>Ga0310342_100002488_pt1 | contig 11839 bp, 9 predicted proteins | sample S15DNA20500_MG_FD_206155 | JGI IMG/M metagenome (GOLD analysis project Ga0310342, IMG submission 206155) | Marine microbial communities from station ALOHA, North Pacific Subtropical Gyre - S1503-DNA-20-500_MG | ecosystem: Environmental > Aquatic > Marine > Oceanic | place: Pacific Ocean: North... | reverse complement strand
CGGCGATCGGAGGAGCTTGCTGCTATCTTGCCGTTTCTGAATGCGCATACGGAACGCCGTACCAGGAATGAAAGTCATCCCGTATACGATTTCTTGTTTCAGTACTACCGATTCCGGGCATCGCAACTGCGCCGCTGGTCTCCCGGCTGCGGCGTGGTTCTTGAGGATTCCTCAGGAGATCAGGATTTGCCGGCACAGTTTTGCGCTCCCCGGGGCAGAGAAACTGCCCGCTGGCTCGATCCTGGGGATTTTCCCTGGAAACGCCAACCTGCGTTGCAATGGACAATTCGGCTACTACAGGAAACCAGAGATCGTCCACCCGTGTTCGGCTGCGACGGGATGCATGAATGGGCGATGGTTTATCGGGCCCAGGGAAATCGACACCCGGAATTCCCGCTTCGTGTCACTGCTGACCGAGTGGCCGAAATCGTGGAATCGCGGGGCCTGATTTGCACCCACTTCGATGCGTTTCGATTTTTCACGGAAGCCGCAAAGCCCTTGAACCGGATGAAGCTCAATCGGGAGCTTCGGCACAGCCATGAACAGCGCGGTTGCCTGCACACAAATATGGATCTGTACAAATGGGCCTACAAGTGGGTGCCCTGGGTGCCGTCCTGCCTGTTGTTTCCTGCGTTGGAGATCGCGATTCGCGCGCGGGAACTGGACATGCGCGCCAGCCCGTATGATTTGCGTTCTCTGGGGTTCAGCCCCATACGCATCGAAGAGCCATCGGGGAGAGAGGAGTACCGCCGATTACAGCGGGAAATTGCGGACGATGCTCAACCGATCAGAGAAAGACTGGTTGAGGAGTTGAGCCACCTAACGTTGACGACCCGATGAAGAACAAGATACTCTTTGGACACAGCGTCATCCGGACCCACGGCAAGCCAAATGTTCTTCAGGAATCCGGGAAACTCACGGTTACACCGTGCGCACAGCAAGCGTGGACATCGGATTATTGATCTCTTCTTGCCGCTCGTGATCGCAACCCTCTTGCTCGTCCCGGGACTTCAGGCCACCGAAACCTGGGATGCCTAGGACACGCCGTCCAACCTCGGCCCCTACGAGGTTACAACCCCTGATAGGAAATCGCTTTTCTGGGAGTTCGGGCACGCGTCGGTTGGAACCGGTCCGAGGGGGCGTGTTTGTGTCCTGAATCGAGGATAAGAAACAGACGGTCGCCTGTCGCGATGGCTCAGCCGCTCGCGTACATGAGTGGTTCGGTGTCGTAGTGCGGGAAGGCGTCGTGCCTCGCCCGCGGCATCCCTCATGGCATTGATCCGCCCTCATTCTTAAACCGAAAACTGGCCAGCACCGGATCGTGGTCGCTGGCGCCGAACGGGGAGTCGGCAGCGTTGCTGTCGGGCCAGTCGGAATTAAAGTGCCCGACCCACACGTGTTCGAGGAGGCGATGCAATGACGGCGACAAGAAGAGATGGTCCAGCGTGCCCGCCTGGCCTTTATAGACGTAGGTGTACGCCCCGGCCGGATTTGTTTTCAACATCTCGTCGTGCACATTGAATAGCCCTGCTTCGTAGAGGTGAGCGAGTTGATCGGTTTCCGAATCCTGGATCGGCTCGTCAGGCCTTGGGAAAACGTTCAGATCGCCACCGGCCAGGATCAGCGCATCGGGATTTCCCGCCAGAAGCGCTTCTACGATTCTCCGGTTGTAAAGTGCCTGTTCCCGGCGTTGTCCCACGCGCCGGTGCGGCCGGCTGCTGAAGTGGTTGTTGATGACGAACAGCTCGGCATCCGCGGAAGGCTCGCCGGTCCCGTTCTTCATTCTGAACTGTCCAACCAGTGCCGCGCGGGGGAACACATTCGTCGTTGAAATCCCCGTGCTTGCGTCAACGTCCGCGGGAAGCGTTGCGTTGAATGCCTTTGGGTTGGAAATATCGCTGTTTCCCGGGTGCGCCGCCCCTCTATAAGTCACCCCGGGATTCTTGCCAAACAACGAGTGCCTGTTCATGGTATCGATCAATTCGACCCGATCCAACCGGTACAGAAATCCACAAGCGATGCCTCGGTACCCCGCCGCGTCCCGGTCGCCGGTGGATCCGAACGCGCCGCCGCCCAGTTCCCGGATCGTGGCGCAGAGTTCCTGGAGAGCGTCGAGTTCACCGTCGCTTTCTCGTTTTGAGATTTTCCCGTCCGCGCGCAGGGAAAGAATATCCTGATCCTCTACTTCCTGGATCAGGATGAGATCCGGTTGATTCATTCCCTCGACAATCTGGAGTCCGAGTTCCCTGAGTTTCTCGCGATAGGCCGCATCCGTTTCCGGCAGATAATTAAAGGGGCGAGATACGGAATCGTTTCCCGGATCCGTCTCAAAGTCGCAGAGGTCGTCGGGGTCGTTCCTCAGATCGAACAGATTTTCAACGTTGAAGGTCGCGACCGTAAAATGGGTGCTCGAATCGGCGCGCTTTGCTCTCCCGTTGAGAGAGGGATCCGAGCCTCGCAGCGATACGGGTTGAGATGCCACTTGGATGACGTAGGACTCGTAGCGCTGGTGCATTGCCCCGGCAAGAGGCTCTTTCAAGACGTCAAACGTCCGGAGCGGCTCAATCAGGGCTGCCGCTTCACCGAGATTACCTTTTAGCCCCAGGCTCCCCACTGCGATCAAGTGCGCATTTTCGTTATCCGAGCGTCCTGGAATGTCGTCAAGCGGGTGAGCATCCCGAAAGACTCTTCGAGCAAATTCGTTGTCGCGGACCAGGGTCGGGGCCGGGGGCGTGATGAACCAGACTTCCGCGTTTGCATTCTCACCGAATACTTTTCTGCCGCCCTGGACCATCGAACCCGCGGGTAGGAGCACTCGCATGGATTCATGGCTCTCATGAAATCTCCGCGCCTCCATCTTGCTGTTCAATACGGGAACCGGGATCACGGGGAGTGCTTCATCCAGGTTGATACCCGTTCTCATGACTTTTACCAACCTGGCGCTGCTCAGCTCCGTGGCGAAAAACTGTTCCTTGATTTTCCCGGTCAGGACGATCTCGTCTCCGATAGCCGGAATGTATGTCCCATCCACCCCGTCCGGGATCCCCGCATTTTTTCTGTGAAAGACAAAGAGCGCATCGGAAGTGAATGGATCGCCGTCGGCTGTCTCCGATGTATTCTGAATAAAGAATCCCCGATCGACACCGCCATCCTTTCGCTGACGGAGAAGCAGCTGATGAACGACTCCCTGAACCAGGACCCGGTCATTTTCGAAAGAAGACGCATGCTTTGGGTCTACTGATTCACCCACGCGCCCCTGGATGACGCCGATGGCGATCGGGTCGTGTTGACCGGAAAGTGCCGATGGAGCGCATAGCGCAAGGATTCCGCCGGCAACGCCGCAGAGGGTCGAAAGATCCCGAATTGCCTGAAAATGCATGCAACTGCCTGCTGGAGTACTCTTCAATGCAAAGGGACCGCGGCTTCGAAGGTCTACTTGTACGATACGGGGTACGATCGGCTCTTTTTCCCAACACGAACGATTAGAGAAGCGCCTACCGCGGAATCAATTTTCAGATTTTTTGCCTGGGCCGGTTCGAGGCGAGTCGAGGCCCACTTTTTTCCCGCACGGAATTGTACTGTTTGCGCCGACGTGGTCAGGTTGCTGGCGGTAAATCCTACCCGATAATCATAGTCGTTCACGGAATACTCTTCTTTTTCCATCACGTTTTGTAAATTGCCGTAATCATCCCTCTCTTCCGCTTCTGTTTCCACCCATCGGACAGACGCGCGTTTCCCGACTACAACATTTCCTCCCGAGACGGCAACGATGCGGAGAGGAAACGGATCACGTTCAATTTCGTCCGTCACGACGAGGTAGTCGGAAACGTCAGGCTTGGGGCGGGCAAAATGAGTGATTGTGGGGGGCAGAATTGCTTCAGGTATCGTGTTTGCGGTATTTCTGCTGGGCGTTTCCCGTCTCAGGCGGGCAATTTCCAACGTCTTCTCTTCCAGCTTCCGTTCCAGCTCGAAGACTTTGGACTCCAGTTCCGCGCGAGATCGTTGATTCTGCTCCTGGATCGCCGCAATCGATTCCTGTTGCTTCCGCGTAACGGCGGCAACCATTTCTTCGGTTTGCCGGTCGTGTACAGCCCGAAGATCTCGAATTTGTTTTTCAAGCTCCTCCACGTTCGTCGCGTTACCATCGATAGGTTTCGCGGGGATTATATCCTGGCCGCAACCGCTTAGCAGGGCGCCGACAAAGAATATGCAGGTTAGTTTCAGAGGGTTCATCATTTTGCAGTCGATCTGGCGCGCAGTTCTTATCGCTGGCGAGTCTAAGGCACCTCACGGCTACGGGCAAGGTGGATTGGGCTCGGAATTCAGGTGAATGAAAACTACCAGTCATCGACGGTCGGATCCTGAAGATCGGCCGGGGATTCGGGAAGGTGGACGAACCCACGATTTCGTCCCGGTCCGGGATATTTTTGGCCTTATTCATGATCCCAGGGTGCCTTTGAACCGAAACGATCCTGATCACGAATCGCGGGGCTTCCATGTGGCGGAGCCTCGGCGTTGGTTCTGTGTCTTGGGTTCTGGTTGGGCTTCGCTACAGGGTCGGACATCCGTGTTACGTGAGTCACGCGCTTCTTCGCAGTTTTTGGATGCGCAGTTTTCCCCAGTATTTTTTATCCGACTCCGCCGCGAATCGAGAGCGCATTTCTTTTAACGTCGCAGGGTCACGGAGCGACTCGCCGCCTACCAGGATCGTGTTGTACCCCAGGGGAGGCACAACCTTTGCACACTTTTTAAACTGGGACCGGTAGACGGCCTCGGCCTCGTCGTAGAGAAACTGGTGGCCCTGCCCGGTGACGAAGTTTGCTACCACCAACCCCTCCGGACCGGCGCGGTGCGACATTCGTCCGATGAATTCCCCGACGTTCTGGTAGGGACGCTCGACATCATCGATGCCGGTCCGGTAGACGTCGTCGATGACGACATCGAAGGTTCGATGGGATGATTTCAAAAACTCGTAGGCGTCCCCAATGACGATCTCGGCATCGAAGCGTCCCAGTTCCATGTGCCGCCGGCCCAGATCAACTACCTCTTCGTCAATTTCAACTGCCGTAATCGTTGAGTGGGGCAAAAGCGCCCGGAGCTGCCGCACGACGGTCCCGCCCGCGAGCCCGAGGAGAAGGACCGAGGAAGGATCGGTCGACCGCAGCATGCACGCGGCGGTAATCGCATCCCAGGAGTACCCGGTCAACAGCTTCTCAGGATGCCAGGTTGCGAAGGTGGCGCCGGCCACGTCGAAGTCGATCCGCTTTTTGTGCTGCCGCACCACCACCTCGTTGTACGGGCTGGAAAGCTGCTCCAGGATTTCTGATCTGGCGGAACCCATCGATGGACTCTACCGGATCTGATGGATGCGGGCCAGCACGGCTTGCGGTTTCGTGGGCCACGGGCAGGATTGCCCACGCTACGACTTCGCCGTTGACCTGAGCCACGATTGCCGGCATTGATCCTCACCTGTCTCAGCGGACATTTCATTCTGGCTGCGCTGGGGGAGTCCGATATCTCGCTCCTTACCGTGTTTGCCCTGGCTGCGTTCGCGTCGGCCCTGCGGGGGCGAGCCGTTTCCCTGTCGGTGTTCATCGTTCTCGCGGCCCTTTGCCGGCCCGAGGGCATGGTCCTGGCGGGCCTGTTGTTTCTTGCCGGTTGCGCTGCCCGGTTCATTCCAGGCGCCAGGTCGGAATCGAAGCACTGGCTCATTGCGGGTGGGCTGGGAATCGTTGCGGCATGCTGTGTCCTGGGGCTCAACTACGCGCTGACCGGAACCTCCGAATTTCACTCGGTGCATCTCAAAGGCCATTTCAACCAGCTCCCGTTCATCGGCGCCGTGCTTGAAACCTGTAAGGACTTGATGAAAATCTTTCTGCATGTATTCGTGGGGACCGACCCCGGGTCACGCTCGATGTACATGCTTCCGCTCGCCGGCTTCGCGTGTTTCATTCTTGGCGTGTTGTCTCGATCCTGGCATCAGGCCGGCCGTTCGTTGATGGAAGGCTGGTTTCTTGCTGCCATCCTGGTCTCCGTGGGGCTGGTCTCGATAAGCGGATGGCAGGGCTTGATGTTTGACCGCTACTTCGGATGGTGGATGCCGGTCTACATCGCATACATCGCAATCGGCCTGACCTCCGTGTGTTCCTGGGTCGGCCGAACCGTGTCGGAACAGGCCGGCAGACGCGCCTTCCTGGGCGCCTTAACCCTGATGATCGGATTTCAGGTCGTGGGATTCGTGTTCTTCATTTCCCAGTTTATCGTGCAGAAGCTCGAAGTTTCCGACCGCATAGAATTCGCAAGGATAGTCCACGCGCAGCTTTCCGAAAATGCCACGATCGGCGTGATGAACGGATCCGGAGTTGCTTATTACATGCCCGGTCGCGAGGTTTCGAACGTCTCCGGCATTGTGACACCGCACTTTGTGCCGCGCACACACATGCTCGAGAATATCGAATTGCTCAAGCACCGGGAAGATCTCCGGTTCGATTATTGGTTTGTCCAGTCGTCGAGGACAAACACGCCCGGCTTCGGTCCCCTGATCGGCGACATCTTGTCCGAGCAGACTTCGGGTATAGGCTCCGATTCCCGTTTCGCGTTATATTCCACAGACTGGACCCCGATTTCAGCCCCGGAAGGACTCTTCACCCTGCACGGCAGGGATGCCGTGGCGGGATTGGAACCGATCGATCGCCTCGATGTCGGCTTCGCGGCCGACGAGTTGTCCCTCGAATACTCAACCTACTCCAGACGCCCGCTCACCAGGCTGCAGCCGTTTGCAATCGACAGGACCGTTGACGGTGATCGGCGAGTAGAAGTCGGTCGTGTCTTGATCGGATCTGAAACGTTTTCGATGAGGACGCGGCCGGGACAAGCAGCAAAGTTGATCCTGCAAACGGTGCCGACGGCTGAGGCGATGACCGCCGGCGCGGACGGCAGCATTTCGGCCATCGGGTACACCCTCGGAGATTCATTGGAACTCATCCTGCTCGCGGACGGCGCACAGGTCGTCCGGGCATCTTATCCGCTCCGGATCCTGCCCGGTGAATTTGCGGAGATCGTACTCGAGGTCAATGAATCGTTTGTAAATTCGGAACGAACGACATTCACGGTCGGGGGCGACCATATTTCGCTGGGATACCGGCTGTATCAGTGAGGACTAGTCTAGTCTCCGTCGATTCCGCCGGAGTCCGAATCTTCGCTTTTTTCATCCGGAGCGTCACCATTACTGCCGGCCTCCGCCATGGTGGCGATGTCTTCCTCGAACCGGCCCATTGCCCGGTATTTTTTATATCGATCCTCGATTAATTCTTCGGCGGACATCTTTGTCAGCGAATCCAGGCAATCGACAATCGCCTTCTTCAGCATCCGTGCGGACTCCTCGAGGTCGTTATGCGCACCGCCGAAAGGCTCGGGCACCACGCCATCCGTGATTTCCAATTCCAGAAGATCCTTGGCGGTGAGCCGAAGTGCTTCGGCGGCCTGCTCCGTGAATTCGCGGTCCTTCCAAAGAATGGCGGCGCAACCTTCCGGAGTGATCACGGAGAAGTATGCGTTTTCCATGACCAGCACCCGGTTGGCGAGGCCGATTCCCAATGCTCCGCCACTGCCACCCTCTCCGGTTATCACCGCGAGCATCGGCACTTTAAAAGTAAATGCTTCGCGAATATTCACTGCAATGGCTTCCGCCACGTGCCGCTCCTCCGATTCGATTCCGGCGTACGCGCCCTTGGTGTCGATCAGGGTCACAATTGGAAGGCCAAACCGGTCGGCCAGCTTCATTAGGCGCAGGGCTTTCCGATATCCTTCCGGGTGCGGACATCCGAAATTACGCACAAGATTTGATTTTGTGCCACGCCCCTTTTGCGTGCCTATCAGCATGACGCGTCGTCCCGCGATCGTTGCGAATCCGCCGATAACCGCCTTGTCATCCCCGTACGCCCGGTCCCCGCGCAATTCGACGAAGTCCTCGCACACGTGTTCGACGTAATCCAAAAAGTACGGTCGATTCAGGTGACGCGCTACCTGGACGCGCTGCCACGCAGTCAGATTCAAGTAGATATTCTTGCGCGTCTCCTCGATTTTTTTCTGCATCCGCTCGATTTCCTTTGAGAAGTCGATGTCGGGGCTTTCCGCGGATGCGGTCCGCATCTCATCCAGCTTGGATTGAAGGTCACCAATTGGTTTTTCGAAAGGGAGTAGGTGTTTGGGATACATGCGATGTCTTTCTGGGGGAGTCAGTCCTGAATAACAACCTCGGTACCGATCGGAAGTATTGTGTAGAGCTCTTCGATGTTTTCATTGAGCAGTCGGACGCATCCGGCGCTGGCCTGTTTGCCGATGGTTTCCGGTTCCCAGGTTCCGTGAATTCCGTAGCCCCGAATGCTGATCGACAACCAATGCGTTCCCAGCTGGTTCTCCGGATCGCCGAAAGGCACCGCCTTCCCGTTCGGTTTCCACCAGGTGGGCTCTGGGATTCGGTCCGTGATCGTGAATTTCCCGACCGGGGTGCGGTTGTATTCGCCGGTTCCGACCCGGTACCGCTTGAAAAAATTTTCGTTCAGGTACAGATCCAGAATGTTGGTCGATTTGTCGATCCGCATGGAAAACGATCCGCTGAAAATCCGGAGGCGATCCCCGATCCGAATCATTGCTCCGGCGATGTTGTTTCCTCGTTGGATCAATCCGACTGTCGTGCCGTGCTCTTTTGCCAGTGCGGCGAGCGTGTCACCGGATTTTACCGTGTAGTCGGCTTTCTCCGGCATGACGTGGGGCGTGGTAATCAATTCAATGTTGATTTCACCCAGGAGTTTCCGAGCCCGCTGCAAGGTTTCCTCCGATTTCGACAGGTCCAGCGTGCGCAGCGCGACGTCTTTTGCCTTCAATAGATTTCCAGTCTCGCGGTGTTTCATGGCGGCCGCCAGGAGGCGGACCTCGGAGTTGTCGCCGGCCGGTTGCCGCACGGTCGCCGCGTCAGCAGCTCCTGAATCTCGCTGCTTTGGCGCAGGCTTCACTTTCTTCGCTCCCGTTTTCGGCGCGGTTTCACGGACGGGAGCCTCGGGTTCGGGTTCCTGTGGCGTTGCCTGCTCCATATCCTCCGGTTTCTGAGCATTGGACTGGGCTCCGAGGAGCTTCTCGATCCGGGGATCCTCCTCCACGGGAACGGGTTCATCAGCGAGTTCAGGATCAGCACCGGAACAGCCACGGCGGACCAGAAGGCCGATAACGATTGCAGCGACTACAATGCCTGTGACGCTGAACAGAATGCGCCGCCGGACGTGCGGGGTTTCATAGGGACGAATATAAAGGTCACTCATATGAGGCTCTCCAAAGCCTTTTGGACCAGACCCATTGAAGGATACCTTGCCGCCGGTTCCTTCGCAAGGCATTTGAAAATGACCTGTTGGAGTTCGGTGGTCACGCCGTCGCTGTTGCTTGCCAGCAAATCCGGAAGCGTCGTCAAATCGGCCTGCGCCACTCGGGCCTCGCCCAAGGTGTAGCCCCCGAAGGGTTTGCGATAGACCACCATTTCATAGGCGGTGACCCCTAGCGCATAGATATCGGTCCGCTCATCCACGGTGCGGTGCAGGAGCATTTCCCGGGGCATGTAGAACGGCGTTCCGTCAAGGGTTCGTACTCTCGCCGGCCTGCCCCGCCGCCTGGTCGCCAGGTCGAAATCGATCAGGGTCACATGGGCTTTTTCATCCACCAGCAGGTTCTCCGGTTTGAAATCGAGGTGCAGAAACCCGCTGCTGTGCACGTGGCCGAGGGCCGCCGCCATTTGACGCATCAGGAGCAGGAGATTGTGGTGAATGATCGCATCCCGGTTCAAAATCAGGGAGCGAAGCGTCCTGGAGGGCACATATTCCAGTACCATGTAGGGGAGGGGGTAAGACCGTTTCACATCCAGGATCCGGACCACATTCGGATGATCCAAGACCTGCAGAATCTCCGCGCCGTGGAAGAACATCTTGCGCCATTTTCGCTTTCGGGCAAACTCCGGTCTCATGCACCGTAGGATTACCGGCTCGCTTCCCTTCTTGCTCGCCAGGTAGATCTCGGTCATGCCGCCGGGATCCAAACGCCGGAGAATCGTATAATCGTCAAACTCTACCATTACAGGCAGTAAAGTACCCCCCCGAGCTTTGGACGTGAAAGAACAATCAGAAAATAGGCAGAGAGGAGCCCGGAAGCCGGGGCCCGGACCAGGGGTCGCCGTCATTCTGCTGATGGCGGGAAGCGTCGGGGCGACACTGGCGACTGCGCCACTCATTTATAACGCATTGATTCTCATCGGCCGACAAGTGCCGTCAATGGTTGGTTTGCGTGATCTTGAATTCACCAGTGTCGTCTCGCGAATGGTCGTAATGCTGATCGCGATCGGCCTCTTCCCGGCGCTGTGGCTGGGCGGGGCGCGGAGTTGGTCTCAGATCGGTTTGGGCCGTACTCCGGGATGGAGGCGTCAATACGTGTCCGGCCTCGGCTTAGGGCTGTTGACCATCCTGGCCGCTGTATCATATCTCCTTGCTACCCAAAGGTATACAGTACATGTCGAGACGGTTTCGGCGCTTCCTGGGAAGCTTCTCGGCGCCCTTCTCTCTGCGGTGATCGTCGCGTTTTTCGAAGAGATGCTTTTCCGGGGAGCCCTTTTTGGCTCGCTTCGGAAACCGATAGGATTCTTTGGAGCCGTTCTTTTCTCGAGCGCGTTGTACAGCCTGGCTCATTTCGCGGTCCCGATCCCGGCAGTGGGCATCGCGCACGCCCATTCTTGCTCCGGTTTCAACCTTGTGCCCGATTTGTTCAGTTGGCCGCATGATCCGAGTTATTTTGTGCCCGCGGTTTTTACATTGCTCCTGGTCGGTTTCACTCTTTGCACGTTTTACGCCCGGTTCGGCAGCCTTTGGTTCGGGATCGGCCTGCACATGGGTTGGATCTGGTGCCTTCTTTCCCTGCCCAATTTTTTGACGGTAGCGAAAGACCGGGCCAACCTTCCTTTTGCAGATCCTGCGAATCTCTCAAAGACCAATGCCGCTTTTGTCGCTGCGCTGGTCCTGGTCGCCGCCGCAGGGATCTCCCGGTGGCGTCATTCGCGGGGGCGATCGACGTGAATATGGGGGTGTTACGCGATGCCGGTGTGGCCGCTGCCGACTTGCTCTACCCGCGGACCTGCTGCGGTTGCGGAAACCCGGTTCGGGCGGGCATGCGCTACCTCTGCTGGGAATGCCGAACGCTGGTCCAGTTCATGCAGTTACCGATGTGCGGCTGCTGCGGCGAAACGGTTTCCGGCCGGGTGGACCACGCGTTTGTCTGTCGCCATTGCGAAGAAGTACCCCGGTCCTACGACAGGGCTCGATCCGCGGTCCGGCATGAAGGCCCGCCCCGAGAGGCCATCCACTTATTCAAGTATTCCGGCGGCACCTGGATGGCGGGAGATCTCGCGAGCCTGCTGGCCGGATGTGTTGACACACACTACGATGTGGAGTCGATAGAACTGGTCATCCCTGTCCCCCTACATCCGTCACGACGGCGCAAACGGGGTTACAACCAAGCCGCGTTGCTCGCCTCCCTGCTTGCACGACGGCTGGATAAATCGTTCAAAATCGCGGTTTTAATGAGAATTCGGAATACCGACACGCAAACCCGTTTGACAGCGGCACGGAGACTGAATAACGTGAGAGGTGCCTTCGATGTGCTTCGGCCCAAAGCGATTCAAGGCAAACACATCCTTTTGGTGGACGACGTGATGACTTCGGGCGCGACGACAAACGAGTGCGCCCGGGTACTCAAGGCGGCGGGCGCATGCGTCGTAGAGGTCGTTACTGTGGCCCGGGGATAGGAC
>Ga0310342_100002485_pt1 | contig 11845 bp, 14 predicted proteins | sample S15DNA20500_MG_FD_206155 | JGI IMG/M metagenome (GOLD analysis project Ga0310342, IMG submission 206155) | Marine microbial communities from station ALOHA, North Pacific Subtropical Gyre - S1503-DNA-20-500_MG | ecosystem: Environmental > Aquatic > Marine > Oceanic | place: Pacific Ocean: North... | reverse complement strand
CCACCTCAAGGAGATCTGGGATTCGATCGTGATGAATACCCAGCGAGGTGCGTTGATTCATCTTGACCGGAAGAAGTGGGGCAGAGCCAGAGCAATCCTTCGCAGGATTCCGCTCAGGCTGGACAACGCGCACCGAAATGCAGCCGAGGCGCTAGGCAGGATTACTGACGGGTTGTCTAAGCAGGAGTTCGATGTTTTCCAGAGGTATGTCGCGTTCAACGACTTCGACAACACCAAAGTCACTCTACCGTTTGGGTTGACAGCAGATCAGGCAAAGTTAGGCCGCGCCAAACTTCAGGAATCTGTAGACCAGTCCCCGGCGCTGCAAACTGCGTTAAAGATTCGGGGGGAGGTGTGGACCGCCCTTCGCGAAGATTATACGCAAGCCATGGCGTCAATAAACCATCGGCACGCAGACCTGTTCCAGAACAAAGAGTATTTCCGCCACCAGGTGATGGAGTACGCGGGCATGCAGGCCGCAGCCAAAGGGGGCCGCGTAGAGGTTCCGGCGAAACGGTCGTACATGAAAAAAAGGAAAGGCTCGGAACTTCCGATCAACATGAACTACCTGCAAGTTGAGTTTTCGGTCATCTCCCAGATGCTTGCGGACGCGGAGACGGCTAGGATTCTCCGAGAAATCACGACTGAGTATGACATCTACGGGAAGTTGAACTCAAAAGCCCGCAGGAATAATTTGGTCGCGGCCTACGGCGGCAAGGGAGTTTACGACCGAGTTATCGCACTTCGCGGGAAGATGCGAGATCTGCGTGAAACCGAAATAGACTCCGATATTCGCAAGCAAATGCGAGAAATAAGCGGGGAGCTTGAGAAGATCGATGTCCTGAGAGAGTTTCGCATTGGTATGGTCCGCGCCAAGGCGGTCATTGCCAAGATGGCGAATGGAGGGGGACTCCCGAAGATCCCCAAAAGATTTGCCAGCGCCATCCGAGATTTGGTTTACCAATTCCCGACGAAACAATCCGAGGCTTCTGGTCCGTTGGCCGCAGTGGAGTTCTCAGAAGATTCCGAGCAATTCCATGTTGACCAAACCGAGTCGCAACAGTTTTTTGAATTTATGACCTGGCTCTCAAATCAGGAGGGCGAAAGCCAAGGCCCCGCTCGCTCGTTCTGGAAGCACTTGGGCGCACAGAAAGCCAAGGTCCAAGAGCTTGCTGGCGAGAAGTTCCAGACCTATGCAGATGTGCTGAGGGATTCGCCCGAAGGGGAAACCCACGAAAAATATGTGACCAGGCCCGGCCAAATGATCCATATCGCCCATACGCTCAGAGAGGGGGCAGCCCAGGCGTTGCTTAATGCGCAACTCTTGGGTGAGGGCATTAGAGCCAAAGACGCAACGGACCCTGCTTACAGCGGCAGGGACCAAGGCCCCGGCAATAAGGCGGCGGAAGCTACCGTGATCACGGCAAAGGATCTTAGGCGTGCGGCGGTCATAGGCTCGGAGTACAGGCCGATTGTGATCCCGTCAGAGATCGCGGCGCAGCTAGATGAGTTTGCGCGCAAGCCTTTAGACAAGAAGTTCAAGCGGATCTGGCAGGGTGCCCACGGGGCCTGGAAGACCAATATCCTGCTTGGCCCGACCAGCATCGCGAAATATCAAATCCGAAACGCAACCGAGGTTGAGAAGGTGCTGGCGTTTAACCCTCGCGGCGCAAGCCCGCGTTTGCTTATAGAGTCCATTCGTGATCTGTACAAGCTGTTCCATGCTGACCCCGGCGCATCGGCGAACGTGAGGGATTGGCAGCAGCGTGGAGGACGTGCAGGATTGCTCCGGCAGCAGGAGCTAGGGAGCGTGATGCGCCCCGACCAGATGAAGCGCTTTAAGCGGCTGGCGGATAACTCCGAAAAGTCATTGATAGGGAAGGTTGGCAGCGGGGCGAAGGCGATCTGGTCCGGTTACTGGGATGGCGCTGGCATACTCACCGATTACAGAGAGTCGATCTTGCGGTACGCGAACTACTTGAGTTACCTGCGGCAGATGCAGGCCGATCCAAACGGACTACCTAAAAATTACGGTGGATCGTTAAAGGCAGAGATATTGGCGATCAAGGATATACGAGATCGCGCCTACAAGCTGTCCAACGATTTACTTGGTGCTTACGACGACGTATCAGGCTTCGGCCAATGGTTCAGGAAAAACATGTTCTCGTTTTGGTCATTCCCAGAAACGAACAGCCGTACATACATCCAAGGTATCCGCAATATCGCCAAGGACGACACCATCTCTCGTAAGATGGGCATGGCTCTGATTGGCAAGTCACTTGGCGTGTCGGTAGCAATGAAGGTCGGCGTAAAATTCCCGCTGCGAGTGCTCGGTCTTGGGCGGATAGGCCTTACGCTGTGGGGCGCGCACGCGATCCTTCAAGCGTGGAACCATTTGGTGTATGGGGAGGAGGAGGATGCGCTACCCCGTTCCATCAAGGGTAGGCCACACGTTGTGATGGGCCGAGACAAGAACGGCAATGTGATCTACTTCTCGCGCATAGGAACGTCGAGCGAGTTCATGGAATGGCTTGGCCTCGAACAACTCCCGCAAGACCTTGACGACATCTTTCATAGCCGCAGGACGCTGAAGGAGGTTGTTCTGGAGTCGGTCCGCGCGCCGCTTAACAAGTTAATACAAGGGTTGCATCCGTTCTTTAAGCTACCCGCCGAATTGGCGTTCGAGAAGTCGCTATACCCCGATTTCAAAAACCCTCGCGAGATTCGGCATTTCGCAACTTGGGCGGCAAAGGCCGTGGGGCTTGAAAGAGAACTGGCGGCGATGCTGGGCAAGCGCGTGCCGTCGCGACCTTATTGGAAGGACCGAGGCTGGGATCTCATCAGGTACAAGGTAAACGAGAAAGAAACAGCGTACTTCGAGTCGAAGAGCATGGTTCGCCGAGAGATGAAACGCTTGGGCAAGACCGTGGCCGCCGGGACCAGCGAACGGTCGCGAGCGCTGTACGATTTTCGCAAGGCCATATTCTACGGCGACAAGGACGCCGCTGGCTGGGCGCTCCAGACATACATCAGATCGATCCACGCCTCTAGGCCAAGCGTGGGAAGCGAGGATGTGCTAAAGAGCATCAAGCGATCTTTGGAGTCGATGCACCCGCTTAAAGGACTTACCAAAGAAGAGCAAGTGCAGTTCTTGCAAGGGCTTACAACAGAGGACCAAAAAGATACGATATTGGAGGGGATTAGGTTCTATCGTTTGAATCTCGCCCCCGATCGCGTCATCAGCGAGGCGCCGGTCAAGGCTGCGGCGTAGCCGGGCAAAAATTTCCTTGGTCCCTGTAGACACAAGCCATATTGTGTAGTATGGTGTAGGCATGCCATACATATACGTAACTGTCGGAGTGATGGACCGGGTACGGGAAAACGCCGATCTCCTCGGCATGACCCAAACCTCGCTAGTCGGATTGGCGACGGAATCGTTTGCGCAGTTGCCACCGATCGCGCGGCATGAGATCCTGCAAAACCGTGCGCGGAAGAAATCATCGAGAAAGGTGGGGCCACCGCCTCGTCGAAAGGCAGGCAAGAGTGGAAAGTGATCTTGTTAAGCGGATGGGCGAACTGCCGGAGAGGACCGCTTCGGCGGAGTCTATCGCTGAATCCATCGACCGGATCGCCGCCGTCAAACGTGCGGTACGAGATTGGGCCGACCAGATGGAAGGCGCGATCTGCGCCTGGATCGAGAAAAACGGGGATCTCGAAATCCCCGGAACAGAGGTTCGCTTTTACGTCGGGGCGGACAAGAGGGCACGGTGTATCGATCCAGCGAAGACGTTCCTGGCGATACTCGATGAGTCCGGTGGCGACATCGAAAAGGCTGCCGAAACGATCGCAGCCAACGGGATCAAGACTGGCGCTGCGAAGCAAATCCTCGGGAGAGAATGGGATCGGCATTATGTGACAGAGAAGGTAGAGCGTCTAAAAGAAGGCAAGGCGACGCAAAAAAGGCTGAAGCGATACGACCCACGCTTCTCCAAAATTAAGGAGCGCATCAATGATTGAGTGGACCCCCGAAAAGCGGTCACTGTTGGCCAGGACCGTGTGCAAGGGCTTGAGCCAAGACGAGGTGGAGGTCTTTGTTCATCTTTGCGAGCGGCACGGCCTAGATCCGTTCGCCAAAGAAATCTGGGCCGTGGCCTACCAGGGCGGCGCCCCGGCCTTCTTCGTTTCAAGAGATGGCTACAACGCGCTGGCCCATCGGTCGGGGCAGTTTGACGGGATGCATTCGACGACGACCGACGACGACAAGGGCTTCCCAGTCTCCGCTACGGCGGAGGTTTGGCGAAAGGACATGTCTCACTCCTTCCGATTCACCGCAAAAATGAAGGAGTACCAGCAACGGTCGCCGATTTGGTCCCGATACCCATCGGCCATGCTGATCAAAGTCGCCGAATCGATGGCGCTCAAGCGAGCGTTTTCGGCTAGCGGTTTGGTGTCGATCGACGAAGTCGAAGATCCCGGCATAGACAACCGTGTCCACGAATCCGTTGAGGCACCACCGCCACCACCGCCACCGGCACCGCCAGAGAAGAAAAAGGTTGCAAAGATTGCACAGATCACGCGAAAAACACTCGCGTTGCAACTAGTGTCTCGCGGCCTCACCGACGAAGCGGCAGCAGGGCACATCGCGAGGTGGCAGGAAATCGCTGGCGAAAAACCCAGCGTTCACGAAAGGAGAAAGTTCGCCGAGGCGATCGAGAGTGGGGACTTCGATCCGATCGCAGGAGAGATCGAAATCGACGACACTCCTGCGCCGCAGGCGCCTGCTGGCCCCTACCTGCCCACCTCTCAGCACGCGAGCTGGGGCATCTTGGTGGGTGCCCTCGCAGAGGCGCAGGGCGCCGATCGCTCGCAGGCTGACTCGCTTCTGGTCGCCTGGTTCAAAACCCAAGGGGTCGAGGCCGCTGCCATCAGCCTCTCGGAGTTGAACAAGTTGTACTCCGGGGCCATCAGCGCCATCGACGACGGCACAATAAAGTAGGTTCGCCGCCGCGCCCGTCCCCATGAGCAGCGCATCTAACCGTTGTGGCTGCAAGAGAGGGGGGCGGGCGCGGCTTTAGATAACAGGGGCAAATAGCATGGACGCTGCAACTTGTTCTGCCTGCGCGCAGGGGCAAATACCAACGCCGTACTGCCCCTACTGCGGCGCGAAACAAAATCTAAGACAGCCTACTCCGAGTTACGTCGTTCAAGAGGATGCAGCGCATGCCTGGGGGCATTTTGCCGACACGATCATGCGCGAATACCCGCCCAATCGTATCGGGCCTCGGCGCAAAGCACGTCGAGAAATTGCGCTGGCGCTAGCGAGGCATCATGCCGCAAGAGGCGCGGGCGACGGGCTTGGCAGTGTGAAGCAAAGCGTTGACGAGGTTCGTGAAAAAACAGCCCAATTCCGAGATATCATGGCCAGGGCGGACAGGCAGTTCATCCCGTTTTGCGGCAACTTCTTCGCTGATGGCGGATGGGAAAATCCAACCGATTACGGCACGGCGAAGGCGGCGATTAAAGTATCTGACCAAGTAGAGGAGTACGGTAGTGACTAAGCTCGAATTTGAACGCAAGATCGCGCCGACGATGGAGCACCTCTGGCCAAAACGCTTCTCGGCTGCGCCTGCCGACGCCATTGATCGCTGGTACACGGGCGTCGGTCAGTACGAGGTCGATGTAGTCCAGGCCGCCATGTGGGCGCATGCGGACGAAACCATCTCCCCTCCTACGCCGGGCCGGATCGCCGCGCGCATCCATGACAAGCTCGGATCGGTCGCGGGGAGCCGCCAAGGTCCGTCCAGGCCGGATTCGAGTTGGGCGGAGGTGCAGCGCCGTTTTTGGCAGCGGGAACTGGGCCAAGGCGTCGATGGCGCACAGCGGATGAGCGACGAAGAGGTCGAAAAAGAGGTAGAACGCCTAGCCAAGGATCAGGGCTGCGAGCTAGTTCGCAACGCAATTGGAAGTTGGACGGGCCAAATCACTCGGTTAGAATGAACGAGCACACGCTGGCGGTCCCGAGAGGGCGCGGGGGGCAGTATGACACGGCTGCGTCCTCTCGCGGAGTATGTATGCTCGCCGCCAGTTTTTATTTTTCAGGTAGGCGATCACATGCGAATCTACCTCAGCGATAACGCGACGGCTGGCTACAGTGGGCCGGTTTTCCAGGCGGATTTGTTTTCAGAATGGGTGCCGAAAGGGTGCTTCTTCAAGGACAACAAGACAACCCTCGACATCGATCGCGGCGTGGGAAAAGTCAGCGAACTCGTCCGGCGGCATTCCATCACGGGCCGCACGCCCGTAGTTTTCGATGTCGAAGGCGAGAGCCCGGAGACATTGCGGCAGATCGCGCACGCCGTTACCACCGAATTCCCGATGCTGCGGTACGGATTCTATTGCAAGACTTCGCCGGACCCGAAACCGCCAGACCCCGCGTGGAACGTGCTCGCGCCATATATCGCGTTTACCGTCAGCCAGGGCTGGCAAAATCGGCGCAATGTGGACCAGTGGATCAAGAGCGTCGAATTGCAATCGAAGAGGTGGAGAGCTACATACCCCGCGCTCCCCCTGGTAATCGCAATGGCGCCGAGGGCGCACCCGAACGTGATGCGGCGCGGATGGTATTCAGGACTGGTCCCGACAGCCGAATTAAAGATGATGATCGCCGCAGCCAGGAAGCATTTCGACTTCTGTGTATTGATGACTCAGCGGGAAAAATGGGCACGTACCACGCCGTGGTACGAGTGTTTTGCCGAGGCCGATCCGCGACTGAAACGGCACGGAAAATATTACTTTGGCTAAGCCGCCGATCTCGTTTTTCGTACCCGGCATGGCAGGCCCGAGTGGCTCCAAGACCATTATGCGCGGCGCAGGCGGTCGCGCGTGGCTCAGGCCGTCGTCCAAGCGCCAACGCCCGTGGCAGAAGGTGGTCAGCTCGGTCGCGGCGTATCATCTGTGCGGAAAAATCCACCAGCCGGTGGGCGTGCCGCTGTATTTGGCCTTCGCGTTCGAGTTCGAGCGACCCAAGAGCCATCTGCTTTCCGATGGCACTCCACGCAAGGGCGCGCCTGGCATCATCGCCGCCGGGAATGCCGATGTGACTAAGCTCGCGAGGGCAACCGAGGACGCCTTGAAGGGCATCCTGTTTTCGGACGACCGGCAAACCCGTGCTCTGTTTGCCACGTCCACCTATTCGAGGCGAACCGGCTGCCAGATCACCGCGATCCTGATCAACGACGGCATAGACTTCGATTGGCTGGGCGCGCAAGTTCACTCGCTTGTGCAAGGGGCCGCATGATGGAGACTAAATTTCTAGCAATCGCCGCTGGCGTCCTTCTCCAGGCAGGCATGGGAGTGTGGTGGCTGGCGTCACTTAACAGCCGGGTTTCTCACAACGACTACCAGATCCAGATGGTCCGAGAGAAAGTCCATCATAATTCGCGATTTGTTCAGGATTGGCCGTCAGGAAAGTGGGGTTCCGGCGCCCTGCCTAGCGATGTAAAACAAGATCTCTTGCTGTTGCAAGTACAAAAAGACATCGACAAACTAATGGGGAAAATCTACAACGGGGAATAGCTATGAAATACCTATTGTTACTCTTTTCGGCATCGCTGTTTTGTGCATGCGCTGCTGAGCGATACATCGACATCAAAGGCCCGGCGAGGATGTCAATCGATGCATCCGGGCCGACAGCCTGGACGCCAAAGATCAACGTGGAGATTGACGAGGGCGGGGAAGTCCAGATACATCCAGCCAAGGATGGCGCCAATGACAGCCCCGCAACAACTGACTGACCGATGGATAATTCAGTCAGGTCCTATGGCTGCGGGCAAATCTCCGACTTTGCGCGAGGCGGCAGAGATGTTGCGCAAGTCGCTAAAGGCGCTAGGGATACACGACGAAGAGCAACAGATTTTTTACATGACAAATGCATACCGGAGGCAAGCGATAGAGCACGACTCGGTCAGCTTAACTGAAGGCAAAGCATACTTTTACGCGCTAATGTCGCTTGGGATAGAGTGCGGTCACCCGGATCAATTTCGATTTGCAATGCCTCTGGAAATGCGGAAACAATACCCGCAATCGCAGGAAAAATATCCCGATACCCCATTTCGACAATGGGAGTGTGTGGCATGTGAGAGCACGGCGATTGACAGATCTACATAAGGATCACCAACATGGCAAAGTCTCCAAGCCCAGTACCCACAAACCGCGCCGAGGAATCGCAAGTCCCCGACGACGACGGAATAACCGAAGCCGAGATTCGCGGATGGGTGAAGGATGAGGTGGAGATCGCTTTCGATCGTTTGCTCGACGAGCTTGTCACCGCGCCAGATGAGCCAGGGCATGCAGCTCAGAGCCAAGCAGCAATCCAATCTGTCATAGGCGCGGTGGCGCGTGTCAGCAAGTAGCGCTAGGGCTTAGGCGGGAATTTCAGGTACGGCGTGAGCAGCTCCAGCCGAGCGTCGTCGTCCAGTCTGCGCCAAGCGGCAAGGCAAATAGCTAGCGCGTCTCGCGTGCGGATGCCGCACATCGAGGCCAGTGCCCGCAAGTCCTGTGCATCGACTAGGTCCAGGCGAACGACAGATGTGTTTGCGTTGGGGCTGGGCTTGGGTGGCTTTGGCTGTTTCATTGCGACGGGAGGACACCCGGCAGGGCGAGGGCTAGGGGAGCGCTTCCGTCGCCACTCGCCTGCCGGGCAGTTGTTTGTCACTCTACCTGGACTAGTTCCCACCACCACACCGCATCTCCGCGATCATACATATCCTTGACGAATTGTGCGCGGCTCGCCTCATTTCTCGCGATCAGCTCAAGGCGCAATGCCGCGACGGCTTCATCGGAAAAGTGGAAATACAGGTGCCAGACCCATGCCGACAGCGCTACGATTAGCAGCCATCTCATTGCGGTGCTCCATCTGGATGTAGACGATACGCCCATAATCCAGCCGCGATCCTTTTGCTTTCCACGGTGCGGCCTCCGTTTCGAAGCTTGCGTAGATCCCGAATGCGCGCCGATGCGGAGCACTCGCTCGTGCCGCAGCGGCGACTTAGCTGCGCGAGCGTCCACCAGCGGCCATCGGCCATGGACTCACGGACCTGTTCCAGGGCGGTGCCAAGTCGCGCGACGTCGCGTTCTGGGTCGATCGTGATCCCGTCGAACCGAAGTGCCATTGTTACCCCTTTCCAAAAAAAGTGCTGCGAGAACAACCAAGGCGCTGCCGACACAAATGGAAAAATAGATTGCTGCCCCAAACCAAATCATAATAAGCTCCAGTCTATCAAGTCACTCGTTCAAAGCCCGCCCACGCCTTTCGGCGTGAACGGGCGCCCAAGGTATAATGACCGAGTCCGCAACTACAACAGACCTCCGAACGCGGCGTAGTTGTCGCACATCTCTATCCAAGCCTCCACCTCTTCCCTTGGGATGTCGCCATCGGCATGGCCGACAGCTGTGCGCATCATCGCGCCAAGTGACTGCATACCGACCATCAGCGTGGGGGCCGACGCGGCCAACTGCGCGTTGGCGAAATCAGCCCCGCCGCCGTCTGTCCCGGCCACACATAGGATCGGGCGCCACATCGGCGATACGTCGCTGCCGTCCGCCGCCAGTCCAGACGGCGCTTCGATGATGAGCGATTCAGATTTTTCGGCCATCGCCGAGAGCGCCAGCCGCGCCTCTCCCTCGCCGCCCTCGCGGATGCACCACGGCTCGCTGCTCGGCGCCGGGTGCCTCCGCTCCCAACGGCACTTGGCTGGGTCCGACATTTTCACGGACTCCCACAATTCGCCTCTTACAATTCTTTGCTGGGTCGTCACGATAGTTTCCTTTTCTTCGCGGTTTTCAGCCAGGTCGCCAGGTTGGCGACGTTTTCTGGCCGGAGTTGGCGGCGATACTTCCGGCACAACAGCGCTCCAAGCGCCGCCTGCCGATCCGTCAGGCTGGATCTCCCCGCAAGCTCTTTGCCGATTCGCGCGTCAATTTTGCTGAAGCCCTGCCCGTCCATGGCCCGCGCGCCGTCGCAGGCGGCTGCCAGATAGTCCAGCCCCTCTCGCACGTTGGCGCGGATCTCGTCTGTCATTTTCGAGGCGAGCTCGGTGATTTGATCGCGACTGGTGCGCTCGGACGCTGCACGGTCTTTCGTCGCGATGGGCGTGATGGGCGGCGCATCGGCAAGCGGGAGCGAATCAGCGCTGACTCGATTGTTGAGCGCTTGGTCGATTACGGTTTGTTTGCTGATGACAAGCTCGGCCATGCGCTGATCCAAGCTGCCGTCCAGAACGATGTGCTGTACCAGTACCGATGCGGCCTGCCCGATGCGATGCGTGCGGTCCTCGGCCTGCGACAGATTGCCCGGCACCCAGTCCAGCTCCGCAAATATCACATGCGACGATCGCGTTAAAGTCAGGCCTACGCCAGCGGCCTGAATGTTACCAATAAGCAGGTCGGAGTCCCCGGACTGGAACGCTTGGACCGCGCGATCGCGATCAGTCATGCTGGTGGCGCCAGTGATCGCGACTGCGATTGGGAACGCCTCGCGGAGTGCCGCGATGACGTCGCGGTGATGGGCAAATAGCACTACCGGGCCTTGCTCCAGGGCCAGCTGGACGTGTTCGACGACGCTGGGGATTTTGGCCATGGCTACAGCATGGCGCGCCTGGGCGATTTCGGCGAAGGCGAACTGCGCCGCCTCGCGGAGTGCCGCGACTGCGGCGCGGTAGTCCTCGGGATCGTCGGATGCCTTTGAGAGCTCAACGTCCATCTGCGCCGCCTCTACCTTAGCCTGCTGATCAGCCCACGCCTGCTGCTCGGCGGCTACTGCGGCGCTAGCGCCGTTGGGCGTCAAGGCGATGACCTGGCGTCGTTTTGGTGGCAGCTCGGCAAGTACGTCGGCTTTGAGCCTGCGAACCATGCACGTAGATCGCAATCGCGATTGGAGTTCGTCCAGATTCGAGGCGCCGGACACGTCCCAGCCCCAGCGGGTGTGCTTGGCGGCGCAGTACTGCCTCGCAAACCTGCGCCAGTTGCCGAAATCATCGGGCGCGATCGATGCCAGGACCGGGTACAGCTCGATTGGCCGGTTGACGATCGGGGTGCCAGTCAAAAACATCCTCCGCCGCGCCCTGATAGGCTCAAGTCGCTTGGCCTTGTCTCGGCTGATCTTGCCCAAGACGTGCGCCGTCCTCGCCGCCTTGGGAGATTTTAGGTAGTGACTCTCGTCGCAGACCAAAACGTCCCAAGTTTCGGCGCGAAGGGCCTCGGCGTGCTTGCTCAGGATGTCGTAGTTGATGATGACGACATCCGATCCGGTCGGCCAGGCCTTGCCCATGGCGACTCCAACGGTCAGCTTCGCGGTCAGCCACTTGGTCAATTCGCGCTGCCAGTTCAATCGAAGACTAGCCGGGCATACGACTAGTACGCGCTTGGCGTTTGTGGCGTTAATCACGCCAATGGCCTGGATTGTCTTGCCCAGACCCATTTCATCGGCAAGCAGCACATCGGGCCGCTCGAGGCAATAAGATGCCCCCGCTCGCTGGTAGGGCAAAAGTGCGAGTCCGTCAGGCACGGGGATGTCTGCGCTGGCGTCAGTCGCAGCGCTGGCGTCGATCGCCTCAGCTTGCTGCGCTGCAGTGGGCGGCGGTGGCGGCGGCGCATCGTCGGCGCCGGTCCATCGACAAACCTCCCAAGCCCCGGTGGTGCGATGCTTGGAGACGCTGTACCCAGTAGCCCTCAGGGCCTCTTTGTTCTTCCGCCACATCGCCCAGAAATGCCCGTCAGGAGGCGCGGTTCGAAGGACGCGCTCTCCGCGACGGGTCGTCACATTTTTCGGTGCCGACCAATCAAGATC
>Ga0310342_100002484_pt1 | contig 11849 bp, 11 predicted proteins | sample S15DNA20500_MG_FD_206155 | JGI IMG/M metagenome (GOLD analysis project Ga0310342, IMG submission 206155) | Marine microbial communities from station ALOHA, North Pacific Subtropical Gyre - S1503-DNA-20-500_MG | ecosystem: Environmental > Aquatic > Marine > Oceanic | place: Pacific Ocean: North... | reverse complement strand
CATCGTCGGCCCCCACCACATCGCGATCCACCTGGGCATCCTGGTGCACGATGGGCACCGCGTCGAAAACATTGCCGTCCGCCTTCAGTTCGCCGGTGATCAGGATCCCGCAGGAGCGTTCCTCGTACTCGTACCCCTCCTCCTGTTCGATCTTCTCGTCACCACGCCGGGGCACGTACTCCCACCGCCGTGAACCGCACTTCTTTCGCCGGGCCCAGCAATTCACTTCCCGGTAATGGTTGTTTCGCACTGTCCCCCCGGAAGATCGTGGATGGCGGGCCGTGCGGGGAGGCAGAAGCCGACGATCTTTCCGTTGCAAACGTTCGTAACGGGTCGGAATCATTTCGCACGCAGGCCTTGGAGGCCTGGTGCGCAGGTGTTGACTCTTTGTTCCTTTTCAACTGTTTATGGACCCCGGAGAATGAACACCACCAGTTGCTGAGGGAATTGGGGGACCCCGCCGCGCTGGCCAGGCTAGACAGATTCCACTGCAACGATGTCCTGGCCCGCATCGAGCCATTCGCACCGGGCGGCTGGGTGCGGTATGGAAGCTAGATCCACGATTGCCCACCGACTCAGCCGGCGAGAATTCACAAGGCCCCGCCGTTCCAACTCGGCGTCACAGGTTGGATCTAGAGGGCAGGATCCTCCGATAGATGATCGTGGATTTGGGGGGAGTGGGAACTGTGCGAATATCACCCTCTTGGCCAAGTCGCCGTGCGCGATGATGCAAGGGAGTCGGCGACGAGAAGACACGTGTCGTCGAGTCGCGGAATCCTTTCCAGGCGAATGTGGTCAAATCACGCACGGTGATTTAGCCCTTGACGCTGCCCAGCATGATGCCCTTGATAAAGTACTTTTCGATGAAGGGATAGACGAGCAGAATGGGCAGGATGGTCACGATCACGGTGGCCGCCTTGATCGTGTCCGGAGTGAACTGCGTGGTGTCGGGATTGATCAGGCCCTTCTCGATCAGTTGTGTGCTGCTCTCAATGACGATCTCGCGTAGGAATGCCTGCATGACCATCTTCTCGGGGGAGGAGATGTAGATCATTGCGTCGAACCACATGTTCCAGTGGGCCACGGCCGTCCACAGTGCCACGGTGGCCAGAACGGGCTTCGACAGCGGCATATAGATTTCAAAGAGCGTGCGGACGTCGCTGGCCGCGGCCGAAAGTCGTGGCCGGGCAGTACCACACGGTGCCCTCCAGCGTGATCGGGTCCGGCGTCGGTCGGGCCAGGTAGGCTCCGCCCGCAGTCAGGCCGTAGTCATTCGAAAGCAACTCAACGGTCGGCGTAGGTGTGATGTAGGGGATCGGAAGGCCGTCTCCTGGCGGGCTGATCGTGGGCCCGGGATAGACCCCTATGTCTTCGGCGTACATCGTGAACCCCACTCCAAACTGTTTCAGATTGGCCAGGCAGTGCACTTGCTGTGCCGCCTCCCGCGCTTGGCTGAACGCCGGCAAGAGCAGTGAAATAAGCAGCGCGACGATGGCAATGACGACCAGCAACTCAATCAGCGTAAAACCGGAGGTCCGCAAGGCGCAACCGGGGGCCCGGTGATCGCAACACGGTGTATCAACAGTGGCGGATTTCCCGATGTTCATGGCGCAGGCCCTCAATCTATGGCACTGATCGCGTACTCCAATGATAATCTGTGTCGAACCTTGGGGCCAACGGATTGCCTCTTGGCTCGTAACGAGGTCTCCGCGGGATCCCGCTGCCTCGTAACCTTGACAATGACGGTGGTTCAAACGTCGTCACGGTGTCCAGGATGTCGCCGATGCTGAACACCGGCGTCTTCTCCTTGTCGGAAGACGCGAAACCCTGTTGTCGGGCCACATGGTCCCGGCCGCGTGGGCGGTGCGCACGCCCACCTACGAGGTCGATCCGAGCTTTCTCGAATTCGCTCGGTGCTAGCAAATCGTGAAGACGAACTGAGACGACGGCTAGGAAATTTGATTCCACGCCGTCGTCTTCGGATGGCCAGGGGGTGGGACCGCACCCTGCGCCGACATCTACGTCACACGCATCAGCCACTCTGGAACAAATCTTAGCCGACTTGCCCCCATCCACCCCCACCTGAAAACCACCCCCGCATGGGACCCGCGTGACATAGGCTGTACCCACCCCTGAGGCAGCTCGCGGGGTGCGGTGCTAATTCATCAGGTGCGGAGCATCTTCAACCGGGAATGCCTTCACCGCCTCCGCCGCGCCATCAGCATGCCGAGGGCCCGCGTCCGCAAAACCTCGTGTTACCGCACGCGTATCGAAGAGACGACCAGTAGATAACAGGGCCGCGTGCCAGTTCCCCCGTCCCCCTTTCAGACGCTGGTCCCGGTAGCTCTCGCCGCGAATTGGTAGATTGAGTCGTCATGGGATTCCGAGTCACTGCGCTACTGTCTATTCTCTCGTGCTGCACGATCGCGTTGGGTGACGGACGAGATGACTTCGTGCCCGTCGAGACAACCCGATCTGGGACACAGGGAGAGTTTCTTCTGAACGGCAGGCCGTTCCTTCCCCTGGTGATGACGATGCTGGAAAACAATGGCAGCGGCACGCTCGAGGAAAGGTTGTCGCGCGCCGCGACGGCGGGCTTCAACACGGTGCAGATCAGCGGATCCCTCGAAGTCCTGCGACGAAAGCTGGACCTGCTCGAAAGCCATGCGATCTACGGCCGGGTGGCGCTGTTCGGTGGATACACGGAGCAGATGATGGATGGTGCAGGCGACGCCGCCCATATCGTCCGCAACCTTCGTCAGCATGGGGCGCTGCTGGGGTGGGAGCTTCAGGACGAACTGAATCAGGACCCCGATCGGTTTCCGCCACACCGCGTGAGGTCGGCGTACGAGGCCCTTCGGAATCTCGATCCACGCCACGTCGTATGGCTCAACCTGACACAGTTCGCACCGGATGGCCCGGCCGGATTCGCGAAATGGGGGAACTGCGCCGATGTGCTGAGCAACGACAACTACCCCTTCACCCGCGGAGGCGAGTTGGCCGCCTACCATGCGGCCTTGAACTGGGTCGCGCGCGCCAGTGACGGCGTGGCGGCAACGTACCTGCAACTCAGCCAGTTTCATCCCGAGGTCGGGCCACCCACGACCGCCAATCTGAGAATGATGGCTTATCTTGCCGTGATGCGGGGTCATCGGGCGCTGAGTTACTTCGGCTATGCGGCAGAAGGCGTGGAGATCTGGCGCGACCACCCATTGCTCTGGCGGGGGGTGGCTGAACTGAACGCCGAACTGACGCGGGCGCTGCCCATGCTGCTGGCGCCGCCGTGCGACCTGCCGCTTCGGATGTCCCTCGAGGGCGCCTGGCGGGGCTTCTCCTGGAAGGGTGAAGCGTGCGAGCCATTGGTCACGCTGGCGCGGCAGATTGGTGATGATGCCGTCGCGTGTTTCTTGGTGGGATTCCCCGCGTATGAAGCCGAAGCGCAACTTACGCTGGATACAATGTTGCCGTGGCGTCGTGTCACGCGTTGGCCGTCAGGAGAGGCGGTGCAGATGCAGGACAACGTGTGGCGAGATAGCTTTTACAGGGGCGAGGTACGTGTCTATCTGTTTCACCGCTGACGCGGATCGTTGCCGTGATCGATGGAAACTGCGCAGGAGCCCGGTATCGCGGTGTCCGCGCGTTGCAGGAGACCAAGAATGAGTCGGTTTAACTTCGCGGCCATGATCCTGGTAGCGCTCGTGGTGACGCTGTCATCCGCCTGGCGACTGGCGGGGGCCCCGCTGCTGCCGCGCCCCGAGAAGGTGAGCGACAGGGCCATGAGCCTCGCGGGCCTCGAGAGTGTTCGGCTGGATATCGTGCTCTTGTCATCTGACGCCCAGGGTTTGGAGATAACCGCGGAGAAGATGTACCGCGACTGGAAGAACCTCCTCGAAGCAGCCGGTGTCGAGGTCGTGGAAAACGACGAGGCTCCGTTCCTGTCGCTGCATCTGAAGGTGCTGGCAGACCAGGCCGCCGCCGGTCATTTTGCGTACGGGCTGTTCCTAACGCTCGATCAGGCGGCGCATCTGCCCCGCCTTGATCGCACGCTGACGGTGCCCACGTATGTCGCCAATGTGCTGGGCATTGCTTCGGAAGCCGACATCCGCGAAGACCTGGCCAGCGTCCAGGCCTTCATGGCCCGGAAGTTTCTCCGTCAACTCGAGGGGGCGACGGCCGAGGTGGAGCGGGACGCGGGGGATGGCGAGTGAAGACTGATCGTCATCGGTTATCAGTTATTGGTGACCGTCCTCGGACCCGATAACGAACACGAAATAACGAATAACCAATCCCCCTTACCGATGCAGGTGTCCGCGCCGTTCCTTGCCGGTCCGGACACCGTAATCGTGGGTCATCCGGATGAGCATAGCAGGACGGATTTCGCCGGCAAGCGACGAACCGGTTAGAATTCACCGATCGACCGGAGAATCAGGATGGACGAATCCCGCAAAGTCAGGCTCGGCGTCGTGGGCACCGGCAAGATGGGGCAGGCTGCGCACCTGCCCAACTTCCTGGCGCTGGACGCCTGCGAAGTGGTCGCTCTGGCCGAGATGCGACGGGAGACGGGACGGCTGGTGGCGGCACGCCACGGCATCGATCGCATCTACGACGACCACCGGGCCATGCTCGACGCCGAGCAACTCGACGGCGTTGTGGCCATCCAGCCCTTCGCAAGGCATGTCCTTCTCCTGCCTGAGATCTACGCGCGGGTGAAATATGTCTTTACGGAGAAGCCCCTGGCGGTGTCGGTGACCGGGGGGGAGCAACTGGTGGCGGCCGCCGACGCCGCCGGATGCACGCACCTGCTCGGTTACCACAAGCGGTCCGACCCGGCCACGATGCAGGCCAAGACCACCATGACCGAATGGCGGGAATCGGGTGAGGTTGGGGCATTGCGGTACATCCGGATCACCATGCCGATCGGCGACTACCGGGCCGGCGGCGGCAAGAGCGCCGTACTGGATGCTGGTGACCCGCACCCGTCACTCGATATGGAGACGCCACCGGCAGACATGGATGCGGCCACGGCCGACCGCTACCTCAAGTTCCTCAACTACTTCTGCCACCAACTCGACCTGCTGCGCCACCTGCTCGATGAGCCTTATCAACTTGCCTATGCCGACCCGGCGGGCGTGGTGTTCGCCGCCCGCAGCGCGTCGGGGATTCCGGCCGTGATCGAACTGGCGCCGTACACGACCACGCGCGGGTGGCACGAGTCCGTACTCATCGCGTTCGAACGCGGCTACATCCGACTGAACCTCCCGGCGCCCCTGGTCATCTATCGCGCCGGAACCTTGGAAATCTACAAGGATGCCGGCGATGGCTCGCCTCCGGAACGGACGGCCCCGGTGATGCCATCCCTGCATGCCATGCGTCAGCAGGCGATCCACGTGGTGGAGGCCATGCAGGGGCGTCCCGCACCGCTCGGCGGGCAGGTGGAAGCGTTGGAAGATCTGAGAATTGCCGATCAGTACGCCCGGAGCCTGGCATGAAACGGACTCGCACCGGCGGCTATCCCATCGGGTTTCGCATGGACCGCGATTCGCCGTGGCAACAGGATCTCGCGGTCGTGGTGCAATGGGCCCTCGAAAACGGGTTTCGAGCACTGGAACTGCTGAAGGGATCCCGCGAGGCGGTGGGGATCGTGCGGGAGGCGGGGCTGCGGGTCGGCGCGATCGACCTGCCCGAGATGCGAGGCATGATTTCGCCTGACGCGAAGATCCGCCAGGCCGCGGTGCAGCAGAACGCGGAGCTGATCGAGCAGTGTGCGACGTTCGGGCCTCTGAACTACTTCGTGATGATGTCGCCGGATCAGAGGGACCTGCCCCGGGATGAGAACTTCGCACACATGGTGGAAGGATACGCGGCGCTGCTTCCGACGCTCGAAACGCACGACGCACGGCTCGTCGTGGAGGGTTTCCCGGGGCGGGCCAACTTGGTCTGCACGCCGGAGACGTTTCGGGCGCTGCTGGCGCAATGCCGCTCGTCGGCGATTTGCGTCAACTACGACCCCTCGCACCTGGTTCGGATGGGGATCGACCCCCTGCGCTTCCTCCGCGAGTTCATCGCGCACATCGGCCATGTGCATGCCAAGGACACGGCGATCTGTCCCGAGCGGCTCTATGCCTTCGGCCAGGAATTGCCCCCGACGTTCGAGCCACAACCACTGTTCGGACGCAACCACTGGCGCTATACGATTCCCGGGCATGGTAGGACCCCGTGGATTGAGGTCTTCGAAACACTGGATGCCCACGGCTACGCCGGCACCGTATCCATCGAGATGGAAGACCGTCGATTCCACGGTTCGGAGGAACTGGAGAAGAGCGGCTTGATGCAGTCGGCCGTGTATCTGGAGGGATGTTGAGTTTGGGGCCCAGGACTCGGGATTCGGGACCTGGGACTCGGGACCAGTGCGGAGCGGACTCTGCACGCGATGCCCTCGCCGTGAGCCATGTCCCAATGCCACACCGCTTGTGATCCCGCCGATCAAAACGGGAACGGGCGTCACCGGTCGGTCGGGGAAGGAACAGCCGCAAAGAACACGAAAGGGCAAGGTAACTGAGAAGAAGTTCACGATGCTGATTCACCGCATCACCCGGTAAGACCGTATTCTTTTGCAATCGTTCCGACTTGAGGAAGCAGATTCGGTTTTGTCGCAACCTTTCGTGGCCTGGCGTGTCTTGCGTGGCCATTCGCCGTCCATGCATTGGGGGGCGCCGGTTGCGTCAGATAAAAGAGAAGGGGCAGTCCCGATGGAACTGCCCCTTCTTCGAGTATGCTGTCTGAAATCTGCGTTCGAAGGTCCTTAGGCGTTTCGTCGGCGACGCGCAAAGGCCAGCAGACCACCGCCGGCAAGCAGCATCATCACGGAGGGCTCGGGAACGATGCTGATGCTCAGGTTGTCGACGTAGCTGGCACCGTCGCCGGGGATCGGCCGCAGGTCTGCGTAGCGGACACCGGTTGCCGTCGTGCCGCTGCCGCCGCCCCAGGTTCGGGTGGGGCTGGTGACGTTGCCGTCGAAGTCGTACTGCACCGTCTCATTGTCAGCATCCAGGATGATCTTCGTGTGGACCCACGTGTCGGCCGGCGTGCTGGGCACGCCGGCCCCGTTGGGGCCGAACCAGCCGGTGGTGCCGTTCGACGACTCGATCGAGGCGTTTCGTGACATCGACCAGCATCCGGAGCGGAGTATCAAGCTGGGCGTGGTGTTTGCGGAGAACGAGTAACCGAGTAGCGGAGTAGCCAAGCAACGAGCGACGGGGTCACCGCGTCATCGGTAACTGGTTGTGGAGAAGGAGAAGCATGCTCGTGCGAATTGGAGATGCTCGCTCTCGCCGCCGCAGTCTCCTTTCCTACCACAATCGTGTTTGCAGGAACGCGAGGTTCTCCCTCGCGACGTCGGCCTCCGACTTTCCGTCGTGCGCGTAGGCCGGCATGCAGGGAAGAATCCATCCTGAATAGCCGTGATGCTCCAGGTTCTTCAGGATCGCTTGGGTGTCGATTTCGCCGGCCTCCGGGTTGCTGTAGGCCCCGTTCTTGAAGTTCCTCAAGTGTACGTACGCAATGCGGTCGCGGTGCTGTTCCAGGCACGCGATCGGATCCCAGCCGCCCAGATAAATGTGCGAGGGGTCGTAACAGAGTCGCACCAGTGCGGAATCGGTCATGGCCAGAACCCGATTGATCTCGTGCCGCCGCTCGATGACCTGGCGCACGTGCGACGTGTAGCAACAGGTGACCCCCATTGCCTTGCATTCCCCACCGATGTGGTTCAAGCCCTCGGCGAGGCGAGCGTATTCGTCGTCCGTCAGACCGAGTTGATTGCCCTCGAAATCGCGCTTGCCGGGGACGATGAGCAGGCATTCGCCGTCCATGGTGGCGACGGATGCTGCGGTCTTCAGGCAGTGATCGATTTCTTCTTCCACCGTGGCGTTCTGGTAGAGATCAGCCGCCACGACCATGGCCACCATCGTCATGCCGGCCTTGCGCAACTCGACTTCCAGTGCGTCGGGATGGTCGCGATACGGATCGTAGTAGGACCGCTTCTCCAGGATCTCGATTCTCTCGTAGCCCAACACCGCCAACGCGCGGATGGCTTCGGCCAGGTCCTCGTTCCAGCGGAAGGCGACCTAACCGGGACGCGTTGCGTGCGATTCTTTCATGCGTCCCAGCATCCAGCCCTCAACGTTCCAACAGGCTCTTGCGCGAGAAGGTGTTCGTCACCGCATTGTATTCGTAGTAGTGCAATCCATCGTCGGCTCCCACGATCTTCCGCTCCACGCGGGCGTTCTGGTGCACGATGGGCACGGCATCGAACACGTTGCCTTCATCTTTGAGTTCGCCCGTGATCAGGATGCCGCCGGAGCGCTCCTCGTAGTCGTAGCCCTCCTCCTGCTCGGGCTTCTCGTCGCCTTTCCGGGCCACGTACTCCCAGCGCTGCTCGCCGGTCTTGCGCCGGACCCAGCATTCCATCTCCCGGTAATGGTTGTTGCGAAGCTGAACCCGTTTGAGCTGTGTCAGAACGATGTGGAAGTTGTCCGAGAAGTCGTTGCGATGCCACTGGTCGCCGTACTTGCCCCAGAAGAAGTTCGTGTCGATCGTGGTGCTGGCATAGGGAGTGTTGACGCCGATGCTGTTGCCGTTGGCCTCAAAATAATTGCCGCTGATCTTCGACTGGCCGCTGGTGTGCAGCAGCAGGCCGAAACCCTTGTTGGATTCGAAGATGGTTCCGGAGATGTGGTGCGAGTTCGACCCCCAACTGCCGCGGTCGGGGCCGATGATCAGGCCGTGGTAGTGGTTGCGACGAAAATTGCAGTTGACGATGCCGATGTTGTTGCCGTGATTCTGGACGATCATGCCGATGTTGTTGGCCCGAAACATGCAGTCGACGATGGAGAACTGCCATGCGTAATTGAGGTGGATCCCCACGTTCTGCTGAAAGATCTTCAGGTTCCGAAATGTCGTGTGCTTGGGGACCTGTTTGAACGGCACCTGGATGCCGATACCGGTCCGGGATCCCTCGCGCCTGAAGGTGAGGCCCTCGATCACGTAGCCGGCGCCTTCGATCTCCGGCGGGTTCATCAGGGAGAGGATGGGAACGCCCAGGTCCTTCTCCTCGGGTTCGGGCTCGGCCAGGGGCTGCTCATCCAGCTTGATGCTGCCGACGAGCGTGGCTCCGTATCCGAGCAGGCGCACGCCCCAATGGGCCTGGTCTCGGCCGAGCACGATCGTCCCATCCAGCTTGTAGGTGCCCGGGGAAATGGTGATGGTGGCACCGGCCGTGTAACCGTTGCCGATGCTGACCGAATCGATGGCGCCCTGAATGGCCGGCGACCAGTCGCCGTCGGAAACCAGGTGTTCAAAGTCGCCGATCGAGACATTGGCCGCCTTTCGGCCTGCGACGTCGGAGGCCGTCGCTGCCGCCGCGCCGGGCAGGAGAAGGCCGACGAACAGGTACGCACACGGACGAGCCCACGAATTGGCATCCCGCTTCATCGCATGGACCTTTCTACAATGTGGTGGCGTGCCGGCCGCCGATCCACCAGGCAGAACGTGGGGCGATCGACGAAAGAGTGTGGCATAATCGCACGCAGTGAATCAGCCAGCATACAACCCCTCGTAATCAGGAGCATTCCGATGAAGCATGCCGATCTCCCCTTTCTGACCGGAAGTGATCTGGCCGGACGTCGAAACGTGGCCTGGCGCGTGGAATTGGGAAAGCCGCATCCGGGCAATCCCCTGATCGACACCGACAAGTCGTGGGCGGACGGCGTATCGTTCAATCACGGCACGGCGTTGCGAGATCCTGTGGACGGATTGTGGAAGCTCTGGGGGACGGCAGCGCCCAACGCGACGCGGGATCGACGCCTTGCGTACTACACCAGCCGCGATGGTGTGAACTGGCAGATTCCTCCACTGGGCCTCTGCCCGTTTGAAGGTGACCCCAATACGAACATCGTCCTGGATTTCGATTCCGGCGGCTCATCCATATGCGCCACGGTGCTCATTGACACGGCGGCAGCGCCGGACGATCGCTATGAGATGTTCGTCTTGCGCCGACCCGATCAACCGGTGCGCCACCAGGGAAAGGGCGTTCTCGGAAACGTTCCCCTTCCGAACGGAAGCGAAGGGTCCGAGCGGGGCGTCTACCGCTACCGATCGCCCGACGGTGTGCGCTGGCGCGTCGTGGCCGGACCGGTGCTGCGGAATGATCCCCACGACCCTTTTCTGCTCGCCGAGGGTTGCACCGCCGACAACATCTGGGTGCACCGGGAGACGGACGGGACCTACGTCGGCTACCACAAGGCGCAGCTTCATTCGCTGCCCGGTGGGATGGTGCCTTATGAACTGAGTCCTGGCGGTTGTCGGATCATTTCGCGAAAGACCAGCATGGATGGGACGTGCTGGTCGGGCCCTGAACCGATCTTCATCCCCGACTGGCGAGACCCTCCCGATACGCAGTTCATGGAAGTGGCCGTCACGCCGATGGCGGGGGGGCTGGTCGGCATCGTGACGGTTTACCACGCTCTGCAGCAGACCATTGATTTCCAGTTCGCCGCTTCGCGGGACGGCCGGCGCTGGTGGCGCCCCGACCGGCGGCCCATCATCAGCCCGCCGGCGCTGGGGGACCCCGGGGGCGGGATGATGTGGGGAACACACCATATGATCGAGGAGGGCGATGATCTCCACTACTACTACGGCGGACTCGAGGGGCTTCATGGCGACATGTTCACCACGGGCCAGGCCGAGGACGCTCGGTCGAAAGGCCTTTCGTTCAAGGACATGACGACCCTCCACGGCGAATTGCACAACCGAGCGCCGGGCGAAGCGATTCAGCACGGAAACCTCTGCCGCGCCACGTGGAACCGGGGCCGGTTGTGGGGACTGGTCGTCCTCTCGGGCGGCAACTGTGAGGGTGAGGCCGTGCTGGCCGCCCCGATGAAACGCGGACAAGTGTTGGAGATCAACGCCCGCACCTGGAGGGATGGCGAGGTCCTGGCAGAGTTGGTCAACGGTGATGGCGAAAGCGTCCCCGGCTTCCAGCGCAGCGACGCCGCAGCGGTCCGAGGCGATTCGATGCGCACGACCGTGACCTGGCGGGGCGAAACGGCGTGCCCCGCGGAGGGCCTGCACGTGCGCCTGATCTTGCGACGGGCCTGCGTGTACGGTGTGGGTTTCGAAGATCCGGATTAAGAAGTCATGACGAAGATCGTCGGAATCGAACGACTGGATGAGACGACGGTGTGCGCCGGGCACGGCGACAACTGGCACATGACCTGGGCCGCCTATACCACGCTCGATGTGCCCGGGGCAACCGGAACCTTTGCCTACGGCATCGACGGCGGAAATATTGTCGGGTACTACGTCGATGCCAACGGCGACGCACACGGCTTCATCAACACCATCCCCGAACCCGCCACACTCTCGCTCCTGGCCCTCGGCATGCTGCTGGCGGGGCGGAGGCGGTGAGGGCATTTCAGCAAGAGTTGCTGTGCATTTGCTGGATCAGCGCCAGCACATGCCCCCGCCCCCCGGACATCTCACGCTCGGCCATCCTTCCACCCTTCAGTCACCCCGAACGCAGCAAGGTCGTAGATGCTGCCGGGAACCTTCGACTGTTCCCGAAACAGGCGGGCAAACGTGGGACTAGCGTCCACTCCCACCGTTCGGACCTTGCCATCGGATGTTTCGGTGATAGCCTTGATCAGCGAACCCGATCAGGCGCTCGGCAAAGGTCACGACGGGTTCGAGATCGAACAGGCTGAGGTTGGCTCAGCTCGATTCGAACATGGCCTTTTGGAGGCGAGGACCATCGACATTCTCGGCTGGGTCGCCCAAGACCGTGTCGAGGTCGT
>Ga0310342_100002483_pt1 | contig 11849 bp, 7 predicted proteins | sample S15DNA20500_MG_FD_206155 | JGI IMG/M metagenome (GOLD analysis project Ga0310342, IMG submission 206155) | Marine microbial communities from station ALOHA, North Pacific Subtropical Gyre - S1503-DNA-20-500_MG | ecosystem: Environmental > Aquatic > Marine > Oceanic | place: Pacific Ocean: North... | reverse complement strand
CCAGCCCAGGAGCGCGACCCCGGTGACGTACACTGCCCAGACCTCGTAGCCATACTGGCCACCAGGGCCTGCGTAGAGCTCGTTCCACCACCTCAGGTCAAACGGGATCCACAATAGCAGCCACGCGAGTACATCCGTGGCGCCGGGCGCGGTTTGCCGGGCACCACGAAGCGCCTTGAGGACAGCGAGCACAGTACAAAATGCTATAACCAACGCGTAGGGATCAAAGGACCTCCAGACCATCAATGCAGTCGCTCCTGAACAGAAGGGTACAAGTTAAGCAACCTTAGTGGGGCCACGTTTGCGAGCCATTCCACAACGGCATAAGTCTCGCACAAAGCGCGATGGATCTTTGTGCAAATAGAAACGGCAGTCGCGACCTCAGTGGATGCCCGCGTGAGTCGTCAGCCCGTCCCCGTTGAACCGCGCACCGCGTAGCGCTAGGCTAGACACGTTGTGACCAGGTGCGCCCCACGACTGTCGCTCGAAGAGAGGTATGGGGACCACGCGGACTTTGTTGCGGCCGTTCCCGAGGCTGCCCGTGGATTAGTGGGCCAGCGGTTCCTACTCGACGAGGGCGCCCAGTCTATCCGTCGCATTGCAGAGGCGAGTGGTATTCTGCGTGACACAGGCTCACGCTGATAGCGTGTCGCACGCAGCAGGTGATCACCAAACCAATCTCTCCGCCTGAACGTGTTGCCAGCGCGCCGTCACGGCGTTTTGGCATGGCCCACTCACAAAACGGTTTGGGGACTGCTAGGATTCAAGGCGATGCGTGCCAGGTATCTGACAGTGTTCGCCCTGTTCGGTTGGGTGAGCGGGGTTGCGGTCTTGGGTCAGGAACCGCTCCCGTCACCACCCCCAACTGTTGGTACCATTGAGATAGTCGGTTACGAGGTTTTCGACGAGACGGGCGAAACGTTCTTCGCGCCATATCGCTTCGCCAACAAGGTTCACGTCCGCACGCGCGACCGTGTCATCCGGCGCGAGTTACTCTTTGTATCCGGTGACCCGGTGAACGCGGAACTCTTCGAGCAGACCGAACGTAACCTGCGCGGTCTCCGGTTCCTTCGAGACGCACGTGTCGAGACCACAGCGGTTGATGCGGATGGAGACGGCCGAGTGGAACGCGTCGACGTGAGGGTAGTGACCTGGGATGCTTGGTCACTGGCGCCGCGCGTTGACTTCGAGCAAGTTGAGGACCGCACGATCTGGGAAGCTGGCTTTTCAGAGAAGAACTTCCTGGGCTTGGGCAAGGCGATTACCGTCACACACCGTACCAACCTCGACCGCACCTCAGACAGAGTTTTGTATCGCGACCCGCAACTAGTCGGATCCCGCTTCATGCTTACCGCTTCACTCGCGAAACTTAGTGACGGCGACGAGGAGTTCATGACACTCACTCGTCCCTATTTTTCGTTGCGAGACAAGTGGGCGTTTTCCGTAAAGGGCGGTGCGTTTCGTCGACGCGATCCACTCTTTAGAGATGGAGAAGAGGTGGGTCGTCTCCATCACCGGGCGGAGTGGGGTGACCTTGAGTTAGGCCGCGCTATCCGGCAACGTGCGACCAGTGCTGTCAGATTTCACGGCGCATATCGCATGCGCGAGGAGCGCGTCGGAAGCGACATTCGTGATTTCGGAATTGTAGAGGTCGGGATCTCTTCGGTGGAACACCGTTTTACGCGCCTCACGCACGTTAACCGTTTCGAGCGGACGGAAGATTTTAATTTGGGAGCGCAATCGCACGCCACCGTCGGGTTGTCGACGCCTACGCTTGGTGGGGGTGACGGTCGCGTATTCTTCATTGCGGCTGGCCACTCGCGTGGGATCGCGTTCAGCCGCGACCATCTGTTGATTGCCAGGGTCGGTGTATCCGCCCGCCATGAACCTAGACAATGGCTCAACGCACTCGCCGAGGCGCGCGTGGACTACCTCCGCAAGCACGCAACTCGTCACGTATTGGTTGGGAAGATAGAGTTTCGCCGCGGTCACAATCTCGACCCTGAGGTTCAGATATTGCTCGGGGCCGAGAGCGGACTGCGTGGCTATCCAGTGCGGCAGTTCGCTGGTGATAGATCCCTGTTGTTGAGTGCCGAAGAGCGCTGGTTCATCGCCGACGATGTCGGCCAGCTCGTCTCATTGGGCACCGCAGCGTTCGTCGACAGTGGTTTCGCCTGGTCGGAGAGGTACAGCCTCAGTCTGCGTGATCTCAAAACTGCGGTAGGCGTCAGCCTACTGGTTGGGAGCAATCGCCTATCGACACGTGGTGGGGTGCGGTTCGACGTTGGGTACGCGCTCACGCCGGTGGGGGACACTGGTCGATGGGTGTTCGCTGTGGGTTCTGAGATTGGGATCTAATCAGGCCGTTGGGGTTGTAGTGGAGATGGAACGGCGTGTAGCCATTAGTTTCGTAGGCGGGATGGCGCTACCACTTGTCGGGGTGTTTCTGGTGGTTCCAGTGTTAGGTACCATAGGAGCCTTCACCGGCGGCTCTGTTTTCAGGCCGCTGGTCGTAATGCTGGCGATGGCCATCGTTGGTGGTGCGCTTGCTAGTGGTGCTCTCCGTCAGGGATGGCGGGGGCGTCTGGCGTTTGCCACCGCGTTTCCGCTGGGCGTGTGTGTGCCACTGCTGGTAGTGATGAGCCTGCAGACGCTGTCCGGACACGAGAGCTTACTCCAACTCCTGCTCGTATTCGTCGCGAGCTTTGCATTCTCGTTTGGTCTGCTAGGGACGGTTGGTACCGCGCTGCTTGGTATCGGTGGACCTGTTACCCGGCGGGCGGGCGTCACATTCACTGGGGCTGGTGCTGTCGGTGGTCTGGTCCTCGTCGCTACGGTCACTCTGTTGCCTGCCGCTACGAACGGTGGCACCACACTGACGCTGCTCCTCGGTAGTGGGATAGCATTTCTGCTGCCATCTACCCTTGGTGGTTGGTGGCTCGGTCGGCAGATAGGTCTGACGGAACGGAAACACGATACCGTTGCTTAGTGTCCAGTTAGGGGCAACTGCTCATCGATACCTTAAGCAGATAGCCGAAGTCTAATCGCTTGGAGCCCATGGTGAAAGTTCCGCGTCGCATCGCGAACGCTAAGACTTCACGAGGCAGGATACCCGTAAACATGAGACTGAGGAGTAACACTGTCAGATCCGATGCATTGTTACCTGAATTCACCGGGACATTCACTACAGGCTACTAGATCCCACTGGTTAGTCGGCTTGGAGCCACCGTCGCTCGAGGATTCGTTCATAGCGATACAGAAAATAGAAGCTGGTAGCAGAAAGGATGTGCCAAACGACGTGCGGTTGCACGGTGTGCTCGAGCGGACCACGGAGACACCCCACCCCGAGGTGATCGATTACGAGTAGGGCAACACCCGCCACCAGGAGGAGAATCGCCGTGCCATAGTCTGTACCTGGGTTCACGACGCGTCCCATCCACAGCATCACTAGCGCTTCGACTGTCAGGCCAGCGAATCCCATCCAGAGATGAATGAAAGGGAGCACTCCACCACCGATACCGGTCACAAGAAATGCACGACCGAAGTTGCGGCGGCTGAGGTAATTCCGGTGCACCAGCATCGCGGTGAGCATGTAGCCGGTGAATAAGTAGATGACGGCGAGATCGAGTGCGTGAAAGGCTGAGGTGAACGTGGCGTGAAAGCATGCAGCACCGAGACCGATGGCTGTCAGAATGGCCGGAAGATGGCGAGCGGGTAATTGTCGGTCCGAATCGCGGTACAGCCACCAGACCACCAGTGCCACGATGAGATAAGCGAAGGCTGACACGGTTTCAGCCGGATGTACTAGCCAGCTGGCGACATCTGGTTCACAGGTGTTTAGCGTGGTACGTTCGAGGTCGCTCCATGGTCCCCGCATCAGGGAACTGACTGTGCCGACCCAATTAGTTCGGCGTCTAACAGTTTGAGCCACGCCCGCTCGACGTCGTTTCCGAAACGTCTTCCGATGGTAACCAGATCCTCATAGTGGTTCGGGTGGTCACCGTTCCACCAACCCACGTAGTCGGAAACCGGAATCATGTAGGAAAGGTAGTCGTGCGTTGACCCGACCACGGCGTGATGCTTACCCGGCATGTATTGGTCGATGCCGGCCATTGCCGGGAAGTGCCATGAACCCCACTTGGGGCCGTAGTTCGCGGTACTCGTCTGTCGACCGAGTACGTAGGCAGGATCGATCTCACCCGGTGCGGTGAGGATAGTAAGATCACCAACGCGGACTAGGCTGACTTCGCTCAGGACGCATCCGAGTAACCCCCAACAGCGAGGCCAGTGGTAGCGGAGACGATCTTCGTATGCCACATCGTGGTGCCAGACCGACCAGGTGGCTAGTAGATGAATAAAGTTATCGACGGGAGTCTCTAGCATTCTTGACCGTACGGTAACCATAATTTCGGTGTCATCCGTGGCTGCCGCTGCCGCCAGTGCGGCGGCTGCTTCGGCACCGATCTCGTAGCCGGTCGAACGGATTTTGTCCCAGCCTTCGGTTACCAACATCCGACGGCTTAAGCCGGACGTGTCCTCTTCGAAGACACGTTGGCGTGCGTCATCCCATAATGGCACGGGTGTGTTGCGTAGCCCACCGATCTGATTGCCGACCGTGCCGACGAAGTAGACGGATCGCCCGCCACGCGCGTGCTCCATGAAGTCTCGCAGGTAGTGCGGGTAGTCGCTCGAGATGAGGCGATTAGCGCTGCCGAGCGTGTCCGGATGGTTGTGCCAGTTTACGAATGTGGCAATAGGGTCGCCATCGACTGTCGTAAACTCTGCTGTGACGATACGAGTGTTCCCGACAATCGGATCACGCTGGTCCCGCTGGATGAGGAATTCGTCGTAGTCTGCCGTGGAGGTGTTGAACTCGTTATTGATGTTCGGTAGTCGGCAATTTGGCTCTTTTTTGAGCTGACGTGTCCGCGGATTGTGACACGCGAGATGCGTGGTGGTCGCCACCTTCATGGTCGCCGGTTGAAGATTTCTGAGAGCCTGATCGATCGACGCGTAGATCCGATCACGCAGGTAGTCTGTGTAGTGCTTGTTGTGGCCGCGCATGAGTGTCGACCAGTACCCGCTTCCATCTGGTGCGGAATGGGTATGGGTAGAGTGAATGATGATGTTAGATCGTGGGATGCTGTGGTTTAGTGCGACGCGACGGCGGATGTGGCTCGTATGCTTCGAGCTGAGACCGGGTAGGTCGGTCGCGACTAGGACAACCGCCTCGCCATTCGCGCCTTCAATGGCCAGGGCGCGTGACCAGAGTGGGTCGTGCACTCCTTCGGCGAGACGGTTATCGTCTCGGAAAGGAATGTAAGGGCTAAATCCGGCTAGGTGGATCCACCGAAAGCAGCCGCGCTCGGCGTCGAACTGATTGGGCCGTGCATTGGCGGCCGCGTCATCACATAGCATGGGAGTGATTTCAACGACTGCGACACCCACTTTGAACTCAGCTTGCGCTGGTGAGACGGTGACTAGCACCGTTAGTGCCAAACCGCATGCTCGGGCGATGAAACGTATCATGGCTACACTGTGTCGATGATGGCGTTACCGAGTTTTAACTCGGTCGTCGCGACATCTCGCATCTTAAAATCTTGAAACCTATCGACGAGTTGAGCGTCCTTTATATCTGGATATCTGCAAGGGAATTATTTGCTCTCGTGAGGGTAGACGTTTTCGGCTTCACGAATCACCAAGCCCTCTAGGCGGCCGCCGATGGTCAAGTACCTATGGGTGCCCATGATGGTCGTGAGTCGAGTCGTGTCCCCTCGCAACGTGCCGAATCGGTCGCCTCGCCAGTGGTGAGCGAGCTGTCCAAATAGCTGGACGTTCACAGCTCGACCGCCCTGTTGCGTAGCATGACCATACCGGCTTACGGGTAACTATGTTGCGGTCAGCATGTGAGTAGATCAGGACGACGCTTTCGACACGATTCTCGCGTTAGTCCGGTAATTTGAACACGTAAATGCCGTTACCACCGATGGGGCGTCGTTTTTCAGGAATGAGTTGCGTGGGAATCATCCCAGCCCAGCTCGCGCCCCCGGCACCGGTTGGAACGGCCAGATACTGCTTGTCGTCGACCGCGAATGTTGTGATGAAGCCTTGGACCGATTGCGGGAGTCTAGTCTCCCAAAGGGTATTACCGGTTTCCGCGTCGAATGCGTAAATTTGGCGGTCCCAGCTGCCGGCAAATGCGAGCCCACCTGCGGTGGTCAGTGCGGCGCTATTGATTGGCATTTGGAACCGCCGGCGCCACCGAACTTCTCCAGTTCGCATGTGCATCGCGAGAAATTCTCCGAGCTTCCCTTCACTTTGAGGGTGGAAGTGGTTCGTGCGACGCACTGGGCCGGTGCCACCACCACCTTCAACGCGCTCGACAGGGCCAAAGATCGCGGTCTCGCAGTTGAGGTTGATCGGAATATAGAAGGTTTCGAGTTCGGGATAGTACGACATCGCGCGCCAGCTTTTGAAACCAGCAGTGCTTGGACACCAGAAAACCTCTTTGTTGAGCTCGGGAATCATTCCCTCGCGATAGCGAACTGCACCCGTATTCGAATCGACTTCGGCAAAGGTTTGGTAGCCGAGGTCGTGGGCATTGCGGAACGTACCGTCAGCGAGTTCGAGCTCCCAGAGAACCGCCATTTTTCCCATGGTGAAGACCGAGCGTTGCTCCCCGTATTCGACGATAATCCGTTCGAACACCTCGTCCATGTCAAGTGTTTCACCTGGGAGGTGCTGGTAGTACCACTTCATCTCACCGGTATCTGGATCGAGAGCCAGCGTCGAGTTGGTGTAGAGCGCGTCGCCATCGGTTCCTCGCGCCACACGCGCCCACGGCTTTGCTTGCGAAGTGCCATGAAAAAGTGTTCGCGTTACGGGATCGTAGCTTCCTGGGATCCACGAGTCACTTCCGGCGCGGAACATCGTTGGCAGGTCGCCCCACGTATCTCCGCCCGGCTCACCAGGCATCGCAATCGTCGACGTCCGCCAGACCTCTTCCCCGCTTTTTGCATCGAGGCCGACGATGTAGCAGGCTTCTTCCCGATACTGCCCGCAGCCAGTCAGACCGGATACTACTTTACCGTCGGCGATGATCGACCCACTTGAGTACTGGAAGCCGACGCCTTTTCCGACATCGGTGTCCCATACCACTTCACCCGTACGCGCGTTGAGGGCAATGATGTGTGCATCGGCGCTGTTAAGGTAAATCTTGTCTTCGTAGATCGCGATGTTCCGATGCGCGCGTCCAGGTGGTGGTCCACCAAAACTGTCGCCTGGAGGTGGAGCCTCACGCCGATATTCCCAAATAAATTCACCGGTTGCCGCATGGAGGGCTTGGACGATTTCGCCAGGATTCGCGATGTACATGATGCCGTCGTGAACGATTGGAGTCGTCTGTTGGGAGCCTTCGCTGAGGGCCCAGCTCCAGGCAAGCCGTAGTTGGTTGACGTTTTCGGTCGTGATTTGCTCGAGAGGGCTGTGGGCATGTCCATCTAACGTGCGTCGCCAATTCAACCAGTCGGCCGGGTCCGGGTTCTCGAGCATCGCATCGGTCACCGTCGTGAGATTGTCGATTTGTGCGATGCCTGTCGGGCTTACCAGTAGCAACGCAATTGCGACGGCGACGAACACCAAGCGCGCAGTCATGGACCACTCCTGTGAGTAGAGGTGAGTAAGTGAGGATTCGGTGCGGCACGTTACGTGACGAATTTTACAAAGTCAAGGTTTCGTGGAAGTTCCGACAGTCATGGTCTGGTTAGGCTATGCGATCCTGTCTTCGATGTACATCGAATCGGAACGTTCTGATCACACACAGGTAGTGTCTATTGTGATCTCCTCTATGAACGCAACTCTGCCGGCTTCGGTCTAAGAGCCAGACTCAGCCTATAGTGACGGATTCATGAGCGAGGCCCGCCTCACTCGCGTGGATTGCACAAGTGTTCTTTTTCGTTCTAATTAGACAATCGGGTAAGTGCGCTCCGGTTCGAGACCATTCGTTTCGGTATGGAGATCCAATATATAGATAGCCTCGCAGTCTGGGTTTGGTCAAACGACATCGACTGAGACCGTGTATAGTTCCGCGGGTCGCACGTCGAATCGTTCAGTGTTGTTCTAAGAATCTTGATGATCCAGTCCCATTATCGATTTCTTGCCGTTCAACGCGCAAGATTATACCTTCAGGCTGACAGGTGTGTATGGCCTCAGTCGGCGGTGTTGGTTCCAGACACAAGTGTTTATTCAGAACACCGAACTCGAGGCGACGCGTCTTCTAGATCGGTGTCGACGAGTTCACTATGGTGCGGCGTAAGGATGTCCTGTTAGTTCAGAGACTACGTTCTCCTTAGCTGGGGGGAATCTCCCTGCGACTCCGACAATCTCATGTATTGTGTGAGTATGTCGGTGCTCGCGGTGCATGATGTCTACAAGCGGTATGCCCGTGGCGATCGAGAGGTTGCTGCCGTTCGTGGAGTGAGTCTGTCGCTCGATGCCGGGGCGTTTGCTGCCGTCGTCGGACCGTCCGGATGCGGAAAGTCGACGTTGTTGCATCTGTGCGGCGCTATGGATCGTCCAAGTCAAGGTGAAGTAAGCCTTGAAGGACGATCACTGGCGACGCTTGATGATGATCACCTTACCCGCATCCGCCGTGAGCGCGTTGGTTTCGTGTTCCAGTTCTTCAACCTGCTGCCGACACTCACCGTGGCGGAGAACATCGGATTACCGCTGCTACTGGCTGGTGGCCGCGCGGACACGGTCGCGCAGAGCGCGGCCACGTGGGCAGAGCGGGTCGGGCTCTCGCATCGTCTTGACCACTTCCCGCAACAACTTTCAGGCGGTGAGGCGCAACGCGCAGCGATTGCGCGTGCCATCATTCATGACCCAGTACTCCTTATCGCGGACGAGCCAACCGGTAATCTCGACTCGGACAACGGGGCTCTCGTTCTGGACCTGTTGCGCGAACTGAACACGGACGCTGGGGTTACAGTTCTCATGGCTACACATGACGCCAGCGTGGCTGCTGGGGCCGCACTACTTGTTCGGATGAATGACGGTCAGATCGTTGATGTTGAGGCACAACACCAGGAATCGCGTCTTGCGCACAAGGATGTGCGATGAGTCTGTTCCATTGGTTAATTCTGCGACACCTTCAGCAGAATTTCCTGCGGAGTGTCTTGACCATTGCGAGCATCGCGGTCGGTGTCGCGGTCGTTGTCGCTATTCAGCTAGCAAACCGCAGTTCTGTTCGTGGCTTCGAGGCCGCACTGAACGCTATTGCGGGGCGGACATCGCTTGAGATCACGGTCGCTGGTGTCGACATTGAAGAAACCCGCTTAACAGAGCTCGACTGGTTGCGTGAGTATGGCCTGGTGAGCCCTATCATTGACGGCGACGTTCTGCTCCGGCCTGCTAGTAGACGGTTTGGAGCCGGTAACGAGGCTGAGGTTGTTCATTTACTAGGTGTCGACATTTTGCGTGACCAGCCGTTTCGCGATTACCGATTGTTGGAGGGAGATGGTAGGGAACTGGTCACCACACAGGAGTTTCTACAACTGCTTACCGATCCTCGCGCAGTCGTAATTACAGCTGCATTCGCAGACCGTTATGGGCTGGAAATTGGCAGTGAGCTTGACCTCATTACCGACACGCGTGCGAGTCCACTGGTGGTACGCGGTGTGTTAGGTGACGAAGGGCCGGCCCGCGTATCAGATGGTAACTTCGCGTTGATGGACATTGCTGCGGCGCAGTGGGTGTTGGGTCGACTGGGGCGTGTCGACCGCGTCGACATTCGTTTGACAGACGGTATGGACGTAGACCTAGCCGAGCAGGCGATCCGGGAACGGTTGCCGGCAGGATTTTCGGTGGGACGGCCGGTGCGCCGTGTGGCGCAGGTGGAGCGGATGCTTCGCGCGTTTCACTTCAATCTCACCGCGTTGTCGTTTATCGCCCTACTCGTGGGGCTGTTTCTCGTCTACAACACCGTCGCTGTGTCAGTCATCACTAGGCGCGCAGAGATCGGAATACTGCGCACCGTCGGCATTTCGCGTGGAACGGTTCTTGGGTTGTTTCTGGGTGAGGCAATTGCTCTTACCCTGGTCGGCTGCGTGCTGGGTGTTCCGCTGGGCTGGGTGTTCGCACAAGGGGCCGTACGGTTGACGTCGTCAACAGTTAGTCAGTTCTGGGTTGTGACGGCGGCAACTGTGCCGCCACTCGACATAGGTTACGTCGCGGTGGCGTTCGCCATTGGCCTGCCACTCTCGGTGGTAGCGGCTGCGATACCGGCGGCGGAGGCCGCTGCGCTGACGCCTCTGGCCACCGTACGTAGCGATGATCATTTAAATGCGCGAGAGCGACTGCCGCGTCGATTCCTCGTCGGTGCTCTTCTGTTGTTCTTGGTCGGAGGATGGCTGGCTACAAGAGATCCTGTTGGCGGTCTTCCAGTCTTTGGTCTGCTATCGGCTCTCGCCGTCGTTTTCGGTGCCGTCCTGCTTGTGCCGGTTGTGCTCTTTGGCTTCAGTAATTGGGGGAAGAGGAGGATTACTCGGTGGCTGAATGTCGAGTGTCGTCTCGCATACGCCAATCTTGGCAGTGCGATTCCGCGCCTTTCGATTTCAGTGGCCGCACTGGCCGTTAGCTTGGCGATGATGGTCGCGATTGCCATCATGGTCGGGAGCTTTCGAGAGACGGTTGTTTACTGGGTCGGGCAAACACTCCAGGCAGACCTTTACGCCGCGTCGGCACGTCAGGGTTCGACCACCGCTCCGGTGGCGATGTCTTCGGAGGTCGAGGCGACAATTGCACGTCACCCGGCCGTAGTAGCGATCGACGACTTTACCAGTGTTGACGTAGCGTACGGTGATTCGCTTATCGTTGTTGGTTCTGGACGTTTCGGCGTTCTACTTGAATACGGCGGTCTGTTGTTTAAGGCGCCCGAGGATTGGCGTCGTGCGATGGCTGGCGCGGTAGGTGTCGATGCGGTCGTCGTGTCGGAGAGTTTCTCGTTGAAACATGGCAAGCAGGTTGGCGATTCGGTCAATCTACAGACGCCGCGCGGGCCGGTACCGTTCCGTATTGCCGCTGTCTACTTCGACTATTCGAATGACCGTGGCGTAGTGGTGATGGACCGGGAGATCTTCGAGCAACATTACGCCGTGCGGCGACCAACCGGTCTGTCCATCTATCTAGATGCTGGTTCTGATCCAGTTTCAGTACGCGATGGGATCTTAGCTGCGCTCGGTCCGGATCGGCGGGTCATCATCAACACAAATAGTGCACTACGAACTGAAGTGTTACGCATCTTCGACAGCACGTTCACGATCACCTATGCACTGGAGGTAATTGCCATCGTCGTCTCGATATTTGGAGTAGCCGCCATGCTCTTAACGCTTGTGCTCGACCGAAAACAGGAGATCGTGATGCTGCGCCTCGTTGGCGCCGAACGCTGTCACTTACGTCGGATAGTTATGATTGAAGCCGGGGTTTTGGGCATCGTCAGCCAGGCGATCGGTCTAGTGATCGGTCTGGTCTTGTCGGTAATCTTGATTTATGTGATCAATGTTCAGAGTTTCGGCTGGACGATCCAGTTCCATATTCCAGGTGTCTTCTTGGTGCAGTCATCACTGACGATTCTTGTCGCCACGATACTGGCTGGACTGTACCCGGCTCGGGTAGCCGGTCGGTTTGCAATGTCAGATTTGTCGGCGGAGGGCTAATGCGGAGGGACGGTGGGCGTTTGTTGAGTGGATGTCGTAGGGTCAGGGTGTGCCGTGGATCCCTTGGGTGGCAGGTTGTTGTTATTCTTGGCGTTGTTGTAGTGCCTGGCATGCTCCTTCACGCGCAAGAGGGAA
>Ga0310342_100002482_pt1 | contig 11853 bp, 5 predicted proteins | sample S15DNA20500_MG_FD_206155 | JGI IMG/M metagenome (GOLD analysis project Ga0310342, IMG submission 206155) | Marine microbial communities from station ALOHA, North Pacific Subtropical Gyre - S1503-DNA-20-500_MG | ecosystem: Environmental > Aquatic > Marine > Oceanic | place: Pacific Ocean: North... | reverse complement strand
GCGCGAGAAAAATCTAGATTCCGTGTCAATTTCGGAATTAAAAAGTCTTCGAATCGAAATAACGACCACAAGCCTGCGTTTTCGGACAGACTTGTGGTCGCTCAATACTCAACAACTCTTCTCTGCTCTGCTCAAATCATTTAGCCAGGAAATCATCCCTGTTGAACTTCTCGTGTAGGTTTCCTAAAAGCTAAACGTGAATCCGTAGCTTGGCCCATAAATGCCAATTCCAGAATATCGGCCGTGGTGGCGGTGGTGTGGAACACCGTATCGTCCATAGCTGGGATAGTACGACCGGTGTCGGTTGTAACCATGACCATGATAGCCACGGTTACTATGACCATGATGGCCACGGTAACCTTGGCGGTAACAATAATGGCCAGCATTGACCGTGTTTGCAAACGCAAAAAATCCTGTACCTGCCAAAACGAGGCTCAAAATAAGTGCCCGAGCCATCTGAATTCTCCTTAATCGAGAGGGGATACGGTGGCTCACGCGTCGTTCCTCCACGCCGCGGAGGGGAAACACCGTCTGCAAGTTCTGGTCGACATCCTATGCACTTGTCATACCAAGCGCGAAAGGTCAGAGTGCAAGTGCTTTGTTAGCAGCAACTTGTCCTTCAGACGGTGGCGGTGGAATAACGTCTCAAACATCCAGTCTGTTATCACAATGATGACAATCTGTATCCGATTGACTGCATGTGGGGACTCCTGAGGATTTTTCAGTTCTGGCTGAATTCAACCGACCTCCAATCCAGGGCCGGGTTAGAAATCCTTGTTAACGCTCATATTCAGAACGAGATTCGCTAGCACCAAAACACGACTGGGCTTTCACCCAGTCGTGCCATGGCTGCATTGTCGTTCGAGAAAGTACTTACAGTTCCATCATTCATTCGAACGAACTTCGATCGTTTTTGGCAACTCTTTTTCCATCTTAGGTAACGAAATCGTCAATACGCCTTTGACAAACTGGGCATCGATATGCTCAGCATTAATAATTTTAGGAACAGCAATCAAGCGGCGGAAAGAACCCTGCCGACGCTCAAGGCGATAAAATGTCTTATCGCTCGAATCACTCTCATGCTCTTTCTCACCAACGATTGACAGAACTCCATTCTCCAATTCGATATGAACATCATCACTGTCCCACCCCGGCAAATCGATCATGATTTCAAATCCGGACTCGGATTCAGCAATATCGATAGGAGGGGCAAAAGATTTCTTTTTGCTATCCCTAACACTAAGAAACGTATCTAACAGGTTATCAACTTCGCTGTGCAAGTTCGCAAATGTCCGTCCAATTGGTGTCGACAATGGAATCAAAGAACGTACCATGGCTCTTCTCCTTTCAACAACAGGTCACTTGATCACTTCAAAATTAATAGTTGACCGCCAAACCGTCCAAGGCACACCCCGCCCGTAAAGGCATGACTTTATGCCTGCCAAATAGTTTTTCGGGACGCCTGTCGAATTGGCAGCAGTTTGAACGCAGTTAATAATACGCAAGTTCTGCGCCAAAACCGTCATTCATCGGAAGGCATTGGTAGATAACAGATTACCGCAAGAGAGATGAAGCTTATTGAGCAATTTTCAGAGAAAACCCGTATCCGGCGACAGCAAGGGACTTATTCTGATTCGCCTGAGGTTTCTTCACCAATTCGATCTTTATCGAGTTGTACAACCAAACGAACCAGCTCAGCCACCGAAGTAACATCCATCTTTCGCATGATTTCATGACGGCGAAGTTCGACAGTCCGCAAACCAATGTCTAGCCGCTTGGCAATGACCTTATTCATTAATCCTTCGACCAACAATTCCATCACCTTTCGCTCTCTATCCGTTAGCAGTGCCAGCCGTTCGCGAATTTGGAATTGTTCGTTAAAACGTAAACGTTGTTGAGCATCAAGCTCCAAAGATGTCCGAATATGGGCAAACAACTCGTCGTCAGGACATGGTTTTTCCAAAACAGTAACCGCACCTCCCTGAAGGGCCTGGACAGCCATAGGAACATTTGCAAACCCCGTGATGAGAATCACGGGTGTCGTAATCTCCCGTTCTACGAGTTTTTGTTGTAAATCAAGACCACTCATACCCAGCATGCGAAAGTCCGTAACAATACAACCGGGCCGACTGGAATCAAATTTTTCGAGAAATTCTTCACCTGATGGGAAAGTTTCACTATGCAATCCATTGGATTCGACCAATGCCGCCATGGATTCGCGAGCGGCCGGATCATCATCAATGATGAATACTGTCGGAGAATCACTCATCAATTAGAACTCCGTGGTAACGTGAATTGAAACTTTGCACCGCCACTATCATCCGACGACGCCCAAATCTTGCCGCCATGAGTTTCAATGATCGTACGACTGATGGCCAATCCTATCCCCATGCCACTTGATTTGGTTGTAAAAAAGGCATCAAACAATGTTTCTTGGTTGTCATCTGGTAATCCAGATCCACAATCTTGTACGCTCACTTCGACTGAACCCTCAACAATTCGGCTGGATACCCTAATCCAACGTTCGTTCGTCAAAACGTCTACCATCGCTTCACAACTGTTGCGAAACAGATTGACCATGACCTGTTGTAACTGAACCCGATCACCCGATACCTGGGGTTCATCAACATCTAATTCCAACGTAACTTCTACTTTGTAACGCTGTACATCCACAACTGCAAGTTCCAATGATTCACTAATCACCTCATTCATATTCAAACGCTCATGCTGCGCCGGTGATTTACTGACAAATCCACCAAGCCTCCTGATGATCTCTCCAGCCCGCTTGGCTTGCAATCCAATTTGATCAATCCATTCTCGCAGGTTTTCCTGTGCCGACTCATTCTCTAAGTCCAAGGTCGAACGACAAGCCCCGGCAAAATTCACAATGGCATACAACGGTTGATTGATTTCGTGCGCAATACCCGCTACCATTTCTCCCATTGTCGACAGACGAGTAACATGGGCAAGTGCGATGTCGCGCTGCTGTAACTCACTTTCTGATTGTTTCCGCTGAGTGATATCTTCCGTAACACCAGCAATACGATAAACAGTACCCTCTTCATCATGAATAGGAAAAGCCCGTTCATGTAGCCAACGAATTTCACCATCGGGACGAATGATCCGAAATTGTTCGTTATACTCGCCACTTTCTATCGCGTGTTGAAAAGATGCCAACACGCGTTCACGATCATCCGGATGGATATCATAGGACCACACGCGCGAGTTTTCATAAAGCGATTCACGGGTACGGCCGCGGATCGCTTCGAAAGCGGAGTTCACATAAAGCACGCGACGAGTTTTCCAGTCCGTCAGCCAAAAGATTTCATTGACATTTTCGGCTAACTGGCGAAATCGTTCCTCTGATTCTCGAAGCGCGCGCTGGGCAGCCAGGCGAACCGTTATGTCCCTCAAGAAAATCAAACTGGCCCGTCGGCCTTCATAGGCGATCAATCCAGTATTGACTTCAACATCCACTCGATGTCCGTCCCGATGAATCATGCCTGTCTCATAGCGTTGATTCGGCTCCTTCCCAGAAACGTGCAACTCGTTTTTCTTCAACACTAAGTCACGATCTGCCGGATGTATAAAATCCGTGTAACACGATCCTATGATCTCATCGATAGGGTAACCGGACATCTGAGCAATCTGCCCATTACCGTATTTCACTAACGCATCCTGTAAGATGCAAATTCCGTCATTAGCCCGCTCAACCAAATTCCGATACTTTTCTTCGCTTTCACGGAGCGCTTCCTCAGCCCGTTTGAGCTCAGTAATGTCGACAGCAACACCAAGTACAGCTGGACGATCTCTTCCATAGGCAAGCAAGGGAATCCGAGTTGCTTGTAAAATCCGAACATTTCCGTCTGCATCAATAAACTTCTCTTCCGGTGTTATTTTCTCATTGCCATGCTCAAACACTTCTCGGTCATCCGAGTGCAAGCTCTTGCTGTGGCCGGTTGTATCTTGGGAATCTTGCCGTCCGTGTCCCAGTAAAACATCCACCGTGGTACCATAATATTTTGCGACCGTACGGTTGGCTAATAAAAACCGTCCTTCCTCATCCTTCGCAAAAATCATGTGTGGCACCAAATCGATAATCTGTCTTAGGCGCGATTCACTTCGCTGAAGTGCCTTTTCAGCACGGATACGAGCAGTGATGTCCCAAAAGATACCCTGGATTCCAACAATTCTCCCACCCGAGTCGCGCACCGGCGTCTTGACGACCTGTACCGTGTACACCTCTCCATCCCGAATATTCTCTTCAACGTCCTCAAATACTTCACCCGTTTTCATCACAAGCATGTCATCTTCACGAAATTTTTTTGCCATTTCATCTGGAAATAAATCATGGTCCGTTTTACCCAGTAACTCGCCAGACAACTTTCCCATCGCCCGGCAGTAACCTGTATTTCCAAACGTTAATCTACCCTCTATGTCTTTGCGAAAAATGTATTGAGGAACATTCTCTACCAATGATTGGTAAAGTGCCTCGGAATCTCGCAAGGCCTTTTCTGTCCGTTTATGTTCCGATACCATCAATTCCAGGAAAAGCACAAACAACAGGGCCATGGCGCTGAGATAAATTTCAGGATTGCCAATTATCGGTGGCGCAGACCCATCGCCATCCACTACGAACGGCAACGGGATCCCTAACAAAGCAATCGCCTGCCGAATTCCCATGACGGCCAAGAGCACAGTTAAAAATCCGATACGCCAGTCCCGTGTACGGACCATCAACACGATCGACCAGAACCCTGACAATACGATGGCCGATACTACCAAAACGGACAAGAAATTCATGGTTCGCCTTCTGTTAATGAACTCACCTGCCACTATTGAAACGCATGTCAGCTCAATCGACCAGACCAGGAGTCACTTTTTGCAACGTGCCTCGCAAATCGTTAGAATCAAACGATGAATGAATCCGCTACTCCCTCACAACCAACACACGTTCCGTCCAACGCTGTGGTGGCCGTTATTGTCCGGCAGAATCAATTTTTGGTCGTACGCCGCGCCGAAAATATCCTAGCCGGTGGAAAATACTGTTTTCCAGGTGGCAGCATCGAAACGGGCGAAACCGAACACCAGGCATTGGTCCGGGAAGTTTCGGAGGAACTTAGCGTCAAAGTTAGACCGCTGCAGCAGCTCTGGTCCAGTAAGACATCCTGGGGTGTCCTGGTCAACTGGTGGCAAGCACAACTTGCCGCGGATGTCTTGCCACAGCCCAATCCAGCTGAAATTTCTGAAGTACGCTGGATGACCTTTGACGACATTTGGGGGTTGGATGAACTACTAGAAAGCAACCGTCATTTTCTACAGGCGTGGCGCAATGGAGAATTCAAATTGGAATGAATGGCGATGACTGGCAGAATCGCTAAAGTGATTCCTGCAATTCTATACGTCATTGGTTACTTGGGAACTTGGCCCGCTGGTTGCAATCCTGCCAACGCATCGGCCAAAGCATCGACCGTTTGCCGAATCTGGTCTTCGGTATGGGTCGCCGTGATAAAAAATCTGAGACGTGCCGCACGTTCTTCTACCGCTGGGTAAAGAATGGGTTGCACATTAATTCCCTGATCATAGAGCGATCTGGATAGTTTCAGAGCCAAGAGCGAGTTGCCAATAATGATCGGAACAACCGGGGTACCATTACTAAGACCCGTATTCAGGTTGCGTTCGCCGGCCAATTGCAGAAACAACTTAGACCGTGCGCGACATGTAGTGACTCGTTCCGGATGACTTTCAATTAATCGCAGTGAAGCTAACGCTGCAGCCGCATTGGACGGTGCAAGACCAACACTGTAGACAAAGCCGGGTGCGGTGTATTTCAAATATCGTACGACCTCACGGCAACCGGCGATGTACCCACCACAACTGCCGAAGGATTTGCTAAGCGTCCCCATCAACAGGTCCACATCCGTTGCTACCAAATTAAAATGTTCGACAATACCACGTCCGGTCTTACCCAACGTTCCGATAGAATGAGCTTCATCCACCATTAGAAACGTCTTGTACTTCTTCTTTAACTCAACAAAGTGAGGCAAGTCAGGATAATCTCCATCCATGCTGTACACACCTTCGATAACGATGAGTACTCGCTGGTACTGATGACGCATCGAATCCAACATCCCCTCCAATGCCTGCCAATCGTTGTGTGGGAAGGGACGGCGCTGAGCGCCAGACAAAATACACCCCTGAACAATACTGTTGTGTGCCAATTCGTCGTGGAGAATTAGATCGCCCGCCTTGAATAAATGGCCGATCGTCGTTTCATTTGTTGAATGACCACCAACATAGACGATCGCATCCTCAGCTCCCAGGAAATCAGCAATGCCTCGCTCAAGTTCACGGTGGATTGTCTTTTCTCCCGAGACCACACGACTTGCCGAAACGCTCGTTCCAAACTGGTCAATCGCCTGCTTTGCCGCCTGCGTAACTTCCGGATCTCCCGACATCCCCAGATAATTGTAACTCGAAAAATTAATCATCTGACGGCCAGCAATCATCGTTGTATCGTTGGTCACACACTCATGAACATCGAAAAACGGATTTCTCATGCCAAGAAGTTCAAATTTGCCAAGCTGTTCTTCCAGTACCTGATATTCCGTGTATTGGTCAAATCGAAAATATTCGACCGGCAACTCATCCAGTTCGACTCGATCCGCCTCATCAGACGCCGCAGCTTCCCGTTGCGAAGCCTCAGCTACTTGGTCGATGGTCTCAGACGAATCAACCTCAGCAGCTGCCGTCCCCAATTGATTCGACTGAGCAAATAATCGCTCTACCTCGTGAGCCAATCCCCCGGTTGTTATATCCTCGGCGAATCGATCCAATGGCAATTCAATTTCCAATGTTGTTTCGATGTCGTTCTTCAATTCAATCGCCATTAAAGAGTCTAACCCGATATCACGTAGCGGCTGATCAAAATCGACTTGGGTCTCTGTCACGCCCAGCGTACGGGCAACTTTCGCACGAACCATGCCACGCAATATTTCACGACGCTTTTCGGGAGAGGCCGACTTCAAATCTCGCGCTAATGATTCCCGTGATTCACCTGTTTGACTTGAGCGCTCACGCTGGCGAACTTCTTCGGCAAGATCCGTTAACATCGACGGCATTCGTTCACGGGGGAACTGTCGTAAAAATTTTGACCAGTCAATGGGCAAAACTCCCACCTGAACAGCCGGCCCTTCAATCAACTGGTCCAAAACAGCCACACCCTGCTCGGGAGCAATCGTTTTTAAGCCAACGGCAGCCCAACGGGCATGGTCACGGCCAGTCTTGTCAGCGGCCATTCCACCTCCGGACCAGGGACCCCAATTAACACTTATCGCAGGAAGATCATTAGCTCGTCTGAAATGTGCGAGTCCGTCCAGAAATGCGTTCGCCGTGGCGTAATTGGCCTGGCCAGGAGAACCCAAAAGAGATGCCATTGAAGAAAAACAAATGAACAACTCAAGTGGATCATTTGCCGTTAACTCATGTAGATTCCATGCCCCGGCCACTTTGGGCTGCATCACGTGTGTGAACCTTGGCCAATTCTGTTCGAGCAAAACCCCGTCGTCCAAAACACCGGCAGCATGAAAAACACCGATCAGTGGTCCCATCTCGGTGCGAATTTCCTCTAACACATTTGCCAGATTTTCACGATCGGCAACATCGGATTTTACCACACAAACTGCGGCACCCATGGCTTCACAAGCCGCGATTTGCTCTTGCGTTGTTTCATCCGTTATGCCTCGTCGGCTGGTCAGAACCAATCGACGAGCCCCACGTTGTACAAGCCAATTCATCACGACCAACCCCAGCGAACCGGTACCTCCTGTGATCAGGTAAACTCCATCGTCAGTGATCGTGCCGGTTTTGGATTTCGTTTCATCGTTCAGATCTGAAACAGCCGCTGGCATCGTGACAACCACCTTGCCCAGGTGACGCGCCTGCTGCATATGCCGAAAAGCCTCGATCACGTTCTCAAGCGGAAATGCCTTGTGCGGTAGCGGCTGCAGTTCTTCCCGCTCATATCGTCGCATTAATTCCGCCAGAATTTTGGCAACCAACCCGGGTTGTTTCTGTTCTTCTTCACCAAGATCAAAGGGAAAATACGAAACGTCGGGCCGTTCAGAAGCCATTTGTTCGTCATCCCAAATCCCGATCTTCCCAATTTCAACAAATCGACCACCTTGCCGAAGCGTCGCCAGGCTCTTGGGAATATATTCTCCATTCAAACTGTTCAACACGACATCGACACCACCGCCAGGTTGCGCGAGGATCTGCTCTGAAAAATCGAGCGTACGGGAATCCATCACCTGCTGAACCCCCATCGACTCTAAAAATTCCCATTTCCCTTTACTGGCCGTTGCCAAGACTTCTGCATTCACTCCACGACACAACTCGACTGCGGCCTGCCCGACACCCCCTGCCGCTGAATGAATCAACACTCGATCCCCAGCCTGAATTTTCGCCAGCTGTTCCAAACCATAATATGCCGTAGCAAAGGCCAACGGGATGGTGGCTGCTTCGACAAAACTCATCGCCTCCGGTTTCCGAACCACATAGTCGGTTGCGACAGTAACGTGGCTACTCAAACTGCCCAGTGCTAAAGCCAAAACTTCGTCACCGACTTGGTAATCCGAAACATCAGAACCAATCGCTGTGACGACACCTGAACATTCGAATCCAAAGGTAACGTCATCGACACTTGTAATCCCTATCGAAGCTTCATACTCCTGAAGCATTCCCAAGGCGCGAATGACATCTCGAAAATTCAGGCCTGCAGCACGAACGCCAATTTGAATTTCACCCTGTCCTGGTTCAACACATTCTGTTTTCTCAAGTGTTAGGTTATCAAGCACACCATAACGAGAAAGTTTAAGTTGATAGGAGCTTTGCGCCGGCACCTGTAAATTGTTTGGCTTCTGTATATGGCGTTTAACCAATCGAGCAACATATCGCTGTTCAGAGCGCAATACAATTTGATCCTCTTGATCAGGTACCCAAATTTCACCAAACAGGTCATCGGCCTGATCCGCCTCGCTGTTTGCGTCAAGATCAATCCGTACACAACCTGACTTGGTATGTTCTAATGCCAGCACGCGCCCCATTCCCCAAAACGCTGCTTGGATTGGATCAACAACATCATTGCCGGCACTTTGTGCTCCACGCGTCACTAACCACGTGCGCGGCGAAATCGGCGGCTGGATTTTTGCAAGAGCCTGTACCACGTGTAGCAACCCGCCACACGAAGGAATCTGCTGTTGGATTATATCTTGACGACCCGTGGAATCTGCTGCCGTTTCAAGGCTCCACAAATGGACAACGCCTTCACACGGTGGTTGCTCCTCGCCAAACGCGGTGGCCATTACTTGTTCAAAATGTTCACCTTCTCCCGGTGCAACAAGAAATTCATCTGTACCAGTCTGTTCATAACGATCACCTGCGGTAACCATCACCACGCGGCGTCCATGTCGAACAAGTTGCTCGGCCACACTTCGACCAATGCCCTTGCTATCAGCCAATACCAACCAGCTACTGGCAGACTCGCGACTTTGAGGTGATCCAATCCGCGGTTTCAACTGCCATTGCAGCTCGTAGAGCCAATTATTCAATTCGGCGTGCACAACTCGTCGAAAAGTCTCACGAGTTGCGCGGAGCAACCTGAGACCTTGGATTTCGGCAATCACTTCACCGCCAGGCGTCAGAAGTTGCACATCTGCTGTCACGGTCGATTGCCGTCCGGTGGTTTGCTCGACAATCGTCACCGAACTGACAACATGTCCCTGGCTGTTCGCCAAAACCCTGATACTCTGTACGCCAATTGGCAGATAAACTGCCTCGTGATCCTCATCTGCAACTGCTGCGCCTGTCACCTGCCATGCGGCATCCAAAAGTGCAGGATGCAGAACATAGCTTTCTACTTCGGCAGCAACAGCCGCTGGTATGCGTATCTCACCCAATCCGAATTTAGGCCCCGCACCGAGCTGGACGATTCCACGAAAAGAGGAGCCGTATTCGAGACCCCGTTGACCACACTCGCCGTAGAAATCATCGGCCTCAATGGCTTGGCTGCATGCCGCCATCAGTTGACCAATATCCTGGCTCTCAGGTACTGCCAGATCCGTCGTACGTACCCTCCCCGTGGCGTGCATGGTCCAATCCGGCTCTGTTGTATCATCCGTCAACCGGCTGAAAACTTCATAGCGGCAACCATCGTCATCGGTGATGACTAGCACCTGTACTAAAGTTCGTTTCTCAGGTTGCAATATCAAGGGTTGACGTATGAAAAGATCTTCAACACAAATTTGTCGATCGGACATCAATTCATGACCAATTGCCAGGCCGATCTCGACAAATCCAGTTGCTGGAAACACAACGGTTCCAAAAACCTTGTGATCTTGCAGGTATCCAAGAGCGCCAACCCGCATCTCTCCTTGGAATAACGTTTGATGATTGGCAAGATCCACGCGATGTCCCAGCAATGGATGCGCTGAACTGTCAGAAGATATCTGGTTCCCATCAGGAGATCCCGCGTGACTGGGGGCTGATGCTGCCCAGTATCGCGAACGCTGAAAACTGGACGTGGGAATCGGCACTCGACGCCGCGCATAATCACTATCAAAGGCCTGCCAATCCAGTTGGACACCCGACTCGTAGAGCTGTCCCAGACTGCCGAGTATCGTTTTCCAATCCTGCCCCGCACGACGCAAACTATACAGCCATGTCCCCTTGTCTTTTTCCTTAATGATCTCTTGCCCCAATCCCGTAAGAATCGGTTTGGGACCAATCTCCAAAAAGACTCGACAACCCAACTCGCCCAACGTTCGCACACTGTCGGCAAATCGAACAGTCGCGATCACATGGTCTCGCCAGTAATCGGGCGTCGCTATTTCATCACCCGCCAGCTTTCCTGTTACATTCGAGACAATTGGGAAATTAGGAGTCGAGTACTCAATTTGCGAAGCTACCTGCTCAAATTCGTCGAGCATGGGTTCCATCAACGGCGAGTGAAACGCATGGGAAACCGTCAATTCGCGACATGTAACACCCATCTCCGTAAGATTTTTAACAACTTTTGCTACCGCGCTGAGTTCACCGGAAATGACAGTCTGAGTCGAACTGTTCAGAGCGGCAATCGAAACCTGCTCTTCCCGATAGGCCTCCATCACTTCGCTGACCTGGTCACCGGTAGCTGCGACCGCGACCATGCCTCCATTTTGCGGAAGGGCCTGCATTAAATGCGCCCGCGTTGCGATCAATTTCAGTCCATCTTCCAAACTGAAGACGCCCGCCCGACAAGCAGCCACGTACTCACCAACACTGTGGCCAAGAGCCCAGGCTGGTTCGACACCCCAACTGAGCCACAGCTCTGCCAGGGCATATTCCACAGCAAATAAGGCCGGCTGTGTAAACATCGTTTCATTTAATGCCGACTTGTCATCTTTGCTGGCGAACAGTACCTCCAAAAGTCCTTGTGGAAGATACTGTGACAAAATTTCAGCACACTGATCGAGTGTCCGTGTGAATGTTGGCTGAGTTTCGTACAACTGACGTCCCATCCCAACGTATTGTGAACCCTGCCCCGTAAACAACCAGGCCACCTTGGCAGGCGGTCCCTTCTTCACCACGGCGCCTGTCGCATCCTCTCCCTGTTTCGCGAACTGTCGCAAACGGTCAACGACCGCCTCCCCTGAGTCACCGACAACTGCCAGTCGATGCGACCAATGACCGCGCCCTGTGTTTGCAGAAAAACAGATGTCTGGCAACCGTCTGTTGGAAGCTGCCATACGATCCGCCATTCGGTTAGCTGAATTCAGCAATCCCTGATGACTCTTAGCACTCAGAGCAAGTAAATGA
>Ga0310342_100002481_pt1 | contig 11853 bp, 11 predicted proteins | sample S15DNA20500_MG_FD_206155 | JGI IMG/M metagenome (GOLD analysis project Ga0310342, IMG submission 206155) | Marine microbial communities from station ALOHA, North Pacific Subtropical Gyre - S1503-DNA-20-500_MG | ecosystem: Environmental > Aquatic > Marine > Oceanic | place: Pacific Ocean: North... | reverse complement strand
CAATCCACTCGCGGGCGTTCCTGGCCATCTGCACTGCGTTGCGGTTTCCCTGTACGCCCTTGTTGCGGTACTCCTGGAAGAGATAGGTGGCCCGTGGGGCGAGGTGATACTTGCCGATCGAACAGGTCCGATAACCCGCCTCGGCCATCAACACAGGCAGTGTCGGCACCGACGTGTAGGTGCTGAAGTGGTTGTACCCGTGGGCGTGTCCGTAGTGGCCGATGGCGTGGTTGTAGAGACCGGTCATCAACACGCTGCGGCAGGCACTGCAACTGGCGGTGGTGCAGTGCCCCCGGGAAAAGCGGGTGCCGATGGCGGCCAGGGAATCGATCGCCGGGGTCCGGATCACCTTGTTCCCGTAGCAGCCGGCCTGGAAGCCCTGGTCGTCGACGACAAACAGGACGACGTTGCGGTGTTCGGCCGCCGCCAGCGAGCCGGTGATCATCAGGGCCGACAAGAGCGGGGTCAGGAGCATTCCAACGGAACGGGTCATGCGTCGATCTCGTATGAAGGACTCGGATGTGCACGGCATGGACGAGCCGAACGGGGTCGAGTATAGCAGGCTGAAGGAAGCGTCATCATGAGGGCGAAGCGGTGAGTCAGGGACGGATTGCGACGATCCTGGGACGCGGGTGGCGGCTGAGATGCCCGCGATGCGGAGAGGGCCCGCTGTTTGCCGCGGCGCGACGTTGGTTCGTGATGCACGAACGGTGCGAGGCGTGTGGCCTGAAGTACGAGCGGGATCGCGGGTACTTCCTGGGTTCGGCCTACGTCAACTATGGCTGGACCGGCCTGCTGCTGGTGGTGCTGTATGTCGGGCTGCACTTCGGATGCGGCTTCACCAACACGCAGTTGTCGTTCCCGCTGGCGGCCGTTTTCATCGGCGTGCCGATTCTCATGTGGCGTCACGCCCGGAGCATCTGGTTGGCGATGGACTGCATCTTCGATCGCACGGGGTTCGCCGAGGACGAGTGAGCCGGTGCCGTCGGCCGCCCACCGATCCCGCTAAACGTCCTGCCCGGCCGCCTGGAGGCGTTCGGATTCCTGCCGGCCGAGTCGCCAGAGTCCGTAACCGAGTCCGGAGAACAGGCAGATTGGGACCGACAGCATGAACAGGATGCTGACCATGTAGGCCCGTGTCCGGGCGTTGTCGGAATCGAGGCCCGCCTTGCACATCGGACAGGCGGCAGCCTCGGGCACCGCGGGAGAAAATCCCCAGGTGCCCACGACCAGTGCCAGGGCCAGCAGCAGTCGGCGTGTCATTGCGGTTTCCACTGGTAGAGCATCAGGTAGATGATAACTCCGGTCAGCGAGACGTACACCCAGATGGGGAAGGTGATCCGGGCGATTCGGCGATGAGCCTCCCACTGCTGCTTCAGGCCCCGGCGGATCGTCACGATCGCCAGCACAGGCACCGCGACAGCCAGCACGACGTGAGTGATCAGGATCGCGAAATAGACCGTGCGGACGGCCCCGGTCCCCTGGAACTTCACCTGGCCCTCGCCGGTGTAGTGGTGCATGGCGCCGTGGTAGAGCAGGTAGACGGCCAGGAAGAGAATCGAGGTGGCGAAGGCGACAAGCATCGTCTTCTTGTGTGCGTCGCGGTGGCCACGGCGGATCAACATCCAGCCGGTCATCAGGAACAGGAACGCCAGCCCGTTGAGGCTGGCGTTGACGGCCGGCAGCGACGAGACCCAGTCGGGCATGGCTCAGTCGTCGTGATGCGAGTCGGCGTCGGCGTCGGCGTGGTCGGCACTGGCTTCGATCATCGTCTCGGTCGGCACCCGGTGGTAGTAGTGAAACCCGATATCGGGCATCAGGGCGATCGGAAACCCGATCGCCAGGATTGTCGTGGGTGCCAGCAGCACGTATTTCCAGCCGCGCTCCCATTTCAGGTGCATGAAATACAACATCACGCACGTGGCCTTGGCGACGGCGATCGCCAGCACGATCACGGCGATCACGGGTGTCGAGAACGCCATCTTGCCAGACTCCGGCTGATCGCCGGCTTCCTTGATCGGCAGCATGTCGGCACCGGCCGAGAGCAACGTGAAGACGCACAGGGCCCCGAAGACCGCCAGGTAGATCTTGTCGTGTGATTTGTGATCAGCCATCCAGACGGCTCCGTCGGTTTGGGTTGGCCCGCCGCCTGGCCTGTCGAGGGCACGGGACGACTCGCCGAACTCCGTGTCAGAATTGAACGATGTAGATCATCGGGAACAGAAAGATCCAGACCAGGTCGACAAAGTGCCAGTACAGCCCGGCATTCTCGACGTACTGGGCGTCTTCCTTTTCGAGTCCCTTCAACAGCCCCTTCTTGATCGGAAAGAAGAAGATGATCATCCCGACGATGACGTGGATGGCGTGGAAGCCGGTCATGGTGAAGTAGCACGAGGCGAACAGGTTGCCGTAGGGGATGTAGTACTGAGAGTGGATGTGACCGGTGTCCTTCTGCTCCTGCTGCCGGACCGTGTAGATGAAGTACATCCGCACGTCGGACTTGATCCGTTTCTCGAAATTCATGGCCTGGGCCAGTTCGACCTCACATTGCTCGGTTTCCTCGATCGTCAGTTTCTCCTGTCGCAGCATCGACTTGAGGATGTTGATCCTAGCGTCCTTGGACTGGGCCAGTTCGACCACCTGTCGCTCGGTTTCCTCGATCGTCAGTTTCTCCTGTCGCAGCAGCGATTCGAGCTTTTCGTGCTCCAACTCCAGCCGCTTCTTGATGTCCGCGGTGCCGAGCACCTCGGCATCGAGCGCTGCGACGGCACCGATCTCGTTGACGGCCCGCTGGATCGCCTGTTGCCGGGTTTCGGAGATTCGTCCGGGCAGGATGTCGTGGTCGATCTTGCCCTTGTACTCGTAGGCCTTGATGCCCAGGAACAGCACCGCACAGATGAAGACCAGGATCAGGCTGAAGAGCCCCTTCCCGGACTGGCCGCGAGCGATCTCTTCGTGCGACTTGACGACCAGATAACTCGAGGCAATCAGCACGAAGGTGTTGATCGCACCCCACATCGTCTTGATGTGGCTCACGTCGTTGGTCGGCCAGGCCCCTTTTCCGTCGGCATCGACCGCCGAGAGTCTGAGCACGATGTAGGTGCCGATCAGGGCGGTGAAGAACATGATCTCGGTGCCCAGGAACAGCCACATGCAGAGCTTCGAATCGGCCATTTTCAGGCCCATTTTCAGCGGCGGGGCGGCGTCTGGATGCGAGCTGTGTGACATCGGAGTGTCTTGGGTTTTCGAGGTGACTCGTCGTCAGCGACGGGTGGGGATGGTGTCCGTGGGGTTCAACTCAACAGGCGGAAGTGGTCCCAGGTCAGCGTGGCCAGCAGCAGCGGCAGGTGGATCAGGCTGGCGTAGAGAACGCCCCTGGCGGTCTGCGTCGATTCGTCCCACCAGAACCGGACCGACGCTACCAGGTAACCGACTCCCAGCACGGTGGCAGCGGCCAGGTAGGCGTCGCCGGCCAGGCCGAGTTGGCGAGGCCAGGCCGAGATGACCAGCAGCGCCAGGGCGTAGATGACTCCCAGCAGGCCGGTCAGGCCCGGTCGGCGAGCGGCGGCACGGGGCAGCATCTTCATGCCCGCTTCGGCGTAGTCGTCGCGGCAGAGCCAGGCGATGGCCAGGAAGTGCGGGAATTGCCACAGGAAGAGGATGGCGAACAGCGAGAGTGCGGCCGAATCGAGCGGGCCTCCGGCGGCCAGCCAGCCCAGCACCGGCGGCAGCGCTCCGGGGACCGCACCGACGGTGGTGGCCAGCGACGTGTGCCTTTTCAACGGCGTGTAGACGGCCAGGTACAGCAACAGCGTCAGGGCGGTGGCCAATGCGGTGATCGTGTTGACCTGCCAGGCCAGCCAGCCCAATCCGACGACAGCCGAGGCCAGTCCCACGCCCAGCACTTCGGAGCCACTCAGCCGGCCGGCCGGCAGAGGCCGGTCGGCGGTGCGGGTCATCCGGGCGTCGCCGTGGCGTTCGAGGTACTGGTTGAGTGCTCCCGAGGCGACCGCAGCCAGGCCGATTCCACCCAGGGCATGCAGCAGCCCCGACCAGCTCCAGGTGTCTCCGGCGGCCAAAACGTAGCCGACCGCGACGGTCACCAGGGCCATCACCGCGATCCGCGGCTTGGCCAATTCGGCGTAGTCGCTGAGCCGAGCTGCCAGGACGCGTTGCCATGTCAACGGGGCGGTGGCTGCGGTGGTGTAGTCGGTCGAGACGGGCCCCAGCGAACTCATGCCAGGCCTCCTTCCACCGTCATCTCGGCGATCAGTTCACGGCGGGTGAGCCAATCGAGCCTGAGGACGCGGACGGCGAGTGTGAGCGAGGTGAGCAGCAGCAGTTGTCCGGTGACGGCGTGAGCGGTTCTCATGACAACCTGCAACGGCGCCCCCTGCACGGCGACGTAGCCGGAGGACGGCCAGCCGAAGCGGGTGATCCAGGCGGCGGCGCCCAGTCCCACTTGCAGCAGCAGGACGACGGCCAGGATCCAGGCGTTGGCCTTCAGCCAGTTCGCACCATCCCGCAGTGCCAACACCACGACGGCGACGGCCAGCACGAAGACGGCCAGTGCGAAGCCGACGTGTTCGAAGAGCCCACCGCCGAGGTGCCGGATCCAGCCCCCCAGCGCACCCTGGACCAGCACAACTGCAGGCAGGGACCAGGCGAGTGTCCTGAGCCGGGTCGACGGTGTCGTGGGATGTTGTCCCGAGACTGTTTGCCACCGTCGGCCTGTGACCAGGGCGACGCTGCCCATCAGTGCCAGCACGCAGGCGGCGAACTGTCCGTGCAGCAGGGCCATTCGCGGATCGTCGGCCAGCACGCGTCCACCGCCGAGCAGGCCCTGCACGATCACTCCGACCAGCACTCCGGTGGCCAGCCAGCAGACCCACGTGCGTCGTTCGCTTTTCCAGGTCCAGGCGGCCAGCACGATGCTGAAGCAGCCGATGGTGATCCCGGCCAGCCGGTGCCCGTGCTCGGTGAACTTGTCGATGGCCGAACCGAACCAGGGATAGGCGAACATGCCGTGGCCGTCGGAACTGGGCCAGTCGGAGAAGGCCATGCCCCACCGCATCGTGGTCACGATCGCCCCGACGACGATCGGCAACAACGCGGCGCAGCAGGTCGCTACGGCGAAGCGGTGCAGCCAACGGGTGGGGCGATCGGGTTCGGACATCGGGCCGGGGTGTCGGGGGTAGGAGGTGTCGGGAGCCACGGCTGTGCCGCGTCAGGATTCGTCGGCGCCGTTCTCAGCCGGCTGGTCATCGGCCGCGTCGCCGGAATCGTCGGATCCCGGTGGCGGAAGGTATTCGGTCTGCATCAGGTAGTCTCGGCCCTCGACCAGTGGCGACGAGTATTCGTACGGGCCACGGTAGACGGTGGGGACTTCGTCGAAGTTGCCGTGAGGCGGCGGCGAGGGGGCGATCCATTCCACGCCGTTGGCGTTCCACGGGTTCCGGCCGGCCTCGGTGCCCCAGTAGATGCTCGAGAACCAGTTGTAGACCAGGATCAACTGGGCCAGCCCCATGACGATTGCACAGACCGTGATGAACTGGTTCATCGGCATCAGGTGTTCGAGGTAGGGGTGGATGTAGGGGTCGGCGTAGCGGCGGGGCATGCCGGCCACGCCCAGCAGGTGCATCGGGAAGAAGGTGCCGTTGAAACCGACGAAGGTCAGGAAGAAGTGGATCTTGCCCAGCCGCTCGCTCATCATCCGCCCGAACATCTTGGGGAACCAGAACTGGATGGCTCCGAAGACGCCGAAGAGGGTGGCTCCGAAGAGCACGTAGTGGAAGTGAGCGACGATGAAGTAGGTGTCGTGGATGTAGATGTCGACGGGGACGGCGGCCATGTAGATGCCACTGAGTCCCCCGACGACGAACTGCGAGACGAAGGCGATGCAGTTGAGCGTGACGGTGTTGAAGCGGATCTTGCCGCCCCAGATGGTGCCGATCCAGTTGAAGGTTTTGATGGCCGAAGGGAGGGCGATCATGATCGTGGAGACCATGAAGGTCATGCCCAGGGCGGGGTTCATGCCGCTGGTGAACATGTGGTGTCCCCAGACGATGAAACCCAGCCCGGCGATCGCCGCCAGCGAGTAGGCCATCGGCTTGTAACCGAAGATCGGCTTGCGGCACATTGCCGCCAGCATGTCGGAGACCATCCCCATGGCCGGCAGCAGCATGATGTAGACGGCCGGGTGCGAGTAGAACCAGAACAGGTGCTGCCAGAGCAGGGCCTGTCCGCCGCCGACGGTGGGGGCGGCGTTGTTGACGACAATCCCCGAGGGGACGAAGAAGCTGGTGTGGATGCCCTCGAGTGCTCCACCGAGTTGGGCCCGGTCAAAGAGCATCATGAATCCCGCGGCAGTCAGCACCGGCAGGGCGAAGGCCTGCAGGATGGCGGTGATGAACATGCTCCAGATCGTCAGTGGCATGCGGAACAGCGTCATCCCCGGGGCCCGCATGTTGATGATGGTGGTCATGTAATTGACCGAGCCCATCATCGAGGAGACGCCGATGAAGGTGACGGCCACCAACCACATGTTCTGGGCGTGTCCCGAGCCGGGAGCGGCCTCGGGCAAGGCGGACAGCAGCGGGTAACTGGTCCAGCCGGCGGCGGCTCCGCCGAAGTAGAAGCTGAGTCCGAAGAAGAAGATTGCCGGCCACATGAACCAGTAACTGAGCATGTTCAGCGTGGGGAAGGCCATGTCGTCGGCCCCGATCATCAACGGGATCAGGAAGTTGCCGAAGGCCCCGGCCAGGATCGGGATGATCACCAGGAAGATCATCACCGTGGCGTGCATCGTGAACAGCATCGTGTAGAACTCGGGCGAAATCTGGCCGCCCTCGCTGCCGAACATCTGTCCGAAGACCGGCATGTTCTGCCAGGGCCAGGCCAACTGCCAGCGGACGCCCAGGGCGAGCGACCCGCCGACCAGCAGCATCAGCAGAGTGGTGATCAGAAACTGCACCGCGATCATCTTGTGGTCCGTCGAGAAGACGTACTTGCGGATGAACGACAACTCGTGGTGCCCGTGGTGATCGTCGTGGTCGTGGTCGGCGGCGGCCGCAGCGGGGTTGACTGTGCTCATGGTGTGGCCTCTTCCGACGCCCCCGCGGGGACAGTGCCCGGCGGGGTGACTCCGTCGTAGTCCTGCAGGTCCTTGAGTTCCTTCAACCTGGCTTCGAGGTCCTCGACAGCTTCGACCTCACCCCGCATCTTGTAGTGTCCCCAGCCGCACAACTCGGCACAGGTCAGGTTGAACTTTCCGGACTTGTTGACGGTGAACCAGATGTCGATGCTCTGGCCCGGCATCGCGTCCTGCTTGACGCGAAGATCGGGGACAAAGAAGGCGTGCTGGACGTCGGCGGACTTGAGATAGATCAGGGTCTCGCGGTTCAGGTGAACGAAGAGCTTGTTGACGGCGTAGACGTCGCCGGCGTGTGGCTTGGCAAGCCATGCCTTGATCTGCTTGTAGGTCGTGAACTTCGTTCCGGGTGCCGGGTAACGGATCCGCCACTCGAACTGTCGTGCGGTCACCTCGGCCACCAGGTGCGACGGCCGTGGCCCGACGTCCCGGTTTTCGTGGTCGCGAACCCGGTAGATGGCCCAGACATCGAGCTGGTAGAGGGCGATGAACAGCAGGACGCCGGCCGGGACGATTGTCCAGATGACCTCCAGGTTGTGACTGCCGTGGCTGTACCAGCCCTTTTCGTCCTCGTTCTTCGAGCCCTTCCAGAGCACGTAGGACAGGGCACCCATGGTCCCGATAAAGGTGACGGTGACGATGCCCGTGATCAGGAAGAACAGGTCGTCGATGCGTTGCCCCAGCGGCGTGGCCGCTTCGCGGTTGCCCGGGAAGGCCCAGTCCATGGCCGGAGAGATCGCGCAGACAACGATCGCGATGATCGGCCAAACAGTGAAGAACAAGCACCAGAAGATTCTGCTCACGGTCGCTACTTCTTGTCCTTGGCCGATTTTGGCTGAGTGGTTTCAGGTTTGTCGGCTGGTTTGTCGGCTGGTTTGTCGGCTGGTTTGTCGGCTGGTTTGTCGGCTGGTTTGTCGGCTGGTTTGTCGGCCTCATGATCGTGGGGGTGATCGTGATCGGCGTGCGAGTCGTCTCCACCGTGGTATTGGTGGCCGTGTTCGTCGAAGAACGCCCCGTCTATCGGGATGCTGAGCACGTAGTTGACGATGTGCCAACGGTCGGTTTCGGGAACGGTCGCGAATCCGGCCATCGGTGTGGCCTTGATTCCGGCGGTCACACGACGGAAGACGTCCAGGGGCCGCCGTCCGCCGCGGTAGATCCCCGAAGTCAGATTGCGTGGCTGAATCATCTTGTGCCACGCATCCCGGAGTCCCGGTGTCGGGTAGTTCTGTTGGGTTTCGGGGTTCTTCTGGATGTCCTTGAGGAATCCGCCATTGCCTCGACCGCCTTCGCCGTGGCACTTGGCGCAATTGATCTTGGTACTGATGAACAGGTTGCGACCCTTGAGTCGCGATTTCTCGTCATCCGGCAGTCGAGCGGTGGTGGGGATCACGAGGTTCTCAGGGGCGTCGGCGCTGGTCCAGTTTTCGGCGACCAGCGACGCGGCGTCGGCAAGTGCTTCGTTGAAGGTGTCGACGGCGAGTTCTTTTTCGAGGCTCTGGAGGTCCTTGGGCGGATCGCCGTCGTCGGTGGGCATCAGGGGTGCCAGGTGAGTCAGCAGTCTCCGTTCGATTTCGCCCCGCATCGCGAGGAACCGGACGAATTCGACAATCGCGTCGAGTTCATCGGGGTCGATCAGGAGGAACGACGGCATGTAGGTTCCGGCGAGTCCCTGCCTGACGGTTCGGCGGAGGTCGTCGCGACTGGCGTAGAACCCGTTCTTGGTCGAGGTGAACTTGAACAGGCCGCGGCGGTAGTCGCGGGGCAGCGGGTTGAACCTGTGGTTGCGGATGTATCGTGCGGTGGGCCCGTTGCCGTCGCCGGTGACCCCGTGGCAGTGCATGCAGTGTTGCATGTACAACCGGCGACCGGCCTGCAGTTTGTGCCCGATCAGCCGCAACGGTGTGCCGGGAGTGACCGCCGGGGCCGCTTCCTGTTCGGTCAGTGTCAGGATGCGGGTGTCCGCATCGTAGGAGCTGGCCATACGGTTCTGGGGGGTCTTGGTCTCCAGCACCACGGCGACGTGGTTGAGTGCGGTCGGCGGATCGCCCTCGAGAGAGACTCTCAGCGAATTGCCGGTGGCTGAGAGCACGGTGCCGCTGATTTCTCCGAATTCGATCGGCAGGGCACCCCAGGCGACCAGGGCATTCGGGGTGCCGAAGTGAGTGTTGAGGCTGTTTGTCAGGTTGGTGGCCGCAACGGAACTGGTGGTCTCCAGCGCGGCCACTCTCTCATCATTGACGAACTCCGCCTGGTAATCGGCGCAGCCGACGACCAGTGGCAACAGGGCCAGCAGTCTCAGAATCGAGTGGCGTGTGGTCAACGTGTTGTCCTCAGCCGGGTCCGAACCCGGTCCGCGTATGGGCCTAGAGCCCGAAATCACTCAGTTGGAATTCCTTGTCCACGGTTGCGCTGCCGTCCTTGGGAATCGTCACTTTCAGTTTTCGTTCCAGGAAACCGCCCTTGCCGCCGGCCTTCTCGTGCCAGACCCGCAGGGTCAGCTCGGTGGCCGGAAGCCCCTTGAGTTCAAACGATCCGTCGGCCCTGGTGATGGTCCCCCAGGGGTGATCCAGCGCCAGGTGAAACGCCTGCATCCACGAGTGCATGTCACACTTGACCGGGAAGGGTGTGCGTTCGTGCTTGTTGTAGATCAGGGGGACGCCGTCACGTTCCAGGGCCTTGATGGCTCCATTGAAGCTGCGACTGCGACCGGGGTAGGTGTGCGTGTTGTGTCCGGCGTCGTCCTGGCTCTTGATCAGCACGGTCTGGCTGCTGCGGACGACCATGGCGTGTGGGAGGAAGACACATCCCTTCTGGTCGAAAACCGCCGATTCGGTGGGAGCTGCCGGGATCGGGGCGCCCGGCGGTGCCTTGTCGATGTAGATGAACACGTTGGCGATGCCGTTGCCTTCGCCCACCTGCAGTGACTGGTCGATGATCGCCACCTCGGCACCACAGACGTTGGTATCCCGCTTGGCGGTCCCCTTGGCGACGATGACCTTGGGTGTCGGCGCAGTGCCGACCAGCTTGATGGTACCCGAGAGAGTCCCGGTTCCGTCGATCTGTGTCACCGGACCGCCGCCACTGTCCGCCCCCGATTCTCCCCCGGCCTTGTATGTGACTGTCGGGGTCGCCGAGGCTCCGCCGCCGCAACCGGTCAGCAGGCCGAGCGAAACGGCGGCGAGGGTGGTGGTGGTGAGTGTTCGAACGGCTGAGGTCATGGCTTTGCGGCCCCCTGCTTGTTGGCGGCAGGTGCTCCCGCAGCCGGTTTGGCCGCCACGGGTGGTACGTAGGTTCCGTCGCGTTCCATCAGGCGGTTGTAGTTCATCAACGCGTCGCGGACGGCGGTGGTCTGCTTCAGGCCGTCTCCGCCGAAATGCTGTGGGAACAGCTTCTGGTTCTTGGCGAACGGCTGGGGCATCGACGTGTAGGGAGTGAACCACTTGGGATTGGACAGCCACACCTGCACCCAGTCGGACTGCAGGCGGTCGCGGACCATGTCGAGGTTGGGGCCACGGATGTCCTTTTTGGGATCGACCGCCTTGAACTGGCGTCCGCCCAGCGAGTGACATTTGATGCACAACGGGGCGTTGAACAATCGCCACGATTCGGTCAGGTAGTCGTGATCGGCCCCGTTGAACTCGGCGTCACGGTCACCCAGGTAGTCCGGTTGTCTCTGCGGCACCGGTTGGTAGGGGTACTCGGCCTTGTCTGCGGCGGCGAAGTAGTTGGCCAGGGCCCGGGCCTCGTCGTCGTCGAGGTTGAACCGAGGCATGCGGAGCACGGTGGTGTGCCGCAGGCGGTTGGGGTTCTTCAGGAACCGGTACAGCCACGGGGTCTGCACCTTGACGCCTTCGGCGATCAACGGCGGCGGTGACTGTTGCCAGGCCAGGTCGCGGTTGGGTTCGCTGGCCCGCGAGAGGATGTCGGTGACCAGCCACTGGGCGAACCGTCCGCCGCGGGCGGGGGTCTCGGAGACCAGGTTCGGTTCGGGCACCAGCATCCGCGCCGACGGGAGCACGGTGCGGGTCTGCGGTGTCGGCTTGCCCTTGTCGTCCTTGCCCATCCAGTTGAACGTGATCGATTCCCAGAGGTTGTAGGCGAACTCGCGTTCCTCGGGGTCGAGATCGGCGTCATCGGGGCCGGGTCGAGCGACCGAGAGGCCGTGGAATGAATAGGAGACGTTTCCGTTCTTGTCGGGTGTCAGCTGAACGGTCCGGGCCGGCCGGATCTTCAGCAGCAGTTCACGCGCCTCGGGAAACTCCGCCGGAGTCAGCGAGCTGTCGGGCAGGTTCTCGATTGTGGTCTTCACCTGGATCTCGGGCGCGTCGATCATGTGGCACCCGACACAGTTGAACTTCTGCAGCAGCCGCTCGCCCTCGATCCGGTCGGCGACCTGGGTGTCGGGCGTGTAGACGTATTTCACCGGCGGCGGTTCGGCGACGAGCCCGAGGATGAAGGTGGCGATGGCCTCGATCGCTTCCTCGTTCTCGGCGGCTGTCGGGGCGAAGGTGAATTTCGGCATCCTCAACCGCTCGTCGTACCCCTTCGTCCTCGTCTTCTCGAAGTCGTAGCTGCGGGGGGCACGGAGTTTCTGCCAGAGGAATCCCTCGCGGCCGTGGTGCAGCAGGCTCGCGTAGAAGAACGATCCGCGGGTCGCCGCTTCCTCCTCATCCCGGCTGCCGAATTTCCGTTTTCCCAGC
>Ga0310342_100002480_pt1 | contig 11855 bp, 10 predicted proteins | sample S15DNA20500_MG_FD_206155 | JGI IMG/M metagenome (GOLD analysis project Ga0310342, IMG submission 206155) | Marine microbial communities from station ALOHA, North Pacific Subtropical Gyre - S1503-DNA-20-500_MG | ecosystem: Environmental > Aquatic > Marine > Oceanic | place: Pacific Ocean: North... | reverse complement strand
GTGGCAGGTTTGGCTCGTAGTCCGGCACTGCGTAGATCCGCTCGACCATCCCGAGCTTCGCCAGCCTCGGAAGGTAGATGCGATAGCCCGAGGTGCGCAGTGATTCGGTCAGGGCGGCTGGAAGAAAAGTTTCCTCCGATTGCCAGATCTGCGTAGGTATCTCGAGCCGGGTGCGCACGAACAGCTCGCCGCCGACAACGAGCACCAGCAGTGCGGAGACCAGCGCCGCCGCCCGCTCTCCCGTCCGCGGGCGGATCGTGTCGACCAGTCCTTGGGCTCCGCAGGCCACCACGATTCCGGCGCAGAAGACATAGATGAAGTCCATGCGGTCCGGAAAGCGGAAGAGGTTTCCGATCGGTAGCGCGTGGTAGATGCGGAACACGGGGGTTGCCGCGCCCAGGGTGAAGAGGCCGGCCAGCAGCGCCGCCGCGCCGAAGAACGCGGCGTGGGCACGGGTGCCGCGCGCGAGCGGTGCGAAGACCGCGAGGGGTAGAGCGAGCGCGGGGAGTGCCACCAGCCACGCGTAGGGGCCGATAGCCTGCCCGTCGCTGCTGGCTGCACCCAACAGCCCGCGGAGAAGCTGGGCGGGCTCCACGGCGGTGCCGGCTGCCTCGGCCAGCCCGACGCCGTCGAGGCCCCGGCTGGCGAGCCCCGCGAACTCGAGGGCCGGCAGCAGCAGGGGCGCCACGAGGCCAAGGGCCAGCAGGCTCGCGAGGGCGGCGTGCGTGGACGCCCTGCCGCGTGTGCCAGGCGGGCAGAGCCAAACCAGGCCGAAGGCGCCGTAGAGCGCGGCGAGCTGCACCTCGTAGGTAAAGGTCTGGAGGAAGCCACCGAGGAAGGGCAGGGCGAGGGCGGCCGCCAGGGCGGCGATCCAGCGCCGGCGTCCGTCGTGAAGTAGGCCGTGCACCGCCCAGCAGAGTGCGGGGAGCCAGACCTGACTCGTCAGGACGAAGTGTTGGTAGGCACCGCTCAGGATGCGGCCGGAGAACATGAATGACAGTGCGGCGACGGCGGCCGGTCCGGTGTCCAGTCCGATACGGCGGGCGAAGAGCCAGGTGAACCCGCCGGCGACCGTCCAGTGCAGCACGGCGCTCAACGCGAGCGCGTGCTTGGCGGGAAGCGCCGCCAGCAGCAGCAGGTTTCCCGGGTAGAGGGCTCCCGGCATGGTCATTGCCGCCGTGGGGAGCCCGGCGAGCTGGAACGGGTTCCACAGCGCGAGTCGCCCCGCCAATAGCTCGTCGCGGATGAACTGCGCCGAGGGGATCACATAGCCATAGAGGTCGAGCCATGCGTAGCTGAATCTCGATTCCGAGGGCGCCGTCAGGATCTGGACGACCGCGAAGGCGCCGGCCGCCGCTCCCAGGCCGGCCCAGGCCTTCCACGCGCTGCTGCTGGGTTGCCCCATCTGTTCCTATACTGACGCGGCCCCCCGGCGGGAGAAACCCCGTCTCCGATGGGGCTCCGGTGGGGGATTCCGAGACCCTTGCGACGCCTGCTGCGTCTGAATGTCGTCCTCATCCTGCTCGGCCTGGGCGTCGCCGTCGCGTGGGTTCTGTCTACCAGCGCGGCAGCCTCGTTCGATGCTCTGGCCGCTTTCCGCCCGGTCTTCGCGCCGCTGTTGATCGGGGTTTCCCTGTTCTGTATCGCCGTGCGCTTCCTGCGCTGGCAGTACCTGCTGCGCCGCGTCGACGTGCGCGTTCCCACCCGCCCGAGTGCCGTGGCCTATCTCGCATCACTGCTCGGGATCGCGACGCCCGCCCACGTCGGAGAGGCGATCCGCTGCGTACTGCTGCGGCGCCAGTTCCGTGTACCGCTAGCGCTCACCCTGGAGGTGTTGGTCGCCGAGCGGGTTCTCGACGTCATCGCGCTTGCCCTGCTGGGTACCGTCGTGCGTCCGAGCGGCGTGCTCCCGTTCGCGATCTCCGTAGCGGTCGCGGTGGCATTCGCGTTTGCCGCGGCGGGTCTCGTGCGGGCTGCAGGTCACCCGCTACACAGCTTACGCGCCCTGCGCCGGCCTCGGACGTTCCTCGTGGTCCTCGGTCTATCGGTCGTGTCCTGGGGCGCTGCGTCGCTGCTGCTTTCGCTCGCCGCCGCCAGCCTCGGCCAGTCCATCGCGCTCGGTGGCGGCGTGCGCCTCTACGCGCTTTCCACGCTACTCGGCGCAGCGACCTTGACGCCGGCGGGCGTTGGCACGACCGGGAGCATCGCCATCCTGGGTCTCGGCGATCTCGGGCTCGGCGTCGACACCAGTATCGTCATCGTCACGATCATGCGCCTGGCGAGCACCGGCCTGTCGCTGGCGATCGGGGCAGCCTTCACCGGGGTGGCCGTCCGCGACCTTCGGGCCGCGACCTCCGCGCCCGCGAACACCGCCACGCATTTCGACGCTCTCGGCGAGAAGTACGCGGGCGAACTCTCGCCGCACGTCTGGTCGCACCTGCTCGCCCGCAAGACCGCGATGCTGAGTCAGGCGCTGGAGGGCCGTGCGGGCCGCGGTATCGACCTGGGTTGCGGCCTCGGCGAGCAGGCCCGCAAGCTGAGAGACCTCGGACACCGCGTCGTCGGGATCGATACCGCGCGCGGCCTGCTGCTCGCCGGGGCAAACCGGGCACGCGTCGGAGGTTCGCCGGTCCCGGTGGCGAACGCCCGCATCGGGCAGTTGCCGTTCGCGGACGGCAGCTTCGATTTCGCCTACGCCGTCGGGGCCCTCCACCACCTCGGCGGTCCGGATGCGCAGACCGAGGCGCTCCACGAGGCGGCCCGGGTGCTCGAGCCCGGCGGCCTTTTGCTCGTGCACGAGACGAATCCTCGCAATCCGCTCTACAAGCTGTACATGGGCTACGTGTTTCCGATCGTGCGGAGCATCGACGAAGGGGTCGAGCACTGGATCGAGCCCGCGGAGTGGGGACGTATCGAAGGTTTTGCGCTCCGGGAGACGCGCTACTTCACTTTCCTCCCCGACTTTACGCCCGGATGGTTGCTTCCCGCGGCGACGGCTGTCGAAGCGCGCCTCGAGGCGACACGCCTGCGGAGCTGGTCGGTCCACTACATGGCGGTCCTGGAGCGCCTGTGAGAGGACAGGAAGTTGAAGTTGCGTTTTCGCGACGTCCGATAAGTAGAGAGCCCGTCAAATAGGGACCCGGGAGGGGATCCGGACCCCAACCGGGACCTTTCCTGAGCGCGGGAAGGATGCTGGAGGCGGCGCCCGGATTCGAACCGGGGGTCAGCGCTTTGCGGGCCGTGTCGGTTCGCCGCGATCTCGGCGGATTGCGGATCGAGACGCACGAGGGGGCGCCGCCGCCCGGTGACGCCCCGTTCGGCGAGTCCGGTATGGTTCGTATTTTGAAGGCAAAGGAGTCTCTTGCGATGATACTCGGCGTTCACCATCCCGCTCTCGCGGTGCCCGACATGCAGCGGGCGCTGGATTTCTACTGTGGCGCGCTCGGCTTCGAGCAGGTCATGGAGGCCGAGATCCCGTCGGGAATCGAGCCCCTCGACGAGGCGTTCGGTGTCACCGATGCTGGCTGTGCGGTTCGCATGCTCCGCAAGGGCAACTCGTGCATCGAGCTCTTCGAGTTCGGTGACGCGACGGAGGGCGACCCGGCGCGTCCGGTGAACCGGAACGGCATCACCCACATCGCCCTTGCGACCGACGACTACCAGAAGGATTACGACCACATGGCGTCGCACGGTGTGCGTTTCAACACGCCGCCGATGGGCGAGAGCCCAGCGCGCTGGGCGTACGGGCGCGACCCGTTCGGCAACGTGATCGAGCTGCTGGAGAACACCGCGGGCGGGCCCGCGGTACTCACGTTCGAGGGCTGATCGGCCGAAACGTACCGGGGAGGAGACCCGGCGTGCGCGGCCTCATCTGCAAAGTCTTTCTGGCGGTTGCCTGCGTTGCTGGGAGCGTCTCGGCTGAGCCGGAAACCGAGGTCTACTACCCGCGCTCGCCCGGATCCGTCGTGCTCGAGTTCTCCGAGACGCCGGGGGGTCTGAAGGCGCCGGGGTCCACGCTGCGGGTCTACGGCGACGGCCGCTTCGAGGTGTCGCGCCCAGCGCACGAAAAAGAGTCCGGCGACTGGGTCGGCCAGCTCTCGACCGCGGAGATGGACGGCCTGTGCGACGCGCTCGTGGCACGCCGGCTCCACGCCTTCGACGCGGACGCCATCCGCGCCGCGAAGCGCGCCGGAACGCGGCGCCGCACCTGGATCGCGACCGACCCCCCAGTGACCCACCTCGTGGTCCACTACCGAACGTCCCAATCGGGGGGCACGGTGGAGGAGCAGACGGGCAGCATCTCGTGGATCGGCCTGCGCACCGACGCCCACCAGCATCCGGAGATCCCCGAGATCCAGGACCTGGAAGCGACGGTTGGCGAACTGCGCACGCTGGCACGGGATCCTCGCCTGCAGCCGGTGCCGTGAGGACTTTCGCGCTCGCGACGCCGCTGCTGGCGGCTGCGCTCCTAGGGCTCCTTTCCGGTGATGCACGGGCGGGGGCCTTCCTCTTCGCGGAGCAGGGCTTTGCGGACACGATCATGCACCCGGGCGGCTACGACGGCACCGGCGGGTCGCTCGAGGTCCGCGTCTGCATCGACCCGACATCGGTGAACGGGGGAGAGATGGTGTTGCCGCTCGAGAACATCGTGCGGACCCTCAATGCGCTCGAGCCGACCACCGAGAACGTCGTTTCCGGCGACGACAACAACATCCCGCCCGGACAGATCGATTTCGAGTCGGTTGCCCTGCACGAACTGATGCACTGCATCGGGCTCGCCCACCCGAACATCGGCACCGGACGCGGCGCCAGCAATCCCGACTTCTGCAGCTCGCACGAGGGACCGAACGAGGAGTGGGATCTCGACCCCGGCGACGATGATACGGGGGGGTCCGGTGACGATGAGCGCGACGACGATGTGAATCTCGCGTGGTTCCAGATCAGCAACAACGACCCGTTCACGATCGCGCCGGTCGTCGACACCTCGACCTACAGCCAGGACCTGGAGGCTCTTCCCGGAGACGATTCCTTCGCCGCCATCGCGTCGCGCGAGGTCGCGGCGGTCTCGTCCATCGATCCCAGCACCGAGGCCGTGATGCACCAGGGAACGCACCTGGACGAGGCGCAGCGCACGCTCGGCCACGACGACGTGGCGATGCTGCGCCTCGGCATGGCGGGCCACGACGGGACCGCCGGCACTCTCGACGACTACACCCTCGCGCTTCGCTTTGTCGGATTCACGGTCTCCGGTTGCGACATCATTCTCGGGATGGACGCCTCGAAGACGGGCTTTGCCGCCTGCCAGGCGAGTGCGGCCTTCCCGGTCGAGGCCCACGGTTCGATCGTGGAGGCATTCGTCTACTTCGACCCCACCGATGACTGGTTCTTCAACGACGCACCGAACGCACCGAACGCGCCGAGTAGCCTGAGCGTGCCGTCGCTTTCGACGGTCGGCCTGATGGCGCTCGCCCTCGGTCTGCTGGCCGTGGTCGCCCTGGCGCCTCGTTGCAGGCGCTGAAGGATCTCGGGACCTACCGCGATCGGGGTAGAGCCACGTGGTCCGGCTTGACTGGCTTGCCCCGCGGCATCTAAGTTACGGCTCCATTTTCACGCTGACTGGCGGTGAGGAGCCGATGACTGGGACGCGCCCGTGGCGTCGGTGCCCGATGGGCGCCGTCGCCGTTTTTTCATTGCTGCTCGGAGGGGCCTCAGCCGCCCTCGAGGAGGGAGCCCCGGAGGAGGAGATCGTGGTCGACGCCGTCGTCGTCGATCTGGATGCCCAACTCGATGAGGCCCGAGACGTGCGCGGCCAGGCGAACGAGGAGGGCGTCGCTTCCCAGCGGCAGGTCGATGCCCTCAGCGACGAAACCGAGACGCTCTTCGCCCGCTACAGCAATACGCTGCGCCAGATCGAGTCGATCCGCATCTACAACCGCCAGATGCGAGACCTGGTCGGCTCCCAGGAGACCGAACTCGCCTCGCTACAGTCGCAGCTCGACCGGATCGAGATCGTGGGTCGCAGCGTCACTCCGCTCATGCTGCGGATGATCGACGCGGTCGACCAGTTCGTGGAGCTCGACGTGCCTTTCCTCCTCGACGAGCGCCAGGAGCGAGTCGCCGAACTCCGAAAGATGATGGACCGCGCCGACGTGACCAACGCCGAGAAGTTCCGCCAGATCATGGAGGCGTACCAGGTCGAAAACGAGTACGGGCGGACCCTCGAGGCCTACCGGGGGACGCTCGAGCGCGACGGCAAGGAGCTCACCGTTGATTTCCTGCGCTTTGGACGTATTGCACTCGTCTACCAGACTCTCGACGAATCGGAAGCCGGTGTCTGGAGCCAGCCGGAAGGCGACCAGGCCGGCGGCTGGGAGCCGCTCGATTCCAGTTACCGCTCGGCGATTCGCCAGGGCCTGCGCATCGCCCGCAAGCAGGCCGCTCCCGACCTGATCCGGTTGCCGCTGCCGGCGGCGAGCGATGCCGGGGGGCGGAGCTGATGCGCCGCGCTCTGTTCGCGTTCGCGTTCCTGGCGTTGTTCGGGTTCTCGTCGGTTCCCACGGCCCTTGGCCAGGAGGCCGGCGCCGAGAAACTCTCGCCCGAGGAGGTGGCCGCCGAGGCCGCCGCCGAAGCCGACGCCCAGGCCGCGCTCGAAGAGGCGGAAGCGATCCCGCCCCCGCCCCCGCCGCCGGAGCCCAAGACGCTCGGAGAGCTGCTCGAGCTGGTGCAAGAGGGCTTTCAGCAGGAGCGCGTCGAGAACCAGCACAGGGAGCAGGAGTTCCGCCAGGCGAAGGAGCGGCAGGCCCAGTTGCTCGCGGACGCGATGGCCGTGTTGGCCAGCCAGGAGGCGCTCAGCGAGCGGCTCGAGAAGGCCTACAACCGCAACGAGGGCGCGCTCGGCGAGGCCGAGGCGAGCCTCGCCCAGCGGCTCGGGGAACTCGGCGAACTCTTCGGGGTGGTCCGCCAGGTGGCAAATGACCTGAGCGGCCACACCTGGGAGTCGCTCACGAGTTCCCAGCTCAGTGGCCGCCGGGAGCTGCTCGACCGGCTCGGCCGCAGCAAGGAGCTGCCGTCGACGGAAGATCTCGAGCATCTCTGGTACGAGCTCCACCGCGAGATGACCGAGCAGGGCAAGGTCGTGCGCTACCCAGCCAACGTGCTTACCCTCGAGGGCGGCGTCGAAAAACGCGACGTCATCCGCGCCGGTGTGTTCAGCGCCGTGTCGAACGGGCAGTACCTGGGCTGGGAGTCGAAGGAGCAGAAGCTGCGCGAGCTGACGCGCCAGCCGCCCTCCAAGTACGTGAATACGGTCGGGCCCTTCGAGGCCACCGGAACGGGCTTCGCGCCCCTGGCGGTCGACCCGTCCCAGGGCGCGCTGCTGAACGCGTTGCTCGCCACCCCGGATGCCACGGAGCGTATCCAGCAGGGCGGCTACGTGGGCTACGTGATCATCGTTCTCGGCGTCTTCGCGGTCGTCCTGGGTCTCTGGCGTTGGGTCGACATCTCGATCACGGCGCGCAAGGTGGCGGCTCAGCGAAAGAGCGACCGGCCCGATGCCGGCAACCCGCTCGGGCGGGTGCTCGGCATCTACGAGGCCAACAAATCCGTCGATGCCGAGACCCTCGAGCTCAAGCTCGATGAGGCCGTGCTGCGCGAGTCCGCGCGGCTCGAACGCTTCATCTGGCTGGTGAAGGTCGTCTCCGTGGTGGCACCCCTCCTGGGGTTGCTCGGCACGGTGACCGGCATGATCCAGACCTTCCAGATGATTACGCTCTTCGGCGCCGGCGATCCCAAGATGATGGCGGGCGGCATCTCCGAGGCGTTGGTCACGACCATGCTCGGGCTCATCACGGCGATTCCGCTGGTGCTGCTCCACGCGACGCTGGCCAACAGCACCCGGCGCATCACCGACGTGCTCGACGAACAAAGCGCTGGGCTGATCGCGATCCGTTCCGAGGAAGCGGGTGCCTGAGTTCGAGGCCGTCGGGGCCGTTCGCGACTTCGTCGAAACGGGCGGCGACGTCCTGGTCGTCATCGCGTTCGTGACGTTCGTCATGTGGACGTTGCTGATCGAGCGCTTCTGGTACTTTCGGACGGGACACCGCCAGGAATACCGGCGCGTGCAGGGCCTGTGGCAGGCCCGCGCAGACCACTCCTCCTGGAACGCGCACCAGATCCGCCGTCTGCTCGTGTCGGAGGTGCGGCAGAAGCTGGAGCGCGGTCTCGGGATGATCCGGACCATCGTGGCCCTGTGTCCTATGCTCGGCCTGCTGGGCACGGTGACCGGCATGATCGAGGTATTCGACGTGATGGCCATCGCCGGCAGCGGCAACACGCGCGGCATGGCGGGCGGTGTGTCGAAAGCGACGCTACCCACCATGGCGGGAATGGTGGCGGCGCTCTCGGGCATGCTCTTCAGCGTTCAGCTCGACCGTTTCGCCCGGGAAGAATCGGAGCACGTCGCGGATCGGCTCGAGATCGTTCACGAGTGAGGACGCCATGGCGCGCAGACGCAGGGGCCGTGACCCGGACGAGAGCGAAGTCAACCTGACTCCGATGCTCGACGTGGTCTTCATCATGCTGATCTTCTTCATTGTGACGGCGTCGTTCGTGAAGGAGGCCGGAATCGACATCACGCGTCCGCCCGCCGCGACGGCCGAGCGCAAGGAGCGCGGCAACATCCTGGTGGCCATCACCGAGAACGACCAGATCTGGGTCGACCGGCGCCAGGTGGACCCGCGGGCGCTGCGCGCCAACATCGAGCGTCTCCACGCCGAGAACCCCCAGGGCTCGGTGGTGATCCAGGCGGACAAGAACTCGAAGAACGGTCTGCTCGTCCAGGTGATGGACGCCGCGCGGCTTTCGGGCGTGAACAGTGTGTCGCTCGCCGCCGAGGTGGTGGATTGAATGAATCTTCGCTTCCCCGTCGCGACCGCCGCCGCCGTCTGCGTGACCTTCTTCTTGTTCTGGGCGATGCAGGCGCTCGTCTCGGTGCAGGGAGAGCTCTCCGACGCCATTCGTTCGCCGAGCGTCGACTTCATCCGCCTCAAGCGTGACACCACTCCCGAGGCCAAGAAGCGCGAGCCGCCGAAGCGCGAGAAGCCGGAGCAGCCCCCGCCGCCCCCCGACATCAGCATGTCGAAGGCGAGCCTCAACCCAGGAGAGGGCATCGGGGCAATCGTTCCGGATATCGACCCGACGGGCGCGCTGGACGTCGCCGGAGGCGCCGGCGCGGATCGCGACGTCGTGCCGCTGGTGCGGATCGACCCGGACTACCCGATGCGCGCCCGCCAGCGCGGGATCGAGGGCTGGGTGCTGCTCGAATTCACCATCAGCAAGGTCGGCACGATCAAGAACCCGAAGGTCGTTTCCGCCCACCCCGGCACGATCTTCAATCGGAGCGCCCTCAACGCGGTGCGGAAGTGGAAGTACAATCCCAAGATCAAGAACGGTGCAGCGGTGGAGCGGCCCGGGATGCGGGTGCGCCTGGATTTCGAGATGGGCGGCTGAACGGTGCGGCGAAGCTCTCCCCTGGTTCGGGGACTTGCTCTCATGGTGTGTTGCGCGTTTGGTCTCGGCGCGACTGCGCCCGCCCTTGCCCAGTACGGCGGGGGATCCGGCGGGGGATCCGGCGGCGATGGCGCCACGCGCAAGGAGGAGAAGAAGGAGGGCCGCTGGGGCCGCAAGAACGACGATGCCGCGAGCGAGTGGGCGCAAAAGTTCACGATGGACGCGTACACCGCCCAACGGTTTGGCGAGGCTATCGAGGAGTATGGGGCCGAGAACTACGACGGAGCCCTGTCGGCGCTGGGCAAGCTCCGCATGCGGACCCTCAACCCCTACGAGAAGGCGTCGGTCTTCCGGCTCCGGGGCTTCATCGAATATGCCAAGGGGGATCTGGTCGCAGCGCGCACGGAGCTCGAGAAGGCGGTTGCCGAAAACGGATTGCCACCCGAGAACCAGGCGGAACTCAGCTTCAACATTGCCCAGATGTGGCTCCAGGAGCAGAACTGGGACAAGGGAATCGCGGGGCTCGAGGCCTACCTGAAGCTGGTCGAGACGCCGAACGCCACGCCTTACCACCTGCTGGCGATTGCGTACTTCCAGAAGGCGGACTACGAGGGCGCACTCGCGCCCGCGCAGACCGCTTACGAGATCTCGGACGAGCCCTCCGAGGGCGTCCTCCAGCTGCTCCTGGCGGTCCGCCTGACGCTCCGGCAGTACCGGGAGTCCGCGCCGATCCTCGAGGAGCTCGTCGCAAACTATCCCCAGAAGAAGTACTACGTGCAGCTTTCCACGGTGCACGGTGCGCTAGAACAATTCGACAAGGCGCTCGTCCCGTTGCAGCTCGCCTACGTCCAGGATCTGCTGGACCAGGACTCCGACCTGCGCCGGCTCGCGCAGCTCCTGCTCTTCCTCGAGCTCCCCTACCGGGCGGCCCTCGTCCTGGAGCGCGGCATCGAAGACGAGATCATCGAACCTGACGAGCAGGCATTCGAGATGCTGAGCAACAGCTGGATCGGCGCTCGCGAGTTCGACCAGGCGGTCGCTCCCCTGGAGAGTGGGGCGGGGCTCTCCGAGAACGGCGACCTCTACATCCGGCTCGCTCAGGTCCACCTTCAGCGCGAGAAGTGGGAGGACGCCGCGGTCGCGTTGCGCCGCGCGCTGGACAAAGGCGGACTCCGCAACCCGGGCGACGCAAAGCTCTTGATGGGCATTGCGTTCTACAGCCAGAAGCGGCCACAGCAGGCGCGTGCCTGGTTCGCGCGCGCGCGCGGCCACGCTTCGACGCGCAAGGAGGCGGACATCTGGCTCAAGCACGTCGACCGGGAGCTGAAGTCCGGCTGAGACGGCTGTTGCGGTCTGGAGCGATGGGACGCCCCGCGTGCCCGCGCGTCAGGAGCCGGGGGTGCGCTGCTCTGGGGCCGTCACCCCGGACATCAGGATCTGGGCTTCCCGGTGCGTGAAGACCGGCAGTCGGGCGGCTAGCCGGGCGCGCATCTCGGCGTCGTCGAGCGTCGCGGAGCGCCGCGCGCCGCGCGCGATCGCGTGTGCGAGCCGGTGGCCCGCGGGTGCGCGGCTCAGCGCTTGCGCGGCCTCGAGGGCTTCTTCGGTCCGTCCGAGTCGCAGCAGCGACCACACCTGCCGCCTCCGGGCCGCCCACGCGTTGGGATGCGCGCGGAGCAGGGCTCCGTCGAGCTGCAGCGCGCGCTCGTAGATTCCGAGGGCGGAGTAGAGCAATGCGAGCTGGTTCACGGCGGCCCGGCGCATCTCCGGGTCGGGATGGTGGCGCGTTCGTTCCAGCGCGGCGAGCCCCGCCGGCACGAGGCCGTGGCGCAACGCCCAGTCCGGTGCCTCGCGAATGACGCGTTCCGGCTCGAAGCCCCGGGTGCGGTCGAAGGGCACACCGGCCCGGGCGTAGTACGCGGTGACGCGTTCGAGGTTGACGTGATTGCGCGCGTTCTCGCGCAGGTAGAGGGCGCTCTTCAGGTTGCGGAATACCGGGAGCCAGCCGGGCGCGTTCTCGAGGTGCGCAGCCGTCGATGCTACCGGGCGGTTGGGTCTCGGGATCTGCGGTAGCCGCGTTCCCATGAAGATGTCGACGTGGTTGCGGTCGAGCAGTTCGACCAGGCTCTCGCCCGGCGTGGAGCCGCGATGCCGCCGGATGGCGCTGTACGCTCGTAGCGCTTCGGGCGGGACGTTGAGCGAGCCGTTGATAAACGTCCGGATCCCGGGCGCGAGCCAGAAGCCGAGGAAGCCCCCCTGGTAGTACTCGTTGTAGAGATTGCCTTCGAGCCCCATGTCCCCAAGGAGCCAGACGGCGTGGCCGTTGTAGCGGTCTGCCACGTACGGCTGTG
>Ga0310342_100002479_pt1 | contig 11856 bp, 9 predicted proteins | sample S15DNA20500_MG_FD_206155 | JGI IMG/M metagenome (GOLD analysis project Ga0310342, IMG submission 206155) | Marine microbial communities from station ALOHA, North Pacific Subtropical Gyre - S1503-DNA-20-500_MG | ecosystem: Environmental > Aquatic > Marine > Oceanic | place: Pacific Ocean: North... | reverse complement strand
TTATGGAGAAGTTGGCCAGCAGTTCACTGGTGGATATTCAAGGCCTCCCTAGGTTGAAGGAGCGGGCTTTGCTAAACCACGACTGCCTAGACGCCATCGTTGCGGCGGTGGTAGCTACGCTATGGGCCAGAGACCCAAGCCTTTTCCGATGTCCTGAACCACAGCAATCCGGGACATTCGACCCGTTGGTAATGCTGGAAGGCTGGCTCTACGCGCCGGTGTTCATTCACGGGAAAGCTTGAGATTGAATTTTGCTAGCCGATTTGGTTTGCGGAACAACCTTGGAATGAATACGCTAGCTATTCGGCCACCTCTTGTAGAAGGCTGCCTCGCAGATGCCAACCCGGCTGGTATAATGCCGACGACTGGTTAACTTGAAATGTAAACTTGATTGAAGGAGACGATTATGGCTGGAGATCTTTCCGACATACTGGTATCCACCGAGCCGACAATCTTGACCACCGGGTGGGGTCGCACCGAAGGTCCGGTCTGGCACCCCGAAGGCTACCTGACCTTTGTAGACCTGGAGGGCAGCCGGTTGCTCCGCTGGGACAACAATGGCCAGGTGTCGGTGGTGCGGCAAGACACTGGGGAGGGAAATGGCTGCACCCTGGATCATCAGGGCCGCCTGATTATGTGTGAGGGCGCCGACCACCGGCGCGTAACTCGCCTGGAGCCTGACGGCTCGGTGACCATTCTGGCCGAGACCTGGCAAGGCAAGCGATTCAGCAAGCCTAACGACGTTATCGTCCGCTCCGATGGGACCATCTACTTCACCGACCCGGGACTGCGCCTACCCCAAGAGCAGCGGGAGATTGACTTCTCCGGGGTATTCAGGATTGATCAGCAAGGAGCTGTGCATCTGGCGACCGATGAATGCGAGTACCCCAACGGCCTGGCCCTGTCCCCAGACGAATCGGTCCTCTACGTGGCCATCAGCCGCTTGGACGAACGGTGCTTCGAGGAAGAGCAACAGGCCGCGGTGTGCCACCACCGGAAAATCAGGGCCTTCGATGTGGCCACGGACGGCACATTGAGCAATAACCGGGTGTTCTGCGACATGTCTTCCGCCGATCCCGGAGTGCCCGATGGCATGAAAGTTGATGCCCAGGGTCGGATCTTTTGCGTCGGTTCTGGGGGTTTCTGGATCATTGAACCTTCGGGAGAGGTTGTGGGCATTGTGCCTACCGCAGAAGTCACCCGTAACCTGGCCTTTGGGGGTCCGGACTTCCGCACTCTGTATATGACACCCGGCTCATCCCTTTGGAAAATGGATCTTAAGACTCCTGGGATTGGAACTTTTTGAAGCATGTCTGGTGCGCATCTCACCAGATGAGCATCGTAATTGAACGGGAACCTTAACCAGAAAAAGCGACTAACGACAAATGGAGGCATCATCATGCCGTTCGGAGACAATGACTGGCTCGCTTTGACTCAGGAGAGCACTCTGGAACCCGATCTGCCTATCTGCGACCCCCATCATCATTTCTGGGACTTTCGCAGCGTGCGCATCCCCTACCAACGATATCTGCTTCACGAGCTGGCCGCCGACGTCAATAGCGGTCACAACATACGATCCACAGTGTTCATTGAGACCAGATCAATGTATCGCCCTGATGGACCGGTAGAGTTACGCCCGGTCGGTGAGGTAGAGTTTGTTCAGGGTCTGGCCGCCGCCAGCGCCAGTGGTCTTTACGGCTCCACCCGGGCCGCCGCCTCTATCATAGGTCACGCCGATCTAAAGCTGGGCGACCGGGTTGAACCTGTGCTGGAGGCATTGCAGGCCGCTAGCCCCAATCGGTTCCGCGGTATACGACACTCGGTCGGTTGGGACGCCCACCCAGAGGTGGAGAGTCGGGAGACCGAAGGCTTATTAGCCACCAACAATTTTCGGGCGGGGGCTGGAGTACTGGCCCGCATGGGGTTGTCCCTGGATACTGGAGTGTTCTTCCCCCAGCTCCCTGAATTGGCCGACTTTGCCAGGGCCGTCCCCAACCTCACCATCATCTTGAACCACATAGGAGGTCTGATGCGGGTGGGGCCTTACGGAAACCGGGACGACGAAGTACTGCCAATATGGCGCAGTGGACTTGCCGCCGTGGCCCAATGTCCCAACGTAGTGGTCAAACTTGGCGGCGTCGGACAGCCTCGCTACGGTTTCGACTGGCATGAGCAGGACCGACCCTTGGGCTCAGAAGCGCTGGCCGAGGGGCTAGCCCCGTTTCTTACCTACTGTATTGAGCAATTCGGCCCGGACCGGTGCATGTTTGAGAGCAACTTCCCGCCAGACAAAGTGTCCTACTCCTACAACGTGCTGTTCAACGCTTTCAAGCGTTTGTCCCAGAGTTACTCTCCCACGGAGCGAGCCGCCATGTTTCACGACACCGCGACTCGGGTTTACCGCGTGGTTGTTTAATGGCCCAAACCGCCGGTACAGCGGAAAATTTCACCAAGACAACATCGGCTCCAGGGTCTTGTAAATTTCGGATTAGTACGGCAGTCGCACTTTTAGCAAAGGGTCTCACTTTCATCACTTCGACAAGCTCAAGACAGGCATAACCTTCTCTCTCAAGGGACAAGTGACTTGGCGCCCTCTCCCAATGGGAGAGGGCTTGGGTGAGGGTAATCACTGGAAACTACGCCCGTTCTGTTCAGTTTGGGTAAATCGCGGTCGGTGCCGGGTTAGTGTGGAGACGTTGAGAGCCTCACTCAGAATACAGATATAGAAATCCGCTTATATAATTGGCTGCGCTGGTGTCCCTATCACTACGGCCTATCTGTTGCCTAATGAATCAGTAGCTATTAAGATACGTCCCAACTCAGTCGGCGTACTGAATCCGACCATAATTAAATCTCAAATTGAAGCTTAGGAGAGACCGTCATGGGAATCTACCGGCTGTACACCGGAGACGACGGGCAGTCGCATCTGGAGGAACTTGACCTGGCCTCACATCCGCTATTGGAGGTGGCTCAAAACACCAGCCACATTATGTTCCGGGAGTGGCCGGCAGGGCACTTCATCGACTGGCACCCAGCGCCCCGTGCCCAGTACATCATTTCCCTGACCGGAGTAGTAGAGGTTGGCCTGGGTGACGGCACCACGGTGCGATACCAACCAGGAGACGCACGTCTAGTGGAAGACACCACCGGACAAGGCCACACCACCCGCGTCATCGGCGACGAGCCCAGCATCCACGTGGTGATTCCCCTGGCCTAATAATTCACTCTATAAGGTATCCCCATAAAGCATCTGTCTCAAATTTCTGATCTCAAATCTACTGAGGAGGGAACCCCATGGTACAGATAGTGCGAGTTTACGCCGGACCCGACGGTGAGTCCCACTTCGAGGACCTGACCGCTGAGCAATTCGCAGAGATTGTCAACAACGTGGGCAGCGGCGACATCACTCTCAACAACCGTCCCGCCGGACCGGACTCTGACTACCATAACGCTCCCAGGCTGCAATACGTGGTCAACTTGGCAGGCATAGCCGAGTTCGAGGTCGCGGATGGAACAGTCAAGCGTTTGAATCCTGGCGATGTGCTAATCGCGGAAGACATTACCGGCCACGGACACATCGCCCGCAGCATCGGCAATGATCACCGGATATCTTTGGCGGTGCCGCTAAAGGGTTAGCTGGCCGCCCCCGACAATAGCCGTTGCAGATGAATCAGACCCTGATGATGCCGGGTGGTGACCACTTTGCGCCATGCCGGGTTAATTAGCTAGGAATGCGCCTTTACCAGATTCGATGCGTACTCCTAGGGTTCTTTAAATGGGGGTATCCGGCCCACTGGACTTGGTGATTGCCCTGATGCCATCAAGCCCATCTTGCTCTTTAAGTAGCATCGTCGTAAAATTCGCCAATATACGGCGAGGAGAGATTTTTAGTATGGCTGAAGATAATGGACCACTGAAAGGAATCAGAGTTCTCGACCTTGGTCGGCATCAGGCTGGCCCAAGATGCGCCCAGGTGTTGGCCCGTATGGGCGCCGAAGTAATCAAGATCGAGCGTCTGGGCGGCGAAGAGACTCGGTATCACGCTCCTTGGGTGCGCAAGCAAAGCGCCTACTGGGTACAGTACAACAGCGGTAAAAAGAGCTTGAGTATTGACCTGCGCAAAGAGGAAGGCAAGGAAGTTTTGCGTAAGCTGGTGAAGGTTTCCGATGTTCTCTTGCAGAACTTCCGGCCCGGCACAATTGGAACGATGGGTTTTGGTTACGATGTGCTCAAGGAACTGAACCCCCGCATCATCATGGTCAACGTATCGGCCTATGGACAGTTTGGCCCTTACAAAGACCAAATTGGGTATGACCCCATTGGGCAGACCATGTCTGGCATTGCCATGGTCACCGGCGAAGAGGGGATGCCTCCCATCCGTGCTGGTGTTCCCATCATCGACCGTACCACCGCCTTGCATGCCGCCATAGGCACCTTGGCAGCGATTCACGAGCGGGAACGATCTGGCGAAGGGCAGACCATTGACGTATGTTTGGCCGACACCGGCTACAGCTACACCGAAATTCCCATAACCGCATATCACGGCGCTGGGATTGAGCCGGTTCGTGGCGATCGTGGCGGAGCTCCCAGCGGCACCTACCCCTGCAAGGACGGCTGGGTGTTGATATCAGCGGGAGACCAGCACCACTGGCACCGGGTCTGTAACGCCCTGGGCAAGCCGGATTGGCTGGAAGACCCCCGGTTTACCACCCGCCATGAGCGGAGCAACAATAGGGAAATAGTCCATGAAGCCATGCGCGATTTTCTGGCCAACATGACGATGCGGGAAGCCATTGCCCACTTCACTCATCACGACATTACCGCAGCGCCAGTGAACACGATTGCCCAGGCAGCGCAAGACCCACATCCCTGGGAGCGGAGGGCCATGGTGGAAGTTCCCGACTTCCTGGCGGGTAGCATTGCCGTATCCGGAGACTACTGGCACTTCAGCCGCACCCCCACTGTGATTGGCACCACTCCCCAAGTCGGTGAGCACAACGAAGAGGTGTTGGGCGGTCTGCTGGGTCTCTCAAATGAGGAGATCACGGCACTCTACGAGAACAACGTGGTCAGCACCGCCGACCACTATGATGAAGTTCCCGGCTAACCCCCATCCCGAAATTGGCATAGTTCAAGGGCCTCCAATCGGAGGCCCTTGGTTTTTGCAGGTGGCCCATGCTCCAAACCAATGGGACCACCGAGGTAGATGAACCCCTCACCTCGATCCTCTCCCACATTGGCAGAAGATGCCATCCACTAAAACTATAGTGCATCAAGCCCTTCGCAAGGGGAGAGTTGGAGCCTGGTGAGGGTCTCACCCGGTCAGTAAGTCAGCATCATCCGCTGAATCTCGACGGGGTCATCGGTGGCGGTCAGCGCCAGCATCAGCAGAATCCGCGCCTTTTTGGGCGCAAGATTATCGGCAACAATGTACCCCTCCTCCTTGAAACGGCGGGAGAGCATAACCCGGCCGTTGCCAGTATGACTGGCGATCACCACCTTCACCCCCCGTTGCATGGCGGCCTTCAGACCCTTCATGTACTGGGGCGACGAGCCTCCACTGCCCAGCCCGGCTGACACAATCCCCGGAACACCAGCGTCGGACAACGCATTCACTACCAGGTCATCGGCTCCGGCGTAGGCATAGGAGATGTCCACCCGAGGAAGCTCATCTATTGAATCGACATCAAACTCGGCATCCAATGTATGTGCCCTAGTGGGTGTCCGATAGAACACCACCTGTTCGTCGGAATCGGCGTAGCCCAGCAAACCCAATTCGTTGGAACGAAAAGTCTCCAACCGGTAGCTATTGGTTTTGGTCACGTCGCGGGCCGCCTGAATTTCGTTGTTCAAAACTGTCAGCACCCCCCGGCCCACTGAGTCGGGGGCAGCAGCCACCCGAACACAATCTATAAGGTTCACATCCGAGTCGGTGCCCAGTCCAGTAGGGGGACGCATAGCCCCGGTGACCACCACCGGCCTGGAGCTTTTGATGGTGAGATTAAGAAAATAGGCAGTCTCTTCTAGGGTGGCGGTACCGTGGGTGACGGCCACGCCATCGGCCTCAGGGTCCTCATTAAATATCTGGTTGATTCGCTTGGACAACTGGAGCCAGTGAGTCGGATTCACATCGGTGCTACCCACATTAATCAACTGCTCGGATACAACGTCGGCAAAGTCGTTGACTTCAGGCACTCTTTCCAACATCTCCTGAATCGTGAGATGCTTGTTGCTGTAGCTATAGTTAACGAAATCGGTGCGATAATCGCCAATGAACGAAATACTACCGCCGGTGCCAACAACGTATACTCGCGGCTTTTTGCCACTGACCATAAGACCCTCCTGATATGGGATACTGTATAGTGTCGAATTACTAGGGATGATTGACCCACCCAGTATACGACATACCAATTTGATGAACACCATCACCAACAGGTCTATATGTCATGCTAGCTAAGCATTACCACCGGAGAATCCTTTAGCCGAGATTGTTATCAATCGTCGCCCTATCCCTGGCCTAAGGCAGCGCTCATGGTCCAGTAGGACAGTCTGTCACTTACCATCCCGCCTGTGACGGGTCGTTTTCTCTAGAGTTGGAACCCAGAACATACCAGGTGGCTTGGGAAGCAGACGGCTACTCAACCCAAGAGGAACGGGTGATAATCATCAGGGATGAGAGCATAGACATAGACCAAATTGACTGGTCCCCTGATCCAACTCAGATTGCGTATCAGTTTCGTTCCGGTCATTCCGCCCGCGGGGCAATCCATCACGTAGTCTAACCCGCGATTGTATCTTGACTCCGGCCTTCACCGGAGTGCCCAACAGACACTCATCCTTGGCAAGGCAAACTGATACAATAGCCCGCGCCCAGTCTTTTTGCATTTTACCCTACCTTAATTTAATATAAACCCACCTCCATTTGATATATAATCTATGTAAAGTATGGATTGGCCGGTAAGGTAGCGCAGAGGCAAGTATGGCAAACAATCGCTGGCTAAAGAATAGCTTGGTGTACCTGCTAATTATCGTAGGGGTGATTGTCATCTTCTACACCCTGATTCCTACCTTCGGCAAACCCGACCCATTACCAATTACCGAAGTCATCACGCGAGCACAAAACCATGAGATCAGGCAAATTGTGGTTGAAGGTCAGAAGCTCACCATTATACCTAGGGTGAGTGAGGGAGTCCCAATCAGCCAGTCGGTCAGCCGGATGAGCGAACAGACCGACATCGTAGGTCTGCTGGTAGAGAACGGCGTAGAGATCGGCCCTCAGGGAGTCCAGGTAGATTTCAAAGGGTCAGGCGGTCTGGGCAGCGTCTTCGGCATCCTGTTCAATTTCATGCCGCTGATCTTCTTTGGCGGCCTGATCCTGTTTATGATGCGGCAGGCCCAAGGCAGCAACAACCAGACCATGAGCTTTGGCCGTAGCAAGGCCAAAATGGTGCCCTTCAACCGCCCCACGGTTACTTTCCACGACGTTGCCGGAGTGGATGAAGCCAAGGCCGAATTGGAGGAAGTAGTTGAGTTCCTCAAGTACCCAGAGCGCTTTCTAGCTCTGGGTGCCCGCATCCCCAAAGGGGTCCTGCTAGTTGGCTCTCCCGGCACCGGCAAAACCCTGTTGGCCAGAGCAGTGGCCGGAGAAGCTGGCGTGCCTTTTTTCCACATCAGCGGCAGCGAATTCGTAGAAATGTTCGTAGGAGTCGGCGCTGCCCGAGTGCGTGACCTGTTTGACCAGGCCAAGCGTAATGTTCCCTGTATCGTATTCGTCGATGAGATTGACGCTGTGGGCCGACATCGCGGGGCTGGACTGGGCGGTGGCCACGACGAGCGGGAACAGACTCTGAACCAAATTCTGGTAGAGATGGACGGCTTTGAGACCAACACCAATATCATCGTCATAGCCGCCACCAACCGTCCCGACATTCTCGACCCAGCATTGCTTCGTCCGGGCCGCTTCGACCGCCGGGTGACCTTAGACTTGCCAGACGTCGTTGGGCGGCAGGCCATTCTGAAAGTCCACGCGTCTGGCAAGCCCATTGCTCCTTCGGTTGATCTGAACACCCTGGCCAAAGAGACTCCTGGCTTCAGCGGCGCCGATCTGTCTAACCTGATAAACGAGGCGGCACTACTGTCCGCCCGCAAAAACCTGAAGAACATCAACATGCCTGAATTTGAGGAGGCGGTGGAGCGGGTTATTGCCGGGCCGGAACGCAAGAGCCGCGTTATCAACCCCAGGGAAAAGGAAATGACGGCCTACCACGAAGCCGGTCACGCTCTGGTCGCCTGGACCTTGCCCCACGCCGATAAGGTACATAAGATTTCTATCGTTTCCCGCGGACAAATGGGCGGACACACCACCCTGCTCCCCGAAGAAGACCGCTACCTGTGGACCAAGAACCAGTTTGAAGATATGCTTGCGGTGACAATGGGCGGACGCGTGGCTGAAGAACAGATTTTCGATGAAGTTACCACCGGCGCCAGTAGCGACATTGAAAGGGCCACCAAAATTGCTTTGGGCATGGTCAAACGCTACGGCATGAGCAAGTCCTTGGGGCCGCGCACTTTCGGCAAACGGGAAGAGATGGTGTTTCTGGGCAGAGAACTCAGCGAGGAGCGAGACTATGGTGACCACGTAGCTGAGGAGATCGACCTGGAAGTCAAGGAGTTGATCAATCACGCCTACCAGCAGGCCCAGCAAATTCTCACCGACGGTAAGCCAAAGCTGGTGCAAATAGCCGAGTACCTGATTGTGCATGAAGCGGTTTCGGGGGACGAATTAACTCAATTGTTCAACCTAGGAGAATACGGTTCTGAGGGAGATCCTGGCACTCCGGTAAAGCCGCCAGAGACTCCAACTCCGTATGCGCCCCGACCGGCTCAGCCCCCAATCGTGCCTAACCCGGCGCCGTCTCTGTCCAGCCAAAACTATCGCCCGCCGGACTCGGCCCCTAGCGATGCTTCTGACTAGAAACCAGTCCCCCTCTAATGAATATTAGAGGGGGACTTCATTTACCGGACGAAATATTAACCGGATGGACTTTACTCTACTGGATTCAACCAAGGACTAGCTAAAGACCCATTTATACCAAGTCTACTATAGCAATCAACTAAAGCAGGGTTACCGAAATAAAGATGGCATAGCCTGCCAGATTGCCTCTGCTTTGGCTCTAAGTCAAGAATCATCTAATCCAGCTTCGGTTTGCTCAGCCTCTACATGATCAGTTTCCAAAGGCAACTGCCGATAGTAAATCCCCCAGGACTGCATCAACTCCGCCACCTTGGAGTCTTTCAGTTGCACCAACTCGCCGAAGAACCCGGCCAGCGCGTGAGACGGCGCCTGCTCACTAGAACACACCCAACTGCGCTCGGCGGGGACAACGTATATCAGGCCGCTCTGATGAGCACAAGTTACTTGAATCCGAGTCATTTCATCGCCAGATTTTATTGTAAGACCAAATTCAGGCATTAAACATTCCTCTCCCTTAGCTAAGCCAACATTATACCTACGGCGACGGCAACGAGCCAATATGCCACAAATTGGAATAGGGGTTCAGTTTGGTTATCGTTATTCCAGCAAAGTCCAAAATTCAGCATAGAATCTCAGCAGCGGTTGCATCTAAACACCGGCAAAGACCAGTGTGACAATCAGAAATCTGATCTTGGCACGGCGAGCTGATACACTACCAGAATTTGTTGAAGAGAAGTTGTTAAGTCCATTGTTTAGGAGAGGACTGCCCTTGGCCCGAAGCGTGGCAACTAACCAATCTGGTTTGAGATTGAATTTCCAGATTAAAATTCCCAGGATTGGTTCTCCAGCACGGTACGCAAACATTCAGATAGTGGTAGAATCACTAGGCTGTCCTCGCGACAGAATTACAGCCACCCAACAACCCCAAACAAAATATAGCGATAAAAGGACAAAAATATGTACCCACCCGGCGGACCCCGCCAACCTGAGATGAACTTTGACCAGATACTGGGCCAAATTCGCGGTGCGATGGCCAAGCTCACCGGACGCTTCGGCGGAGGCGGAGTCGGCCTGATGGTCCTTGGAATCATCGGAATTGCCGCTGTAATATGGCTAGCAACTGGAGTCTACACCATCGGCCCCGGTCAGGCCGCTGCCTTGCGTCTCTTTGGGGCAGTCCAAGGCGCCCCGGTGGACCAGGCCGGTCTACACTGGTGGTGGCCCACACCAATTGGGAAAAAAGATGTAGTCCTGGTTACCGAGACCCGGCGTATGGAGTTGGGATTTCGTGGTACCGATGGCTCCGCTGGCGTCCCTTTCCCCACTGAAGCGCTGATGATTTCTGGCGACCTAAACATCGTAGACGTGCAGGTCGTGGTCCAGTACACCATCAAAAATCTGAACGATTTCCTTTTCAAAGTAAATGATCCCGGGGATGATATCAGAGCCATTCCTCCTGGTAATCCTGATGGACGTACCCTGAAGGACGCCGCCGAGGCTTCCCTGCGGCTGGTCGTAGGACAACGTTCCATTGATGATATTCTGGTCCGTAACCGTGAAGAAGTGGAAACCCAGACCAGAGAAAGACTCCAAGAGATCATGGATTCCTACAGCACTGGCATCAATATTGAAACGGTCCAGCTTCAGGACGTGAAAGCGCCAGAAGAAGTGCGGGATGCATTCGACGATGTGCTTCGCGCCCGTCAAGAAAGAGATACCCGAATCAACCAGGCACGGGCCTTTGAAGCGGATATCATCCCTCGTGCCGAAGGTGACTCAGAAAGAATCAAAGAAGGCGCCGAGGCTTTCCGCCAGGCTCGTATCGCTCAAGCCCAAGGTGAGGCCGACCGGTTTACCTCAGTGTTAATCGAATACCAAAACTCCAAAGAAGTGACCCGGCAAAGGCTCTACCTGGAGGCAATGGAAGAGATCATGCCCGGCATCACCAAAATAGTTGTGGCGCCCGACGCCCAGACCGTGCTCATTTTGGGCGGCGACGGTCAACTGACCCCAGTACCAATGGGCCCAAATCCCTAGTGACTACACCCAATAAATTTTTGAGAGTCTTATGTTAGAGAGTTCTGAATGAAACCTTTAGTCGTACTATTAGTGGGGACAATAATTGGGCTGGTCGTGCTGCTTCAAGCAGTATACATCGTCGACGAGACCGAGCAGGTGATAATCCTCAGGTTCGGTGAAGTCCAGGCCATCGCAGATTCACCTGGCCTTAAGTTCAAAGCGCCTTTTGTGGACCAAGCAGTCACATATGACAAGCGGATTTTGCGCATTGACGCACCCCCGGTGGCCATGCCGGACAAGGAAAAGCAGAATCTGGTCATTGACTCCTATGCCCGATACCGCATAGTCAGACCGGTGCAGTTCTTCCAGACTCTACAGACTGAGAACAACGCTCGCAGTCGTTTGGGTGACATCGTCACCTCAACCCTGCGCGACCGTGTCGCTTTGCGGGACCGGTTTGAAATCATTGGCGCTGAACCCATCCTGGATAAACTGGGTAATCCTGTTGAAGACGAGGAAGGGCTCCCTTTATTTGAAGGTAGAAACACTCGTAATGAGATCCTGGTTGAGGTGCTTGATGGCGTAAAACGGCGGGTTGCCGACCAAGACTTTGGCATCGAGATAATTGACGTCCGCCTCAAACGGGCCGACTTCCCAGACTCGGTGACCTCAAGTATTTTCACCCGTATGCGAGCCGAGCGTAACCGTATCGCCACCCGGTTCCGCGCTGAAGGTGAGGAGGAAGATTTGAAAATCCGCGCCGTCGCCAACAAAGACCGGGAAATTATCCTGGCCCAAGCCGACCGCCAATCCAACCAGATACGGGGTGAAGGTGAAGCTGAGTCCATCAAAATCCTGGCCGA
>Ga0310342_100002477_pt1 | contig 11859 bp, 8 predicted proteins | sample S15DNA20500_MG_FD_206155 | JGI IMG/M metagenome (GOLD analysis project Ga0310342, IMG submission 206155) | Marine microbial communities from station ALOHA, North Pacific Subtropical Gyre - S1503-DNA-20-500_MG | ecosystem: Environmental > Aquatic > Marine > Oceanic | place: Pacific Ocean: North... | reverse complement strand
TCTGGGGCGAAATGGTCGAGGTGGCCCGTCCGTGGACAAAGTGGTCGGCGGAGGTGCAGCGGGTCGAGGACATCCCGGCAGCGATGCGGCGAGCGATCCAGACCGCACTGATGCCACCCACCGGACCGGTCTTCCTCTCGATCCCCGTCGATGTCCAGCAGCAGGAGGCTCCGCCCCTGGACCTGACACCGCCGCAACCGATCAACGCCCTGCTCCGCCCCCCCGCGGACGAACTGCTCCGGGCCGTCGACGTGCTGGCGACCGCCACCAACCCGGCCATCCTGGCCGGCAGCCGCGTGACCGAAAGTGACGCGATCTCCGAGCTGGTCACCGTGGCCGAAACGCTGGGCGCCCCGGTGATCAGCGAGCCGGGCACCACCCACGGCCGTCTCGGCTTCCCCTGCACCCACTCGCTCTCGGCCCCCGGCCTGCCGCTGTGGGCCCCCGACATCCACGAACGCCTCTCCGAATTCGACGTGATCCTCGCCGTCGGCCTCGACGTACTCCGGCTCTACGTCTACTACGAGCCCGAACGAGCCATCCCCGAGCACATCCGGCTGGTGCACCTGGACCACGATCCGTGGGAGTTGAGGAAGAACCACGCGACCGAGGTGGCGCTGTGCGGGGGGCTGAAACCCGGCCTTTGCGAACTCGGACAACACCTCTCCGATCACCTGACGCCCGCCCAGCACGAGTCGATTTCGGAGCGTCGCGGTCGCCGGGAATCGGCCCACGCCGAGGCCCGGGCCTCGCTCCAGGCCCAGGCGTCCGCCGAGCTCGACCAACGGCCCATGACCTCACTGGCCCTGATGTCGTCAATCGCAGCAGCCCTGCCGCCCAACGTCGCCGTGGTCGAGGAGGCCGTGACCACGACCAACACCTACCTGGAACGGCTGGGAGCCATCGCCGACCCGACCGGCTACTTCGGCCACCGTGGCTGGGGCCTGGGCTGGGGCCTGAACTGCGCGATCGGTGTTCAGTTGGCCTGGCCCGACCGCCCGGTGCTGGGCGTGATCGGCGAGGGCGCCTCGATGTACGGCATCCAGGGGCTGTGGACCGCGGCCCGCTACAACATCCCGGCCACCTTCGTGATCCCCAACAACGCCCAGTACCAGATCCTCAAGGTCGGTGCCCGCAGCATCGGGCTGCCCCACGCCGCGGACGGCCAATACGTCGGCATGGACCTGGCCGAACCCGAGGTCGACCTCGTGGCCCTGGCCGGCTCGCTGGGTATCGAGGCCTGTCGGGTCACCGAGCCCGGCGAGTTGACCGAGGTGCTCGCCGAGGCACTGGCGGACCCGCGGCCCCGGTTGATCGACGTGCCCATCGACCGCACCACGCCGGCGGCGATGGAGTACTAGCCGGCTACTCGTCCGGTCCCAGGTCGTCCAGGTCGTCCAGGATCAGCCCGTCGAAGCCCGGGTCGTCGGCAATCTCTTCGACCTCCGGCTCGATCCCCAGCAGTTCGTTATCGTACGCCTCCTCGTACTCGCGAACCCGCTCGGCCAACTCGTCGTTCTCGTCGATCGCACTGGACACTTCCAGCTCCCACTCGGTGCTTGCCGAGCGGAGCTCGTCGAGCTCCAGTGGCAGCTGCAGGATCTTGGCCAGCCGGCGGCTGACCGCCTCGATACTCGCCGGATTGGTCACCGTCAGGTAGTGGGGAATCTCGGCGATCAGCGAGACCATCTCGAGTCCCGACTCCTCCGACCGGCTCATCAGGTAGCTCATGAACGAACCGGGCCCCTCGTACCCCGTTCTCCTCACACCGAACCGTTCCATCTCCGGCAACAGGTCGGGCCTCGAACAGGTCGTGTACAGACGTGGGTCGCGGGTGTGAGGCACGGCTCCACCGAACGACCCGACGAACAGGATCCGGGTCACACCCGAATCGTGGGCCAGGTGGAACAGGCAGTCGGCGAATGCCTGCCAGCGGAGGTTGGGCTCCTTGCCGATGAACATCAGCAGGCCGTGGTCCTGGCTGGCAAAGAACTGGGTCGACGGCAGTTCGATCGACGTGACCAGTCCGTCCTCGACCCGGATCTCGGGACGGAACAGCGCCGACATCTCCATCGAACCCGGGAAGTTGTAGATGTAGAACGGATCCGGATCGATCTCGGCAAACGGTTTTGCATCGACCAGGTCAACCAGCCGCTGGATCGTCCCGGTCGAGACATCGCCGCCGTCCATCCACCCGGTGAAGGCCAACAGCATGGTGGCGTTGCTCATCTGCGGCCGGCTGGAGAACGTCAGCAACTCGGCCAGCGGCGTCGGCATGCTCGGGCTCATGCCCCGATTGTAGTCCGGCCCGTTACCACCGGGCAACATCGCCACGCCGCACGTGCTCGGCTCACCCGGCCGTCAGGTCGTTGTCCGTGCGGCCGGGCAACAGTGCCGACTCCAGGAACGGCTTTCGCTCGTACCGCCGACCGTTCAACCAGTGGCCGATCCAGGTCGAACGGACCAGGTAGTGGTAACTCGGCACGCCAACCAGCATCGTCCCCGCCAGGTACACCAGGCACTTGAGCAACGGATGCCAGGAGTACTCGCCCAACCACAGCGTCATCTCGAACTGAATCGTGACGTGCATCAGATACAGCCAGTACGCCGAGTCCGAGTAATACCGCACCTTGGCATTGGCCCCCACGAAGTACTCTTCAAACAGCCCGAACCACGCATTGACCAGCAACCAGGTCGTCAGACCGTAGGCATAAAAGTACACGGCTGTTGCAGCCAACGGCCGCCCGCGATCCGGAAACAGCGACTCGGGGAATGCGGCATGCAGCAACGCCACGTTGACCTGCTTTCTCGCTGTGACGGATCGATCCGCAATCGGTCTCGCCGCCCAGATTCCCCACACCGAATGGTCGACAACTCCAAGCGCCCGACACCGCTCGGGCGTCGCCAGATCCTCCGAGTCAACGATCTTCTTGTTCAACTCGTCGACCAATCCGAACACCTGGTCTGTGGTCGGCGACTGATGTTCCTCGAAGAACTTGCGGTATTCGGGTGAGAGCCGCTCACGAATCGCCACCCGCACTTCTCCAATTTCCGATTCACCACCCGTCAGCAGTTCCTTGCGTAGCAATGGATAATCGGCCACCACCGTCAGGTTCATCTCCGCCCCTGTCGGCCCAACCCGGTTCCGGTGCTCTGCCCAGTCGCTGAAAAATATCTCCGCCAACACCAGGGCCAACACCGAGCCGACCAGCATCTTGATTCGCCAGTGGCGCGAGAGTCTCGCGATCAGTTCGGGGTTGGCGTACAGACACCACCCCACACCGAATATGAACCAGTAGTTCAACGTCCCCACCCACTCGGGGTTCAGCGGCCCGGTCGCAATACCGAACCACGAGTTGGCCCAGAACAGCAATCCGCCAACCGGCACCGCGAGCACCGGAATACACCAGGCCGATCCGACAATCGCATCAAAGGCCGCCTGCAATCGCCGACGCACTTTACCGCCTCGGTCGAGCACCTTTTCGAATGCCAGCCACAACAGAATTGCGATCCCATACACCAGGCACAGCGTCTCCAGGAACCAGAAGTGATAGGGCCACTGGTTGCCGATCTTGGAGGGCAGTTCGCGAAAGTGATCAACCGTGTAGTCCCAGACGCTCATCGAGGACTGGATCCTCCCCGTCTCGAATCCGCCGCGGATGTCCTGCCACCGATTCAAGGGAAACAGGAAGATCATGCTGACCACAAACGGCAACAGGACCCGCCAGCAGCGGTTCTTCAAGAACGACACCACGCCGCGCCTGGCAACCAGCAGGTGGGCAAAAAAGCCGGCGATCACGAAGAACGCCTGCATCCGGAACACGTGGACCCAGCCGAAAAAGTACTGGAAGCCGACGTGGCCCTGCGGATCGGTCCGCGTGTTCCAGAAGTACTCGGGCTGAAACAGCCAGGTGACATGAAACACCAACCCCAGCAGCATCATCCACGCCCGCAGGGCATCCAGGGAGTGGTACCTGACCGACACCTCGACGGAAGGACCGACCTTGTCCTCAACGCTGCTCATCACTCGCCCGCATCACCACAAGAGCCATTCCACGAACCCGGAACGACGACAGGTCTCCCCCATGCCGAGGACCAATCTCGCACATCGTCCGTACCGTCTGCAAGCAGTTCGACAACCGGCAGAATTGCCCTAGCCGGGACTCCACGTCTTCGATCTATTTCCCCTCCAGAAATTTTCTTCCGCTCGTGACTTCGTGAAGACAACACATGGAATTCCTTGGTGAATTGTGGATTCCGATCCTGGTGTCAGCGGCGGCGGTCTGGGTGGCGAGTGCCATTCTGCACATGGTCGTGCCGATCCATCAGAACGACTTCGCCGGGCTGCCCGACGAAGACGGGGTTCTCGAAGCCATGCGGAAACAGCCGCTCACCCCGGGCGAATACACCTTCCCCTACTCGAAATCGATGAAGGACATGGGCGAGCCCGAGATGATCGAAAAGCACAGGCAGGGACCGGTCGGGTTCCTGACCATCATGCCCAGCGGCCCGCCCGGCATCGGCAAGAACCTCACCCTGTGGTTCGCCTACTCGATCCTGATCAGTCTCTTTGCCGCCTACATCACCTCGTTCCTGGAGATCAAGTCGGCCAGGGAGGCCTTCCGCCTGATCAGCACGGTCGCCGTACTCAGTTACGCCGTCACCCACATCTACAACTCCATCTGGAAGGCACAGCCCTGGAAAACGACGGCGAAATCCCTCCTCGACGGGATCATCTTCGGGCTGCTTACCGGTGGCGTTTTCGCCTGGCTGGGTAATTGGGGCGGATAGCCCCATCGTCCACCATGCTCCAACTGCGTCTCTTTGCGTCGGTCGACGAATGACGATACTCTGAGTGGATACGTCACCGAGCCGTCCGGATCGCTCGTTTCATGCCATCGCATCGACCACTCGCCGGCTGTGCCGAGTTCCGGCAACAAGCCTCGCTTTCGCGCCGCGGATTTCTCCGTGCCGGTGGCCTGGGGCTGGCCGGTCTCTCGCTGGCCGACCTGCTCTCGATCGAGGCCCAGGCCGCCCCGCGGACCGGAAACGACAACTCGGTCCTGATCCTCTGGATGCGGGGTGGACCATCTCAGCACGAGACCTGGGACCCCAAGATGGAGGCCCCGGCCGAGTACCGCGGTGCCTTCGGTTCAACCGGCACCAGCGTGCCGGGAATCGAGATCTGTGACATGCTGCCGCGATCCGCCCGCCTGATGGACAAGTGGTCGATCATCCGCAGCCTGCACCACACCAATGCCGGACATTCGGCCGGCGACCAGATCCTGTTCACCGGGCATCTCCCCGGCCCCGACCCCACCGTCAACATTCACCCCAGTTGCGGATCGATCGTCTCCGAGCAACTCGGGCACCTCACCCCCGAACTGCCGCCCTACGTGATGATCCCCCGCCAGGTCCCCGGCACCGACTCGGCCTACCTCGGAGCCGCCCACAAGCCCTTCGAAACGCTCTCGGACCCGGCCAGCCACAAGCCGTTCCAACTCCGGAACTTCTCGTTGGTCGAGGGCATCAGTGACCGACGCTTCGGTGACCGAAAGTCGCTGCTGCAGGAATTCGACCGCTTTCGGAAGGGTGTCGACCAGTCGGGCCAGCTCGACGCAATCAACGACTTCCAGCAGCAGGCCTACGGGATCCTCAGTTCCGACCGTGCCCGCCGCGCGTTCGATCTCGACGCCGAACCCCGCAGCCTCCGCGAACGGTACGGGTTCATCGAGCGATACGACCCGATGGACCCCCTCCGCTGCAGCGCCAGCGCCTTCTGCCAGCGGCTGGTGCTGGGACGTCGTCTGGTCGAGGCCGGCGTGAGACTGGTCACCGTCGACTGTCGCTGGTGGGACACCCACGTCGAGGGCATCGACTCGATGAAGAACGGTTTCCTGCCCCGCTGGGACCAGAGCTTCTCGGCCCTGATCGAGGACATGCACGAGCGGGGTCTGCTCGAGACGACCATGGTCGTGGCCTGGGGCGAGTTCGGACGCACCCCGAAGCTCAACAACAGAAACGGCCGGGACCACTATCCCAACGTCTTCAGTGCCGCGGTGGCCGGCGGCCCTGTGCAGGGTGGCCGGGTGGTCGGATCCTCCGACAGCAAGGGGGCCTACCCGCTGAACAATCCCAAGTCGCCGCAGGACGTGTTGGCCACCATGTACCGACACCTCGGCATCGACCCGCACAAGCATTACCTCGATCACTCGGGTCGCCCGATCGCTACCCTGCCGTACGGGAAACCAATCGAGGAACTCGGCTAGCGGATCTCCCCCGTGTCAGCACCCAGACGGTCCACCCGACGCGAGTTCCTCGCCACGTCCACGGCGATCGGTCTCCAGGCAGCCGGCCCCGCCATCGGCCGGTCTCTCGCCCGATCCAATGCCCCCGCCAAGCCACTGGACAACAATCTCCAGGTCGTCGATCTCACCGACCTCGACGGTCAACTTCCACTGGTGATCGAACGATCCCACCAGGTCCTGAAGCAGACCGAAGACTGGGAACACTCGACTTGGAAGAACCCTGCCTGGCCCAAGGGGGGTGGCGACACGGTCGGCTATCCCTCGGTCGTCCGCAACATCCACGGACCGCGACCCGACAAGAAGTACTACCTCTTCTACGCCCACCACGACCCCCGCTCGGGCATCGGCGTGGCCGTTTCACCGGCAATCACCGGCCCCTATTCCAAGCGGGTGTCTGTCCCCGGACGGTCCGACAACCAGGTGGTCCCCAGTTTCCATGCCAGGTCGAAGAACCCCGGCGACCCGTCTCACAACTCCAGTCCCTGGGTCGTGTGGAATCCCGAACGACGGTTGTGGTTCATGTACTTCCACTTCTTCAACCACGCCCACACGGCCACGACCAACTTCCAGCCGACCGCCCTGGCGACCTGTCCCGACCTGGCATCGCACAGGTGGACGATCCGACCGGGGCGGGTGCCGCGGACGGTCCCGGCCTGGTTGCCGGTGCTGCCGACAACCAGGGAAAACTGGGCCAACGAGGCCTCCTCCTACAACTCGGTCCACCGGCTCCCCGATGGACGTTGGCTGGGATTCATCAGGGGCACATCCAATGACGGACGCCCCACGCGGCTGGGATTTGCCACCTCCCGTGACGGCGTCGCCTTCGACTACTTCAAGCAGAACCCCATCCTGCACGCCGATGATGGCGGAGGTGGTCGCAAGGGAGTCTATCGACCCGGATTTGTCGGTTACCTCGGACGTCCGTCCGGCACACCCCGCTACCTGGTCGCCTGGCAGGAGAGCCAGCCGTTTGACGGAGATCCGCGTCTGATCTACGGCTACACGTCGGACTTCAAGACGATCACCCGCGATCCACGAGGACATGTCCGCTGGAAGGGTTCCGACGGAGCCATCAGTGCGTGGCGAGAGGGCAACCGCCTGTTCCTGTTCTCCGGCAAGCACGTCCACGAAGTCCGCCTGCCGGTCAAGACCCGCGATTGACGCTCATCACACGTCCTGTCCCGCACCACCAGGTCTCACGATGAACAAGCAGGCCATCTCCAGGCGCCATTTCCTGGCTGCCGGAGCCGTCGCCACGACAGCCGGCCTCGAATCCCTGGCCCACGCCTCACCGATCCGCTCGGCCAACGAAAAACTCAACATCGCCCTGGTCGGCGTCGGCAAGGGTGGCGTCGGTGGAGTGCTGAACCTGCCCCGGATGGCCGGCGAGAACATCGTGGCGCTGTGTGACGTCGACCAGCAGTACGCCGGTCCGAATTTCGAGAAGTACCCCAAGGCGCGACGCTGGACCGACTTCCGCCGGATGCTCGACAGGCAGAAGAACATCGACGCGGTCGTCGTCAGCACGCCCGACCACAGCCACGCGGTGATCGCCATCACCGCCATGAGGCACGGCAAGCACGTCTACTGCGAGAAACCCCTGGCCCGGACCATCGGTGAGGTCCGACGGATGCGTGAGGTGGCCCGCGAGACGAAAGTCGCCACGCAAATGGGGAACCACGGCACCTACGAACCAACGTTCCGCAAGGCGGTCGAGATCATCCAGTCGGGAGCGATCGGCCAGGTGACGCAGGTACACACCTGGAGCGACCGCCCGCTCTCGTTCTGGAAACAATCCGTTGCCCGCCCGAAGAACACACCCCCCGTCCCGGCTCATCTCGACTGGGATCTCTTCCTCGGCCCGGCGCCCGCCCGGCCCTACCACCCCATCTACCACCCCTTCACCTGGCGCGGCTGGTGGGACTTTGGGACCGGCGTGCTGGGCGACATCATCTGCCACACGGTCAACATGGCCTACCTGGCACTCGACCTGCAGTTCCCCACACGGGTCTCGACCCGTTCGGAAGGCCTGATGGCCGAAACGGCGCCAAGATGGGCCGAGATGGTCTTCGAGTTTCCCGCCCGTGGCAAGCAACCACCGGTGACAGTGACCTGGTACGAGGCCGGCCGCAAACCGCCTGCCGGACTCGCTCTCGGCGAACCACTGCCGTCCAACGGATCGCTGCTGATCGGTGACCAGGGCCGACTGCTGCAGACCGACATGTACGGGGCCTACCACAAGCTGTTGCCGGCCGATCGCTACACCGGCTACACGCCCCCGGCCCCGACCCTGCCCAGGGCCCGGATCGGTCATCAACAGGAGTGGATCGATTCGGCCAAGACCGGATCGCCCACGATGTCCAACTTCGAGTACTCCGGTCGGCTGACCGAGGCCTTCCTGGTCGGCAACGTCGCTCTCCGCACCGGACAAACGCTCCAGTGGGACGGTGAGATGATGAAGGCAACCAACTGCTCCGAAGCCGAGCGGTTCGTCCATCCCGAGTATCGCAAGGGCTGGTCGCTGGATTGACCCGACGGAGTTTTGACACCGGCCGACCGGGGCGTTATGACGGAGGAGGCCGGAATCGACCGTCCACCCCAAATCGACCGTGACCGGGAGTCCCCACGATGTCCCTCTGTTTCAATTCTCGACTCGTCGCCCTCACCCTGGCCGGCCTGCTGGCCGTCGCGGCCGATCTCCCGGCCCAGAACAAGACACCGACTCCGTCGGCCCGCCCGGCCACCAAACGTGTCCGGATCGGTGACCAGGGCCGGGTGCAGGCCCTGGTCCGCGAGGGTGAGAAGCTGTTGAAATCGGGTGCCACGACGCCCTTCGCGAAGCTGCAGGACGGACTCAAACAAACCGGCTGCACCGTCGCCCTCGCAAAACCATCGACAAAGAACCTCTCCGGAGCCGAACTGTTCCAGCGGGCCCGCCAGAGCGTGCTGGTCATCAGCAGCCTCTATTACTGCACGCGCTGCACCAAGTTGCATTCCACGCTGGCCGGTGGAGTCGTGATCGGGTCCTCGGGCGAAGTGCTGACCAACGAGCACGTGATCCGAGGCCGCCCGGACCGGAAACACGAGACGATCGTCGCGATGACCGCCGACGGCACGGTGATCCCCGTCCGCGAGGTGCTCGCCGGCAGTCGAAAAGACGACCTCGCCATCGTCCGACTCGACATGTCCGGTGCCAAGTCCCTGCCCCCTCTGCCACTGGGCACCAACCCACTGCCGGGCACGGCGATCCGGGTGATGAGCCATCCGAACAAGCACTTTTATCACCTCAGCAGCGGGATCATCGCCCGCTACTTCCCCGAAACCGGGCCGAACGGGCAGACCGAGGTGATGTCGATCACCGCCGATTACGGCCGCGGCTCGAGCGGCTGTCCGGTGCTGGACCGCAAGGGCAACATCGTCGGTCTCGTCTCCCGCACCTCTTCGCTCTACTACCGCCAGACCAAGGAGAAGCAGGAAAACCTGCAGATGGTCTTCAAGCTCTGTGTCGCCGCATCGTCGATCCGGACACTCACCGAGAAATCGGCACCGTCGGTCGTGACGGCACTGCCGGCGATCAAGCTGGCCGGTCTGCCCAAAACCCGAGGGTCCGTCGAGGAGCCCCTGTTCCTGAATTCGAACGACGAGTTCGACAAGCTGATCCAGGACAAAAAGCTCTCCCAGAAATACAGCAAGCACGTCGATTGGGAGAAGCAGGTGGTACTCGTGTTTCGCTGGTCCGGCTCGGGCCAGGACCAACTCGAGACTCGCACCACGGGGAACGAGCCGGTCAACGTACATTTCGTGTATCGCCGTGGCCGCACCCGTGACCTGCGGCCGCACCTGAAGTTGTTCGCGATCGAGCGGGGCGTGCAGTGGATTGTCGAAAGTGGGCCAGTCGCACGTCCGCGGCCGCTCAAACCCACCCGTCCAGCTGTTGGAGCCACCACCGGGGCCGCCGCATTCAAGGCAGTCGAAAAGGTGCTGCAGGTGCGGCGTCGCGGCACACTGGTGTTCGCGCGGCCGACCACCGCCGGAGTGGATCAGTTGGAGGAGTTCCTCAAGACCCATCCGAAATCGGCCCATCGCGAGGAAGCCCTCTACCTGCGGGGCCTGAGCCTGTGGATGCTGAAGCGATACGACCACGCGGCCGCCGCGTACCGCGTGCTGCTCGACGCGTTTCCCGAGGGCAAGCACACCCGCATGGCCCGGATTCGTGAGGCGGGCGCCCTGCTGTTTTCCGATCAACCTCAGCCCGCTCTCGATCGACTCGACGAACTGATGGCCGACCACCCGGACAGGCCCGAGATGTACGGTCGAGAACGGGCCCACGCGCTCGTCCTGTTGGGCCGACAGAAGGAGGCTCGCGAATTCATGGACCATGTCGAGTCGCAGATGCTCGCCGCGGGTAAGGACCGCCTGGTCCCGCGAATGCAGATGCAGTTCGCTCCGCTGAGAATGGTGGGACGTCCGCTGAAGGCCTTCCAGGTGGCCCGTCACGGCGCCGAGGGCCGGATCGACTCGGCCGAACTCAAGGGACAGGTCGTGCTGCTCGACTTCTGGGCAACCTGGTGCCGGCCCTGCCTGGCCGAGTTGCCTCACCTGCGTGCGGCCCACGAGAAGTTCGCCGAGCGGGGTTTCCAGATCGTCTCGATCAGCCTCGACGAGAAGCAGGAACTGCTCGACGCCTTCATCTCGCGGGAGAAGATGAACTGGCTGCACCACTTCGACGGTAAGAAGTGGAAGAACGAGGTCGCCGTGCTGTTCGACGTTCACAGCATCCCGATGAACCTGCTGGTCGACCGCCAGGGCATCGTCCGTGCCGCCAATCTCCGTGGCACCGCCGTCGCCCGCCGTGTCGAGGAACTGCTCAAGACGCCCGCCGTAGCGCCGAAGAAATAGACCGGGCGGACCGAACCCATGGACTTGACCGGTCGCCCGCAAAGCCAGCTGGCACGCTCGGCCGACGTGGCGGTCGTGCTGATCGACGTGCAACCGCGATTCGTCGACGGCATGCACGGTGACACCGAACCCGTCCTGGCCCGGCTCGAACAACTGCTGATCATCTGCGAGTGGTTCGAACTGCCGGTCCTGGCCACGTTCGAGGAACCGGTGGCCGAGAAGGGACGTCTGCCGGATCGTCTGCAATCGAAATGGCCCGCCGGTGGTGTGACAGTCACCAAGCAGTCCTACGGCATCGCCGGCGAACCCGACATCGTCTCAGCTCTCGATCAACTCGGTCGCTCTCGACTGGTGGTCGCCGGAGCCGAGACCGACGTGTGTGTTCTGCAGTCGGTGCTGGGACTGATTGAACTGGGTTACGAGGTGTTCCTGCTCGAGGACTGCCTGTTCAGTTCCGAGCCGCACGCCGGCCCGGCGGTGGCCCGGATGCGTTCGGCCGGCGCGATCCCCGGCACCTACAAGACGCTGTTCTACGAACTGCTGCAGACCGACGATCCGCTGGCCTGGCAGGACCAACAGGCCCGGGCGACACAGCGCGGTTTCGTCGCCCCCGAATCGCTGCCGCCCTCGGCCACCTAGCCGCTCAACACCG
>Ga0310342_100002475_pt1 | contig 11864 bp, 16 predicted proteins | sample S15DNA20500_MG_FD_206155 | JGI IMG/M metagenome (GOLD analysis project Ga0310342, IMG submission 206155) | Marine microbial communities from station ALOHA, North Pacific Subtropical Gyre - S1503-DNA-20-500_MG | ecosystem: Environmental > Aquatic > Marine > Oceanic | place: Pacific Ocean: North... | reverse complement strand
CTGCACCCTCCGGAATCGGCGATCCATCGAGCTTGTATGATGTCAATACCTCATGGGGGGGGTCCTGGCAGCCATTACATCAATACTAAGCGATATTATGCCTCCTACCAATAGGGGCGGAAGGCCCCGGAAGCCGGATCGCTTAAAACGACTGCATGGCACGGATCGAAAGGACCGAAAGCGCAATAGTATTGTGGTGAAACGAAAAATGCCGCGGAGACCAGTGGGGTTGAGCTCGCAGGCCGTACGCATCTGGAACTCACTTGGGCCACAAATACATGAGCTAGGGTTACTAAATGAGATAGACTCCTCCGCATTTGGTGTATTTTGCCAAGCATATGGTGATTGGTTAGAGCTGACTCGGCATCTGAACCGACTTGGAGTTCTTAATTGGTATCAAGTTACGGACTCAGGCTATCGACAAGTGATTCCAGAGGTCGGTGCTAGAAATACAGCTCTACAAACGATGAATAAGTTCGGATCAAAATTCGGACTCGATCCATCCAGTAGATCGGGTTTCAATATAGAGGAAAATAAATTAACTGAAACGGAAGAATTTTTGTTCCCTACTAAGGTTATTGCGTGACTACAGCTACGTTGAGCCGGGCAGACGTTACAAAAAAAGCTGAAAAAAAATACATAGCCGAGTTATTGAAAACAGATCGCGCTTTGGGAGAACTGGAAAAGTTGGCTCGTGCTCGTATTGTCAAAGCTCATAAAGAGTGGCCAGCAAAGGGACATTGGTTTGACATAGAAGCTGGTAAACGGGTGGTAAAGTTTGTTGAAAATTACTGCCGACACTATAAAGGTGAATGGGCTGGGATGCCCATGTTACTAGAAAATTGGCAAAAACTTATTATCGTGGAAGCTTTCGGTTGGAAACGAGCTGATGGTTACCGATTACACAGAACTGTATGGTTGGAACTGGGTCGTAAAAATGGTAAATCGGCTTTGGCTTCGGCTCTGGCAGTTTATTTACTTTTGGCAGATGCGGAACCAGGAGCTGAGATTTACAGCAGTGCCACGAAACGTGATCAAGCTAAAATCGTATTCGATGCAGCCAAAGAAATCGTAAACCAAAGTCCGGCATTGGCTGAATACATAAAAGTGCAACGAGGAAACTTGAGTGTATTGCGTACGAGATCCAAGTTTGAACCTCTCAGTTCCGAGTCCAATACTCTGGATGGCTTGAATCCTCACGGCAACATAATTGATGAACTACATAGTCATCGGGATCGAATGGTATGGGACAAGCTAATCACAGCGCAAGCTTCTCGACGCCAACCTATGAACCTACTGATTACGACAGCTGGGATTTATGATACGGAACAGATAGGTTTTGTACTGCACGACCATGCTGTTGCTATTCTAAATGGGCAAATTGAGGATGACAGTTGGTTCGCCTGGATCAGTGCGGCTGATGAAGGCGATGATCCTTATGAATTGACTACTTGGGAAAAAGCGAACCCGAATCTTGGTGTCAGTATTTACGCTAGCTTTTTGGAACAAAGAGCTGCTGAAGCATTGAGCCAACCCAGTTCACTGAACTCGTTTATGCGACTGCATTTGAACCAATGGACGCAACAGCTGGAACGCTGGCTCGATATGGGTGATTGGGACACATGTAATGGGGAAGTGGATTTGAATGAGCTGGAGGAACGAGAATGTTACATGGGGCTCGATCTTAGCTCGAAGCTTGACATAACAGCACTTGCATTATTTTTCCCACCACTAGAGGATGAGTCATGGAAACTGTGGGTACGATGTTATATTCCACAGGAATCCATGCACGATCGGGAACGAACTGAACATATCCCGTATTCAATGTGGGCACGAGATGGTTGGATTGTTCCAACTGAAGGTGATGTGATTGATTACAAATGGATTCAAGACGACATCGCTAAGTTGAGTGAGCGTTTCAATGTTCAGGAATTAGCTTATGACCCATGGTCATGTCAGCAAACAGCTCTACATTGCCGGGACGAGATCGGTTTGAATGTCGTGCCTATACGTCAAGGATTTATGAGTTTATCGGAACCAACAAAAGAGTTTGAACGACTCGTTGTATCTGGTAAATTAGCTCACGGAGGTAATCCCTGTCTCGCATGGATGGCAAATAATGTAACTGTAAAACATGACCCTGCGGGCAATATCAAACCTGACAAAGGTAAATCACAACGACATAAAATTGATGGCATCGTAGCCTCAATCATTGCACTAGCAAGAGCGTCACTTGGTGATGGTGGTGCCAGCGTTTACGAAACTGAAGGGATTATGGTGATATGAAAAAATTGGACTTAAGGGATGTGCATATTTACGGAGGGATGGTAGCGATAGGTATTGGTGTACTGGGCTTTTTAGGATGGCCGGGAGCTTTGGTTGCACTGGGAGCTGTGAGCTGGTTTATGGGAGTTTATCGAATGGGACGACTCTAAATGTCAATATTTAGCGTACTTGAGGAACGGTTATCACCGGGACCGGGTGACGATTTTTGGTACGAACCGGTTACAAAATTTCGGGATGAAGCTGACATAACCGCCACTAGTGCGTTGCGGTCCACTCCTGTATGGGCTGCAGTAAACGTGATAGCTGGAACGATCGGTAGTTTGCCTTTGATTTTATACCGTCAAACAGAAAATGGCGGTAAGGAGGAGGCTATTGACCTACCACTGTATGATATGTTGCGATGGAAGCCAAACTCGTATCAAACAGCTATCGAATTCTTCGAAATGGGACAAGGACATTTATGTCTCAGGGGAAACGCATTTTTCAGACTGGAAATAAATCGAGCCGATGAATTGCGGGCTATCGTACCATTACATCCCGACAGAATCAAACTCAAGTTATTGTCTGACGGAGTGATCGAATACCATTACGATGAAGGAACAGGTCAGCCAAGAGCATTTTCAAGTGAGGAAATACTTCATATCAAAGGTTTGAGTTCGGATGGTCTTATTGGCTATAGTCCGATCACTGTTGGTGCGGGACCTGTGGCTCTATCATTTGCGGCTGAACATTATGGAAGTCGATTTTTTCAAAATTCCGCAACACCATCAGGTATTTTATCGCACCCCGGTAAACTGAAGCCAGAAAGTCGGTCAAATATACGCAATAGTTGGAAGGCAGCTCATGGGAATGGTAAACAACATAGCGTTGCGTTACTTGAGGAAGGTCTGAGCTGGACGGCATTATCAGTCAGTCCTGAGGAAGCGCAATTTCTGGAAACACGTAAATATCAAGCGGAAGAAGTAGCTCGTTTATTCAACGTGCCACCTCATCTGTTAATGCTCTTGGATCGGTCTACGTTTAATAATGTCGTGGAACAAAACAAGTCTTTTGCGATCAACTGTTTGACACCATGGGCTGTGAGGTGGGAACAGGCAATCCGCAAATCCATATTGGAACGTTTTACGGAACCGGGAACATTCGTGCAGTTCGATATGGACTCATTATTGAGACCCGATACGATGGCAAGAGCGCAGGCCAATCAAATTCTATTACAGAATGGTGCTCTCAGTATTGATGAATGGCGTGCCCGGGAAAACTTGAATCCGTTGAATGATAGAGCTGGTGAGGTTCATTGGATGCCATTGAACATAGCTCCTGTATCAGTCGCTGAATCGGGACCGAGTGATGATGGTGCGGAAAATATGTTGCGAGAAGAGTTGCGAAGTCATGGTATGGAAATTGATGACACGATTCCGATACTGTCATTGCGAAGCTTGGGTAATCGCCGAAAAATAGCTGAAGCTTCTCGACCATTACTTCAAGATGCGGCTCAAAAATTATTACGCAGAGAAGTAAAAATTGTGCGTAGGATGATGAAGAAACAACTCAATGGCGGAGCTAGAGAAGAACGAGGCACTGATGGTTTGTTTCAAGAGCTAGAAGAATTCTACCATGGTGAATTTGCGGAAGTAATTGCGGAAATGATGCTACCGGTTGTACGCAGTTATGCTCGCCAGATTTATACGCAAGCCGCATTGGAAATAGGTTATCCGCCAGAGTTTACTACTGAACTTGAAGAGTTTATTCGTGAATATGTTGCCAAATCGAGTTCATACCATGCGATGACATCTCGTCAACGACTCCAAACTATCCTAAGTGATAGCAGTTTCGAAGAAGTTTTGAATGGGTTAGAAATCGAGCTGGCCGATTGGTTGGAAAATAGAGCTAACAAAATCGGGATCAAGCAAATGACGGAAGGCAATGGGGCATTTAGTAAATATGCTTATATTGCTGGAGGAGTTACGGCATTGCGATGGGTTACAGCTGGACCAGCCAACTGTCCATTCTGTAAAAAATTATCCGGTGTTGTAGTGGGAACGGTATCAAATTTTGTAGAAGCCGGTCAAACTGTGGAAAGTGGTAGTGATAAATTGCGAGCTCGACAGAATATAGGACATCCGCCACTTCATGGTGGCTGTGATTGTTTTATTTCGCCAAGTTTCTGAACTGGGAGTACTAATGAGTATTGAACATCGAGACTACGATTTTGGGGGATTGGAAATACGAGATGTGGATGGTGACCGCAAAATTCGTGGTATGGCCATTCCGTTTAATCGAGACAGTAGTGATTTGGGGGGTTTTCGTGAACGTATAGATCCAGGAGCTTTGAACCGCAGTCTTGAATCTTCGGATGTTGTAATGCTCTGGCAACATGATTCGGCGCAACCTATTACGAGACAATCAACTGGGCTGACATTGGAAATCCGCAAATCGGGTGTATGGTTCGAAACACCGGCCAGCGATTTCACAGAACGGCAACTGGATTTATTGCAACGGGGTGTGGTGAAACAAATGTCGTTTGGATTTTTGACAAATGAGGATGAGTGGGAACAAGAACGAAAGCCGGTGCGGAGAACTTTAATGGATATCGAGCTTCGAGAAATAAGTCCCGTCACCTGGCCAGCATATAAACAAACTAGCGTAGCGGTGCGATCGGCTTTGGATGCTGGAATCGACATCCGCGTTGTGCCGGACAATATCAGTACAGCGATAGAAGAAGATCGCAGAGTGGAATGGAGTCGTCCGCGACTGGAGGATTTCACAAGTGAACAGTGGAGTTCTCTCAGTGATAGTGAACGGGACAAGATAGCTGGACATTTTACTTGGAGTCCGACAATGCCTCCAGAAACGTTCAGCGAACTGTCGCTACCTCACCATAGGGCTTCCGACGGCAAGGTGATCTGGCGGGGGTTAACGGCGGCTGCAGGGAGGCTAGATCAAACACGCCTTCCCGATAGTGCAGTTGGAGCTGTCAAAGCACATTTGGCTGCTCATTATAAGGCATTCGGCGAAACTGCTCCATGGGACAGAAGTGAGCCAACTCCGGAAATACAACGAGAAAAGTTGCGGTTGATTAGTCTTGATTTATAGATTTTCGAAGTCAGGGATTATCCAAATCATCCAAATCCATTGACTTCTATGTACAAGGAAATGAAATTGTTAGTAATCATTTGAAAAGTACGGAAAAATACACGGGCCCAGACGGGGCAAACAAACCGAATATTTTTTCTGGATCAGCGCGTGACGCAAGCACGAGCGCGGCTGCCCCATTTATTGGACCCATTTATGACGTGGGGCCAGGGGCGGCGTCCCCTGCTTCACCTAGCCAAAGGGGACACAACACGTGAACATCACTCGCCAGAAAGCGCGGGAACTCAGGGATGAATGTGAAAAATTACTGAGTACCGCAGAGGCAGAGGGTCGTTCACTCTCCGAGGACGAACAAAAGAGTTATGATACAAAGTTCGGCGAACTTGAGAGTGCACTAGCCCAAATCAAGCGAGCAGATAAGCTTGCTTCTGTCAGTGCAGGACTTTCGGAGCCAGCAAGTCAGTCAGTGGGACCGACGGCAGCTCTTGCTCCGGAACAGATTCGTGATAGTGAAGAAGTAGAGGTAAGAGTAGTAAAGGACCGTGCAGTAGAACGCGGTTTCGATAATATTGGCGAACAGCTTCAGGCTATCGCCAATGCCAGTCATCCAGAATCTCGTTTCGAGAATATTGATAAACGACTTTTCTGGTTACAGGAACGAGGTGGGAATCCTAAAAATGAAACTCGTCAATCGGGCGCCAATGAAGCAGTGGCAAGCGAAGGTGGGTATCTTGTACAAAAGGATTTCAACGATACTATTTTGGAACGCACCTATGCAATCGGCGAGATCGCTTCAAGAGTGACTCGGCAGGCCATCGGTCCAAATGCCAACGGTTTGAAATTCAACATTATTGATGAATCAAGTCGGGCAAATGGTAGCAGATGGGGTGGTGTGCGAGCTTACTGGACAGCTGAAGCAGCCGCGTTGACTGCTTCACAGCCTACGTTTGCACAAGTAGAGCTGACACTTAATAAGCTCACGGCTCTTTTTTATGCAACGGAAGAGCTTCTGATGGATCAAACGGCACTAGCAGGTTTGGTGGAGAGGGTCGTACCTGAGGAAATCAGTTTTAAAGTTGAGGATGCAATTCTTGACGGAACAGGTGCAGGGCAACCTCTTGGCATCACTAACTCAGCAGCAAATGTCACGATCGCCAAGGAAAGTGGTCAGACTGCTACCACGATCGTAGCAAATAATGTTGAGAAAATGTGGTCCCGTTGTTGGGGTCCAAGTCGCTCCACAGCAGTGTGGTTAATTAACCAGGATTGTGAAGCCTCGCTCATGGCTATGGCCGATGCAAACAGCAACGCAATCTACCTACCACCACTTGGTTTGAGTGACACACCATTCAGTAGAATCATGAATAGACCAGTGTTGACATCGGAATACTGTGCTACACTAGGTACGGTGGGCGATATTCGGCTCATTGACTTCAGTCAGTATATGTTGATCGACAAGGGAGCTGTTCGTGGGGATAGTTCAATGCACGTTCGCTTTCTCTATGATGAACGAGCATTTCGCTGGATGTATCGTTGCGACGGTCAGCCAATGTGGAACAATCCATTGACTCCGTACAACGGTAGCAACACCCTTTCGCCATTCTTAGACCTCGCAACCAGGAGCTAGAAACCAATGGCAGCTCAAGGATTTAGTATTGGTGAAGGCCAGGGCCATTTTGTTCTTGGTGTGGCACCGGTTGATATTGATGCCGGAGCGCAGACATCGGATGCGTTCAAGATGACCAACTACAGTCATGCCACGATTATCATAGCATTAGGTGTGACTGGCGCGGCCTCAACTGTTACGGTCAAGGAGAATACAGACGCGTCTGGAAGTGGAGCCACAGCCATAGCATTTAGTTACTATGCTGAGGAAACGGCAGCTGGAGATACGACTGGGGCTAGAACCTCAGCAACATCATCCGGTTTCGCTACTTCCACGAATGATGGTGTGTTTTACATCATTGAGCTTAACGCGGAAGATTTATCCGATGGCTCGGAGTGGGTAACTGTACATATGTCGGACCCGGGAGCGGCCACCTTTGCTTCAATAGGTGTGGTACTTTCCGGAGCTCGTTATGCCGAGGTACAGGCACCTACAGCCATAGCGTAAATTGATGAAGTTGGGTAGGGGGGTTTTCGAATCCCTCTGCCCACTTCTCACGCCGTTGGAGGCATGATTATGGGTATAGCTATAAAGTTACTTGACGGACATTTGAAGGGTCAAGTCTATGTGGAACGTGATGATCTGGCTGAAGCACTTATTTCAACCGGTCAAGCGATGCACGCGTCTTTTGAGGATCAAAATTTGGCAGTTCAACAAGAAGCGGAAACGCCAGAATCCTCGCCAGCAAAACCGATCAGTCGAATGACTATTGCGGAATTAAAAAAAGAAGTGGCACGAAGAGGACTATCAGTAGGTAAAGGTAGTGGAAAAGATGGTGCGGTACTCAAAAGTGATCTGCTTGATACACTGAGTTAGTGCGGTGAAACAAACGCCGTGGGATCGCATCGTCACGACAACAGCCGCAGTCACGGAACCCGTTAGTTTAGATCGGGTAAAGCGTTCACTCGGATTAGATAACGTCAGGGACTTTGACACAACTCTCCAAGAGTTGATTCTCAGTGCCACGAACGCTGTGAGTAATGATCTAGGTCGGGCATTGGTTACTACCACCTATACTCTTTATTTGCAAAAGTGGCCGGGACGAGAAATTCAATTACCGTATCCTCCGTTGGTTGCAGTAGATTCCATAAAGTATTATGGCGATGCTACTGAAACACTAGACACCTTCAGTAGTGGAAGCTACACGGTATCTAGTGGGGGTGATCCGGGTATAGTATGGCTGAATGAAAATAAGGATTGGCCCGATTTGATGAATAGGCCGAATCCGATAGAAGTTCAATTTCAAGCTGGTTATGGAAGCGATGCGGATGATGTACCGGCGGCCATTCAAGCTGCTGTAACTATGACCGCAGCTTATTTCTTTGAACAACCTATTCCGGTGATTACGGGAGTTACGGCCACAGAATTACCTTTAGGTGCATCTCGTTTGATAGATTCCGAAAGGTTTGAACGTTACTGATGGCTAAGAAAAAATCTCGACTTCGAACTAAATTGATGTTTCAACGAGATACGCGAAGCAAAGATACGGATGGCTTTGAAACAGCAGACTGGACAGACAAGGGTGAACGATTCTGTCAAGTAGAACCATTACAGGGTCGAGAATATTGGGATGCCCATGCCGTACTGGGCTCACAGGGGTTGAGAATTAGGACGCATTACGATTCAACGATAGCTGATGTCGAGCCCGATCGTTGGCGTATTAAAAATGGTAGTACTATTTACGATATTCAGTCGATGGTTAATGTTGATTTAGGTAATCGCTATCTTGAGTTTTTGTGTACGACGGGTACGGGAGTACTGGACTGATGCCGAAAACCGGTACATTGAGAGTTGACGGGGACAAAGAATTGATCCGCCAATTTCGCAATCTGTCGAAAGGAATGGGTGAACGAGCGTTGGTTTATGCTGTCACTCAAGGAGCTGAATTGATTGTCAACGAAGCTAAAATGCGAGCTCCTGTACGAACAGGTCGATTGAGGGAGAGTATCACGGCAAAACCACTTGGAACTACGGAACGCAAAAGTGCCAGTGTGGGTGTATCTTGGCGTGTTGGTAAAGCTTCTCGAACTCCGGCATTTTATGGAGCTGTCGTTGAAAAAGGAAGCAAACCACGAGAACGAAAAACATGGCGAAAAAAACCACTATCAACCGGACCAGTGAGTACGGGAACTATGCCATCACGTCCATTTCTTGAGCCTGCGTATGATGCGAAAAAACAGGCTGCCGTACGACAAATCAAAGTAGAATTAAGTAGGCTGATTAGGAGAGCAGCCAAACGTGGCTGATCAAATAGAGGACGTGATCTATTCACGTTTACAAGCAACTTCCGGGGTGACGGATTTAGTATCCACACGATGCTATCCTATTCGAAGGCCGGCTGACGCTTCACTTCCATTAGTGGTATTCGAACGCATCAGTGAAGTATGTCCCCCGGCGATGGTATCTGATCCGGGCAACGTGATTTCACGATTTCGATTTAGTTGCCAAGCAGATACTCCGGAAAATGCCAGAGCGATTGCGGCTGAGGTCAAGGCAAGTATAGGATACTATAAAGATTCGACAACCACTCCAGTGGTGGATGGTTGTTTACCAGCATCGTCTTTTGAGGAATTCGATCTAGCAGCTGATCTTTTTGCGGTGGAAAAAGACTTTTCCATAGCGTATAGGGAATAAAAAATGGCAACCTTTGTACAGACGAATGTGGGACTTTATTGGGGTGGTTATTCATTGGCATCCACGTTTAATGCGATCGGATTATCAATGGGTTCCGCGGCCGTGGACGATACGGTTTATGGTGATACGTTTGTGAGCAATACCCCCGGCCTGTCGTCTGTGACCCTGGAAGGGGAAGGATACTGGAGTTCAACGGAAGATTCTATATTGTTTAGTTCCCTTGGGACTGATGATACAGTGGTCACGGTGACTCCAGTAGATCAGGCGGCAGGCTCTCCAGCAATTTTTTCCAAACTGACAGAAAGCGAATATACACCCCTAGATGGTACAGTGGGTGATATGGCTTCCTTCAAACTTACGGGTGAAGGTAGAGGTGAAAAAGCCGTCAGTGGCGAAATTCTGATAATACCCGCCACATATACATCTTCCTCGGAATCCGCAACTAATGCTTCGATCGGAGCAGTAAGTGCTACGCAAAAAGTATATAGTGCACTTCATGTTACGGCAGCCAGTGGTTCATTGGATGTGATTGTGGAGAGTGCCCCGTCCAACTGGTCAAGTGAATCGACGAGAATCACGCATACCCAGTTCACATCTATAGGTGCAGAAATGAAATCCGCGGCTGGGGCAATTACAGATGCCTATTGGCGGGTTAAGTATACAATATCTGGTGGTGGTTCTTTTGATTTTATTGTTTCATTAGCCATAATTTAAGGAGTAAACCATGGCAACCCTCGTGATGAATGATGCGTATGTTTCAATAGCCGGAGTGGATTTGAGTGATCATGTTCGCACGGTCACTCTGGACGCCGGTCAAAATATGCTTGATGACACAGCTATGGGCGATGCGTTTCAAAGTAATGCGGCCGGTCTAGCTACGTGGTCAGTTACTATTGAGTTCCTGCAGGATTATGCGGCCAGTAAGGTGGACGCAACACTTCAAGGGGAGCTCGGAATCGGTAATAGTACGGCACTGATCTTTTTCCCGGCCGGTTCGTCTATCGGAGTTACGAATCCGAAATACAGTGGAACCGGAGTACTTGAATCATATAACCCAATCGCTGGAACGGTTGGGGATCAAGCAATGGCTTCAGCCACGTTCCAGAGTGCTTCAGCACTGGCTAGGGCCACGAGTTAATAGCAGTAAAAACTTCCCCTTCCAAGAGGTTAGGAGCATGAGTATACATAATGGAGTATTAAGTAAAAAGGCGATTCTCGAAGCTGTTGATTTAAACCAACAGACGATTGAAGTGCCCGAATGGGGTGGTACCGTAATTATTCGAGAGCTTACGGGACGAGAACGAGATGCTTTTGAGGAAGGCTCATTGGATAGAAATAAAAATGTAACAATGAACAATATCCGAGCCCGTCTAGTTGCGATGAGTGCTATTGATACCGAAGGAAATAGATTATTCACTAATGCTGATGCTCAAGCTTTAGGTGAAAAAAGCGCCACCGCACTTAACCGTTGTTTTGAAGCTTCGGCTTCATTGTCAGGAATCACGAGTTCAGATATAGACGAACTTGAGGGAAACTCAGAAGCAGCTCATCCAGAATCGCTTGGTTCGATCTCGCAGAATTGATGGGCTGCCCTGTATCCGAACTACAAGATCGAATGACCTCACGAGAATTCGGTGAATGGATTGCCCGGGCTCGTATTAAAGCTGAGGAAGCGGAACAAGCTGAAATGACAGCCCGTGTGGATGCTCGAATGAGAGCTAGAACATGACATTATCCAAACTTCGAGTGGTATTGGAAGCCAGCACTAGTGCTTTCAATCGTGCAATGGATAAGTCCGGTAAACGAATAAAAACGTTCAGCGGGCGTATTAAAAAACTTGGTGTGGCAATGCGAGCATTTGCCTCACAGATTGGTATAGCGGTGGCGGCAGTATTGGGTATCGGGGTCGCAATGAAAAAAGCCTTCGATCTTGGGGCTGGAATTGCGGAAACACAATCAAAATTCAATACAGTATTCGGCCCAGAAGCTTCAGCTCAGGTACAAGGGTTTTTAGATGGTTTCGCAAATAAAGCTGGTTTAACGAATACTGAAGCTCAAGGTTTAGTAGCAACGACCGGAGCTATTGCTCAAGGATTGGGATTCAGCCAAAAAGCATCTGGTGAGTTTTCTCAAAGCATAACGTCCTTGGCTGGTGATTTATCATCGTTTAATAATATTCCCACTG
>Ga0310342_100002471_pt1 | contig 11870 bp, 17 predicted proteins | sample S15DNA20500_MG_FD_206155 | JGI IMG/M metagenome (GOLD analysis project Ga0310342, IMG submission 206155) | Marine microbial communities from station ALOHA, North Pacific Subtropical Gyre - S1503-DNA-20-500_MG | ecosystem: Environmental > Aquatic > Marine > Oceanic | place: Pacific Ocean: North... | reverse complement strand
TTACCAATTGGGATAAAGTTCCAGATGGTTATAAAGGTAGAACACAAGTAGATCACAAAGACGGTGATCCTAGTAATAACAACCCTGATAATTTAGATGAATTGTGTAGCCACTGCCACAATTATAAAGGACAATTATCTGGGGATTTTAACGGGTGGCGCAGGAGATAGTAAATGGGTAGACCTAAAATTATACAGAACGAAGTACAATGTAATAACTGTGGAGATATTATTCACTCCGCATCTGTACATTCTAGTGTTCAGTGTAGATGTGGTGATGTTATGGTAGATGGTGGCATGGAATATCTTAGACGAGCCGGTCATGCACAGAGTTATACTGAACGTTCAATGACATTAAATGAAACTACAATTAATGAATTGACAGAATACATTGAAATGATGATCGAATCAGGACGCAATCCATTAGGAATTGCATGTGCAGTTATCCGTACTTTACGAGATTTCGGATTATTGGATGAAAGAAAGTTTCACCCGGGTTATAACGATAATCCAAAATCCCAAAGTTTTGTGGAAGGCTGGTAATCTAATTGCTCCTGTGGTGGAACTGGTATACACAACAGACTTAAAATCTGTCGCCGAATACGGCTTGCTGGTTCGAGTCCAGCCAGGAGCACCAATAAATGATTGTAACTGATAAATTTGTTTTCATTCATTTTTTTAGGACCGGCGGAACATTTATAAATGAACTTCTTTTAAAACATGCTGGTGGCAATATGCTTTGTTATCACGGTCATAGTTCTATAATACCAAATGAATATAAGCATCTTCCTGTTATAGGTATAGTTAGAAATCCTTGGGATTGGTATGTTTCTGTTTATTATCATTGCGTAAATTATCTTTATCTAATGCGTACTCCTACAGCATTAAATTATATACTAGATTATACACCAACTTCTTTTGAAGATTCCATTAAAAAACTTTTAAACATTAAAAAAATTACAGGAAAATCATTAAACTATTTTCCCGATAACCGTGATTGGACTACACCAGTTTGTGATAATTTATTAAAGACAGACTTTCTTTCTTATTTAGAGAGTAGCAAAGGATATTGTAACTGGTATTTTGAACATATGTATTCACAAAATGATAGTAATGTGTACTATTGTAAACTAGAAAATTTAAGAAACGATTTTCTAGAAATTATGGAAAAAATTGGATGCAAGTTAAATGACGAAGCGTATAAGTATTTAAATAACCGTTCAGATACAAATACAACAAATGGTGGGGAGAATTTGTTTGTTGATATTTTTCATAATAGAAACTTAAACTATCATGAATATTATGACGAAGAATTAAAGGAACTAGTTTCTTCTAAAGACAAAGAATACATTAAACAATTTGATTATAAATTTTAATTAAGGAGTAGTTATGGATTTTCCAGATTTTATAACCGACATGCAACTGATAGATATTATTAGTAAGGCAGAAGGTTGGTCACACGAACAAACTTATAAAGTTGCACACCAAGAAGTGGGAGTCGAAGGGTTTCCGTGGGATACATTTAATCAAAGCATGGAACCAAATGGAGGAGGAACATTGCCTACTCCGGTTAGATTTGAACTTATTAGAGCCTTTGAAATACACGATAAGGCCGGCACTTTAAAACCAAAACATTTTACATCTGTAGGTAGAGTATCAAGCCAAGAACATAATCCAATTGCTAATTTTACTTCAAGCAAATGGGTCAGATGGGCAATGTGGTTTTGGGCGTTTTATTTTATTATAACTTTCTTCTTTTAACGTATTTTTTCTGCTTTACATGCACTAGCACTTCGTCGTTCTAAAGCAGATGTTATTTCACTACACAAATGTCGCTTTTCTAAAGCCTTATTGATTGCTTTATCGAGCATTTCATAAAAGTGTTCACCACCGCCATATCCTACCCAACGTACTAATTCTACTTCTGCCTCAGTATCCCATATTATAAATGCAGGGATGCCGCGAAGTTTACTTACCTTTTTTAACTTTAAGGCTTTTTTATACCATTGCGGTATATTGTTACCCGAAGTGGCATTAATTATTACTAACGGTACAATATTACTGTATGATGGCACTACTTCTTCTGTCCATTTATTACAATAAGGACACCAATCTACTAGAACAGCAATTAATTGAAGTCCTGGTGCTTCTGGCTTTATTAACGACAAAGGATTTGCAATAGAAGGTAATAGAAATAATACAAATATTAATAGTAATTTTTTCATAACTTTTCTGTATTTTTTGTAAGTCTACTTGCGGCAAGTTTTTCTCGCTGTTTATTAATTTTTTCTGCCTGTTTTAATATAATATCACCGCCGTCTTCTTTAAAAATACCTGGCCAAATTGCATGTAAAAACATTATGAATGATGAAAACTCACACCAAAATGCACATGACATAGCAAAATAAAAATGTTGCCAATATGATTGTTTTACTTCTGTTAAATGATCTTTAGACTTTACGAACATACTAATATTTATTATAAATAGTTTTATCTTCGAGAGCAATAAATGACGTTTAACCTGAATGATAAGTATACGTCTTCCGACGGTAAATTTGTTCTTTCAGGAATTCAAGCAATAGTTAAATTAGCACTTCTTCAAAAAGAAATTGATGAAGGAATAGGATTAAAAACCGCCGGATACGTTACTGGATATAGAGGTTCTCCTTTAGGGGGATTAGACAAAGAGTTTATGGCACAACAGACTCTTTTAGCCACCAATCAAATAAAATTTAGGGCCGCAGTTAATGAAGATTTAGCAGTCGCCGCAGTACAAGGTACACAACAATTGGGTATTATTTCGCCGGGCAAAGTAGACGGCGTTTTCGGTTTTTGGTATGGTAAAGGCCCGGGTGTAGATCGTAGTGGCGACCAATTTAAACATTCAAGTTTCTTTGGTACTGCAAAACATGGAGGTGTGTTAGCATTTGCTGGAGATGATCATGCAAATAAAAGTTCTACTATACCTCATGAAACAGGACCACAGTTTGCTTCTTGGCAAATTCCTGTTATAACACCCGCTACTGTTGAAGATGTAATGAGGCTAGGGTTACTTGGTATACAAATGTCACGTTATAGTGGATTATTTGTATGCATGAAAATTATTACTAATGTAGCAGATGCATATCAGACAGCAAATGTTAATTTAGATGCATGGAAGCCTGTCACACCAGAAAAAGAATTTGATGTAAATGCTCGTTGGCCTGAAGATGAGGATGCAGAAAATAGAATATACAATATAAAGTTACCTGCTGTACAAGAATTTTTAAAACATAATAATTTTAATGAAGTTACACACAATGCACCCGAAAAGAAATTAGGTATAATTGCAGTTGGTAAAAGTTATGTGGATGTACTTACGGCATTGCAACGATATAACATAGTGCCAGAAGAACATGGAATTAGTATACTTAAAGTAGGTGTAGCATTTCCGTTAGAAGAAGATAAAATAAGAAATTTTTGTTTGGACCATACACAGCCAGGAAAAACACCATACGATAAACCTGCAGAAATATTAGTTATAGAAGAAAAAACATCTTTAGTAGAAGATCAACTTTATAAATTACTATATGGACATATTAGAACACCCACTATACACGGCAAAGATTTATTATCACCATGTTTAGATTTTGATGGTTATGATATTGCCAGAGCAATATTAAAATTATTAGATATTAAATTTAATAATAATTATGATACTATTCCTTCTTTAGAAGAAAGACATCCTTATTATTGTAGTGGCTGTCCGCATAACACTAGTACTGCATTACCTGAAGGTAGTAAAGCATTAATAGGAATAGGTTGTCATTATATAGCACAATTAATTCCAAGCAGACCGACTGTAACATTAGCACCAATGGGCAGTGAAGGAATGAATTGGATTGGACAACATGAGTGGAATGAGGCGGATCATATCTTTGCTAATTTGGGAGACGGTACATATTTTCATAGTGGTATATTAGCAATACGTCAAGCATTGGCAACCAATGCTAACATGACATATAAAATATTATTTAATGATGCTGTAGCAATGACAGGCGGACAAAAGGTAGATGGTGAATTAACAATACCCATGATTTGCCAACAAATATTAGCAGAAGGTGCAAAAGATGTTTCGTTAGTATCTATTAATCCAAAGCAATGGAAGGATAAAATACCAAAGGAAATAAAAGTATATCCTAAGGAAAAATTTACGGAAGTACAAACAGCATTAACAAAAGTAAAAGGTATTACGGTATTAATTTATGAACAACAATGTGCAACAGAACGACGCAGAGAAATTAAACGGAGTATACAAGAAGCACCTAACGAACGTGTATGGATCAATCCAGAGGTATGTGAGGACTGCGGTGATTGTTCTACACAATCTAATTGTTTAAGTATAGTTCCTATCGAAACAAAACTTGGACAAAAGAGACAAGTAGATCAAGACAGTTGTAACTATTCATTTGATTGCTTAAAAGGATATTGCCCATCGTTTATAACAGTTAAAGGCAAACGAGTTTCTAAACCAATGCTTAATGTGGAGTTACCCGAGTTTGATAAGGGTTCTAATTTAGGTAACTGGAAGTTTAGAACAGGTAAACGATATAATATTTTACTTGCCGGTATAGGAGGCACTGGTATTATTAGTATGAGTCAAATGCTGAGTGTAGCGGCGCACATAGATGGTATGAAAATAGTTGCAACTGATCAAACAGGACTAGCACAAAAATACGGAGCAGTAACATCTATGTTAAGTTTTGGCAAAGATGCTTATGGCAAAATGTATCCCGGTACAGCAGATTTAGTTATAGGTGCAGATCCACAAGTTTCTACAAGTACAGATGTAATGCGATATGTAGGAGAAGACACTACTACATTACTCAATTCTAAACCTTCAAATACTGGTGAGTATATAGAAAATAGAAATTGGAAATTTGATGTAGATAAAGCAGAAGAATTATTAAAAGAACACAGTAAAGAATTACATATGTTTAATGCATCCGAATATGCAAAAAAACTAACAGGCTATACTTTGATGGTAAACATGCTGATGTTAGGTTATGCTTATGAAAAAGGATTGTTACCAATACGAGAATCATCTATGATGCAAGCGATTGAAGCAAACGGTACTTTAGCAAATGTTAATAAAGAAGCATGGAAAATAGGTAGGCATATTGCAATAACTAATAGTAGAAATTTAATAGATACGGAAATAAGTGGCAGACACACACTCATACATAAAGATTTTGGTAGCCAATTTTATCATAGAACTAATTTACTAAAAGAATACCAAGACGAAAAGTATGCTCAAAAATATAAAGATATTGTTCTTAAAGTAAAAGCACTAGATTCTACATTAAACAAAACAGAGTTATCAGAAGCAGTAATGAAAAACTTATATAAGTTAATGGCATATAAAGATGAGTATGAAGTTGCCCGTTTATGGAATAAAACTTTAGACGGTTTTAACAATGACTTTTTTGAAATTAAAGGTGTTAACTTCCATATGAGTCTACCTTGGCAACGCAAGTCTAAAAGTAAAACAAGATTGCCGGGACATACTAAAACATTCTTTAAATATTTAAAACATGGTAAGAAGTTACGTGGCACTAAATTTGATCCATTAGGATATTCTTATGAACGAAAAATTGAACGTAAAATTAGAGATGTTTATATAGAAAAAATAGAAGAATGGTTACATCAAACAAAAAACTATGATAAAATTGTGGCTTTAGCAAAACAACCCGACGAAATACGAGGGTATGGTCACATTAAAATAGACAGTATAAAACGTTGTTCATTATTCAAAGATATAGTATAATATAAATATGTATGGAGATAATTAATGTATAATATTACAGTTACAGATGCCGCAAAAGAGAAAATAGCCGAGATGTGTTTAGAAAATAACATGGTAGCAGTACGACCTTTTGTACATGGAGGTGGTTGTTCGGGTATGGCTCATTCAATGACATTTGTAGAAGAGAAAGAAAAAAGAGATACAGAAGTATTTGAATATATGTATATAGATCCAATTACATCAGCATTTATGGATGGTGCTACAATAGACTATGATACATCTGGTATGAACCCAACATTTGTATTCCATGATGTATTTAAAGAACAGGGAGGATCAGGTACTTGTGGAGGTTGTGGTGCGGCAACAGGGCCTGGCTATGAGCCACATTGACACGATTTGAAAATTTTAAGGCCTGGGTCAAGATATTAAAACCCCGATATAGAACATGGTATATATATCCCATGGGTCCAATATGGTTTTGGTTTGCATTACATAATAGTAAAACACATTGGGCAGATGAAGACTTATGGCCTAAATGTACTCCAATACATAAACACAAATACTAATGTCCCACATTAATACGGCAAAACCTTACAAATACGGTTTCACAACAGATGTTGAAACTGAACAACTCCCACCTGGTTTAAATGAACAAGTTATAACAGCAATTAGTGCTAAAAAGAACGAGCCCCAATGGTTATTAGATTGGCGACTTAAAGCATATAGTCGTTGGCTTAAGATGGAAGAGCCAAAACGTTGGCCTAAAATTACATACCCTACAATAAACTATCAGGATATCATTTATTTTTCTAGACCAAAGAAGAAGTACGATAGCATAGAAGAAGTACCGCAAGAAATCCTCGATGATTTCGAAAGACTAGGAGTTCCGTTGCAAGAACGAGAAAAATTAGCAGGCGTAGCAATAGATGCTGTATTTGATAGTGTTAGTTTAGGAACTACTTTTGCAGATAAACTAGAAGAAATAGGTATTATATTTTGTAGTTTTAGTGAGGCAGTAGAAAAGCATCCAGAACTGATAAAAAAATATTTAGGTAGTGTTGTTCCGCAAGGAGATAATTATTTTGCCGCATTGAATAGTGCAGTATTCAGTGATGGTAGTTTTGCATACATTCCTAAAAATACAAAATGTCCAATGGAATTGAGTACTTATTTTAGAATTAACAGCGAAGACACAGGACAATTTGAACGAACATTAATAATAGCAGACGAAGGTTCATATGTATCATACCTTGAAGGTTGTACAGCACCTATGCGTGATGAGAATCAATTACATGCCGCGATAGTAGAATTAGTTGCGTTAGACAATGCAGAAATTAAATATTCAACTGTACAAAATTGGTATCCGGGAGACAAAGAAGGCAAAGGCGGCATTTATAATTTTGTAACTAAACGAGGAAAATGTAAAGGTTATAAAAGTAAAATTACATGGACACAAGTAGAAACCGGTAGTGCTATTACATGGAAATATCCGTCGTGCATATTGCAAGGCGACGAGAGTGTAGGTGAATTTTATTCTGTTGCATTTACGGGCAATTATCAACAAGCAGACACTGGCACTAAAATGTTACATTTGGGTAAAAATACAACGTCAACTATTATCTCAAAAGGTATTTCTGCAGGACATGCAAATAATACATATAGAGGATTAGTTAAAATTAGTAAAGGTGCAGATAATGCCAAAAACTTTACACAATGTGATTCACTTATGTTGGGAAGTAATTGTGGAGCACATACAAATCCCTATATAGAATGTAAAAATAACACGGCAACAATAGAACATGAAGCAACTACATCAAAAATTAGTGAGGACCAATTGTTCTATTGCCAGTCACGAGGAATTGATCCTGAGGATGCAAGGAATCTTATTGTAACTGGTTTTTGTAAAGATATATTTTCTAAATTACCTATGGAATTTGCAGTTGAAGCAAATAAATTACTAGAAATTTCCATGGAAGGATCGGTAGGTTAAATGTATGATTCAGATGCTTGGGAAAAATATACAAAACATCATAAATGGTTCAATAAACTCTGGTTGGCAGAAGAATTAGGGTATATATGTGGACCAGCAGGTGTGTGTGTTCCTAAAAAGGATTTATATGTAGTTCGTCCAATTTATAATTTACTAGGTATGGGCGTAAATGCTAAAATTATGCATCTTAGTCCAGAATGGGAAACATGTCAAGTACCAGCTGGACATTTTTGGTGTGAAAGATTTGAAGGAGATGTATATTCATATGACTTTACTAGAACGTTCAGAGGATGGCGTCAAGATTCTTGTTGGAAAGGACGTACTGGACTTCAACTTTGGATGTTTACAAAATGGGAAAAATGTAAACGGAAATTAAAATTGCCTTCGTTGTTTAGTTATCTTGCATTTTCAAATGTAGAACACATTAATGTAGAAACTATAGAAGATAATATTATAGAAGTACATTTAAGAAAAAGTCCAGATCCATATGGAGACTATAGTGTTCTTATTCCGCGTTGGGAGAATTGTAGTAAACCACAAGACTTAAAAGAATATACATATATAGAAAGTTACGATAATGCAGATGGACAATTACCAATAGCCAGATTAGGATTTTACGCAAAATGAATATAGTAGAAATAACTTGTATAGATAATAATAAAACACTTGAAGCAAGTGTCTTAAAGAAATCAGATCGATTTCTTGAAGTAGTTGTTGAGGGCACTAATACAAAAGTAACATTATCTAAAAAAACTCCAGTAGATAAAGTATATGCAGGCCATTTGGCTGGTTTAGAATTTACATCTACCGGCGAAACTGTATGAATATTACAGAATACAAAGATAATATAGATGCACTTAAAATGATAGACAGTATAGAAGTTTATCGTTGGATGATATCCCTAGGTGAAAAATTACAAGATGATCCGTTAAGTGAAGAAAGACGAACTGATGCAAATCGAGTTAATAGATGCCAATTTAGTTTGTTTGTTGATAAAGAAGATGGACGATTTAAAGCATGGAGCGATGCTATGATTGCAAGCGGTTATGCTTATATATTATTAGATATATTCAATGGTGCAAAAGATCCTAAAGATATTACAGCAGAATCTTTTAATCAATTGGATATGGCTAATTTATTGTCACTAAATAGACAGAATGGATTTTATCAAATGATAGGAATGATGAAAGAAAGATTATGATACATGTAGAAGATTATAAGGAAGGTACTGATCCTGTAATAGATCAAATTGTTGCTAACATACGCCAAGTATACGATCCTGAAATATTTATTAATATATACGATCTTGGATTAATATACAATATAGATTTAAATGAGGATATGGATTTAAAAGTAACAATGACTTTAACTTCTCCATTTTGTCCAGTCGGTGATCAATTATATATGCAGGTTCATGAAGCCTGTGAAGTACCTAGTATAAAAAATATAGATATAGATATGACATTTGAGCCTCCATGGGGTCCAGACATGATACCCGAACATGCTAAATTGGAAATGGGTTTATTATAATGAAAATGTACATGTGTCTTATCTGCGGATTTATATACGATGAAAAAGAAGGATGGCCGGACGACGGTATTCCTGCAGGTACACGTTGGGAAGATGTACCCGATGATTGGGCGTGTCCGGATTGCAATGCTGATAAATTTGATTTTGACATGATAGAAATATGATAGATAAAATTACAGAGTTAGATAAACAGCAATATGCAAGAATAGCAGACTTTTTTAATGCGTGGCTTGAAAAACATCCCTTCACAGAAATGGATGACGATACTCATAGAACAATAAGATTGGCTGCCAAAACATATATTAGTTTATATGGGAATTTCTTAGAACTTTATGGATATATTGCTACTAAAGAGTATATAACTGACACTAAAAAGATGCACTGATCTGAATAAATAAGTTAAAGAGGATCTTGCATATGGCCAATAGAGTATTAAGAGCAACAGATCTTACCATCGATGGTAATCTAATTGTCACAGGTACTACCGCTTCTGTACAATCTACAAATTCTACATTAAAAGATAATATCATTGTTTTAAATCAGGGCGAAACAGGTGCTGGTGTTACTCTAGTAAATGCAGGTTTAGAAATAGACCGTGGCACAGAAGACAATGCTCAACTAGTTTGGGACGAAGCAACAGATACATGGCAGGTGAAAGTTGGTACAACAGTAACCGCGACAATTCAGGCTGGATTACCTGCACAAACAACACATGCTGGTAAATTTTTAACAACTGACGGTACTAATGCAAGTTGGGTAGATGAATCTACAATAAATACTAGTCATACAAAGAAAGCATTAATATATGCAATAATATTTGGCGGATAAAAAATGGCAATACAAATAACTAACATGGTAGCAGGTGCTACAGATTACGAATTTACTGCAACAGCAGAAACAGCAGTAACAGATATAATAATATATAATACAGACGTCGATCCTAGTAGTGGCTTTGAATGGGAAATGCATATAATTAAAAGCGGCGGCACAAAAGGTGTTAATACCCAAGTTTTAAAAACAATAACTATGAATTCTACACCAACAGGATTTGGCGGTACTATTGCAGTACCTCCTGTTATTTTTGCAGGTTCTCAAATATCAGTTAATACTATTACTGGTAATTTTTCAGAAAAATGGATATTAGAAACCGGCGATAAAATTGTCATAGTATTAGACGATACGTCTACAACAGGATTTATTGGAGGAACATTGGGTAGTGCAAATGCATCGCCCACTTGGGCTGATAATGTAATAGCATCTATGGATACATTTGGTGCAGCTGATGCGTTAAGAACAGTAGGCACATATAATGGAGTAACTGGTACATCCGGCGGTTCGGGTACAGTAGGAACATTTGATATTATAATTGGTGTCGGCGGCGCAGTTACATCTGTTGCAGTTGCTACAGGTGGAACAGGCCATTCAATAAATGACACTATTACGATTGCAGACGCGGTCTTAGGTGGTGGTGGTGCAGCTGCCCTTACAATGGATGTTGCTACTTTAGTAAACAACAAAGCCACTGTTCCTGTAAATCTTTTTATTAATCACATATTGGTATAACTTATTATGGCAAGAGACTCTAAAGGACTTAAAAGAATATCATCCGACGCAATTAGGTATGTTGATGACCAAAAAATAACATTTGGTGATGATACAGATTTAGAAATTTATCATACTGCTACCGGTAATAAAACACATATTGACGGAAAAAATTCTAGACCAGTATACATTCGTGCAAAGGATTTATATCTTACTAATGCTGCCGGCGACGACAAAGCAATACATGTTGATGGAGGTGCCGGAGGTGGCGCAGCTACTGTTGTAAAACTTTATTATGACGATGTAGAAAAATTTAAAACTAGTCCAACAGGTTTTGAATTTACAGGAACACCCACTGAAGGTCTTAATAATTTAGGTACTCTTACTGGTGGTGGTACTGTTAATATAGATCTTACATTAGGTAATATTGCAATGGCCTATGTTGATGATGCACCTATCACGTTTACTTTTAGTGGATATGATGAAACAGTTGGCAATAGTAATTCTTTTACTTTAATTCTGGTCGGTGGCAGTACTCAAACTATAACTTGGCCTGGGTTTACTTTATGGACAGATGGTGAAGAACCAACACTATCTGCTACAAATGATGTTCTCACTTTTATAACAACAAGTGGAAGTTTGGGACAAAACGCAATATGGCTCGGCTTCCATTCCGCAACAGCAATGGCTATACCTTCATAGGATAGGAATATGCCTTTTGCCGCTAATATTAGAACATTAATAGGAACACCATTAAGCGATCCCTTTTCAGCAACGGGTGGATTTTCAACCACTGTTATTGGAGATTATACATATCATACTTACACTTCATCAAGTACTTTTATTGTAACTGGTAGTGGCGTAATAGATCTTCTCTGTGTTGCAGGTGGTGGTGGAGGAGGAAGTACAATGACTGGTGGTTATAATGCTACGGCAGGTGGTGGTGGAGGTGGCATGAGAGTTAGTATGAATTATGACATTTATGCAGGTACCCACACAGCATCTATAGGAGCAGGAGGTACTT
>Ga0310342_100002470_pt1 | contig 11872 bp, 8 predicted proteins | sample S15DNA20500_MG_FD_206155 | JGI IMG/M metagenome (GOLD analysis project Ga0310342, IMG submission 206155) | Marine microbial communities from station ALOHA, North Pacific Subtropical Gyre - S1503-DNA-20-500_MG | ecosystem: Environmental > Aquatic > Marine > Oceanic | place: Pacific Ocean: North... | reverse complement strand
AGAGTTAACCGATAATCCATAATGCCCCAGGCGAGATAACCACGATGGGCGCCATCAACCCAGTGCTGGAGGCCTTTGATCATGTTATCCACATAGGTTTGTCCCGATAGCGCCACAGCTTCGTCATAGCGATTCTTCAGGGCTTGACCCACGCGATCGTAATGGATACGAAGGTGATCGGTCAGGTCCTCGGTATTGGCCTTTTTAAAACTACGGGTAGTGAGCTCGGCATGATAAAAGCCGAACGACGCCAGCGACGAGAGCTGAATGCGGTCAAGGATGGGTTGTAATACTAAATCAGGGCAATTGTCTGACTGCATGGGATCGGTTAAAATAAATTGGCCGCCCTTGATCAGGACCCGGCGGACTTCCTCAAGGACCTGGCACCGGTCCTCACTATGCAGGAGCGCATCCTGCGACCATATAGCATCAAACTTGTTACTGGGCTCCGGAATATTCTCGAAATCACCGTGAACCACGTGGACCCGGTCGCTGAGTCCCTTATTGGCCGTCAGCTTCCGGTTGATCGCGTTCTGCGTTTCGCTGAGGTTGAGGCAACTCACCTGGCAACCGAACTGGTTAGCAAGATAGCGGGCTCCGCCACCATAGCCCGAGCCCAGATCAAGGATGTGTGATGTTTCGTCTATGCCGCTCAACCATGTTGCCATGGTCTCAACGGTGCGGTGGCTGGCATCGACGATGGGCTCGTTGTCATCGCGATAAATACCGATATGAATATCCTGACCTCCCCAGATGGTCTGGTAAAACGCATTCGCCTCATGACTGTTGTAATATGCCTCTGCTTTTTTTAAAGGTTTGTTTTTAGTTCTGATAGCCACCTCTTATATTCTTTTCTTTTTTTTATTCTTACATGATATCCATAAATAAGCTAAGAAGACTGTATTTTTATGGATATTACTCTGATTTTTCCTTTGGTATAGTTGAATATTTATTATTGTTGGTATTCTGGCTACTCACAGAGTCTGCTACTTCTATTTCTTCACTAAGGACAATTGAGTGGAGTCGTTAAAATGAAGTCTGAGCGCTAAAAAAGCAAAAGGTAGGGGTCAAATAATAAAAATAAAATTTGCGAGTGGGGTTATATAAAAGGGGAAGAAGAGGAGTTGGAGATGGTCCCTTCTCTCCTTGAGTCAAAAATGATTGGTGAGTCGTGCCAGCAAAGTACTGTATGATTTTTGTGCTAGGATAACTAGTGATGCCATACTCTGATTGTGCCAATTAATGCTTAATTGGAACTGAAGACATATTGATGAATAGTCGCGCCGCTTTACTTTATCCACTGACTGAGTTCTATATGCAGATGGGACTCAAACTACCAGTAGTATCCCGCATCAATGGCTTCGACATCCCAGAATCTTACCGAAGGCTGTTGGTCCATGACCTGGATATGACCCCGACGCTTGAGGCTGCTTTTGACCAGGGGGTTCATCTAAGGGTACTAAAGAAAAGGATTTCCAATAAGATTTTGACACGTCAGGTAGTCCTGATACTAGACCAGGATAAGGTTCCGATTGAATTTGGAGCGATCAAGATTCACTTGGACTCGTTACCCCATGCAGCCCAAGAAGAAATTTTTCATGGTCAGCGTCCACTCGGCACGATTCTCCACCATCACCATGTTGAACACTATAGTCGGCCCATAGCTTTTATCAAGGTGGAGGCGGACTCGTTGATCAGTCAGGCACTAGGGGAAGAAGTACAAGGTGCTGTACTCTATGGACGACTTAATGTCCTACAAGGCTATGGACAGAAGAAAATTGCGGAAATCCTGGAGATATTACCTCAGATATAAAATGGATCTACTATATTTAATCAATTGTAATGGAGGCTAAAGATGCTTGTTGAAAATCCTAAAGGCAACTACTTATTTGTTCCGGGAGGTGATGCTTTTTCGAATGGTGTGGTCTCGGCGGTTGGCCATGAGATCGTCCGGGTGACATTCAAGGAGTTAGTCCCTTGGCGACAAGGTTTTGAATTTATTGATGCCTATCTAGCCAAACGGGGGCGACCACGTCAAGCTCTATGTACGGTCGAGATTCGGTGTGCCCAACCATTTTCCGCGGAGGGCTTTAGTGATTTCAATCGTGACTACTATTCTCTTTTAGCCGACTGGCAAATCTTGGTGGAGAATAGGAACCCCATGGCTAGAACGAATGTTGCCCCAGCACTGAATCCCCCGACCGAGACGTCGCTGTTTGCTTTTGCCTATACTGCATCAATTCAAGAAGAACAGCGTTCTACCTTTGTGGCTTCAGGGTCTGCGGAAGTAACCCAATCAGCTCAAGGAGAGTCTGTCGTCATTCGTCCTGGGGAGACCTCAGGGGAAGCCATCAAAGAGAAAAACGAGGGTGTAATGAAAATTCTTTCGGAACGTTTAGAGGCGCTGGAGCAAGAATGGTCTCAGATTACTGCGGCAACGATCTATACTGTACGTAACATCCATCCTTTTTTGGAGGATGGAATTCTCTCCAAGATGGGTACAGCTAGTTTGCGGGGAGTTCAATGGCAGTACGCGAGGCCTCCTATCGTTGGACTTGACTATGAGGTAGATTTTCGGGGACTTGGTCGTGAGATTTACCTTTAAGTTTTACAGCTAAATTAGTGTTTGGAAACCACTGTTGTTTCTTGCCGGAGTTTTACGAGACTGTCGGGTGGTGTGTAGCCTTTGGGAAGTGAGGTGTTGGCGTAGATCAAGGTGCGAGGACCTACTAGACAACCAGGGTTGGTGACGCAGTTACATCCAGTTTGAACATCATCTCCGAGAATAGCACCTAGCTTAGCTAATCCTGTATCCTGTCGATGGCCCTTAATTTGAATATGGATCGTTGGACGTTTGTTGGTCGTAGGGTTCTTCATGCTGACGATGGTGAGGTTGGAAAGTTTGGTACCCGCTCCGAGGTTAACTCTATGACCCAAAATGCTATCGCCTACATAGGCGAAGTGGGATGCTTTACTCTCGTCGAGCATGATGGAATGTTTGATCTCACTGCTGTGACCAATAATGCAACCATTGCCGGTTAAGACTTCTCCCCGTACATATGCTCCATGTCTGATTTCGCAGTTGCTACCTATAATGGTGGGTCCAGCGATGAAGGCTCCGTCTTCTACAATTGTTCCTCGACCGATATGAATCCCCGTTCCATGAAGCGTCGCCTTAGGGGATATGTCGCCTTGAATTTCCATGGGCCTCCTCGCGATCAACTCTGCGAGATAGTTGTTTAGTCTTTTCAAGGCATCCCAAACCAGATCTTTTTCATTCCATAGTTCTCGGTGTTCAAATGGGGATAGGTCGAAGAAATTATTTGATTTCACTATAGTATCGTCCGCCTATAACAGTGTTATTGGCTAGTATACCCTAAGCTAGGAAATACAGACAGCAGCTAGCAGTGTGGTTTTTATATTGTGGATGCTGTTAGATGAGACCATAACTTCTCTCGTAAGTATCTTCTCTGCTAGGATCTTGGGTAGGCTGTTTCCCTTGCAGGAGATGGGTGCCCCTGATTACTCTGTGAATTTGATGGGACTAACTTTCCTCCTAATAGAGGGTTTGGCTTGTAGAGCGAGGAGTCTTTCCTGAAAAGTGCAGAGACAAAGCAGATCCAGGAAGAATAGGGTTGTTCTCCACTCTGGGTATCCCAGAAGATACAAAGGCGTTGTCCTCTCAGGTCATAAACGATGAAGAGTTTTTAAAACAAGCTGCCTGGGTTTTCCAGGAGGAGTTGCGGATGTTAGAGTACGGCTTGAGGAACTTCCAATCGGGTGTCCTTTTCTTCTATTTGGGAAGAATTGACCAACTCAGCCACATGTTTTGGAGCACTATGGATCCAAAACATCCAGCCTACGAAGAGAACTCTAGCCATTCCGAGGTAATCCGAGATGCCTATAGTGAAATTGATGTCGTCTTAGGGACAATTATGAGGCAAATAGATGATCAGACAACATTACTTGTAATGTCTAACCACGGCTTTGCTCCTTTCTATCGATCATTTCACTTGAACTCTTGGCTCAGGAAAGAAGGTTATATATCTCTGATTGATTTTTCTGAAGGAGGAATGTTACGAAATGTCAATTGGAGTAGTACCCGTGCCCATGGCTTTGGCTTCAATGGGCTCTATATTAATCTTTACGGAAGGGAGCCTCGGGGAATTGTCCATTCGGGTAATGATAAGCGTATCTTGCTCGAAGAAATTTCCTCTAAATTACTTAAATTGCACGATCCTAAATCAGGGAGAGTAGTAGTCACCCAAAGTCTACCGAGGTGAGCAAATTTATACAGGTCCATTAGTAGCCAGTGGCTCCGATCTAGTTATCGGCTATAATCGTGGATACCGTGCCTCGTGGAAGATTGCCTTGGGCAAGTTTCCGGATAGAAGTTTTGAGGACAATCTAGAGAAATGGAGCGGGGATCATCTAATGAATGCTGATTTCGTACCGGGGATTCTCGTCGCCAATAAAAAAAATCAAAGTGGATGAGCCCACTCTGGTTGATTTTGCTCCTATGATTCTAGCAGAATGTGGAGTTCCTAAGGACCCGAACATGGTTGGTTGTAAACTGTTCTGACTTATTATGCTTAAAAATAGAATAAGTTTCTGGCAAGAAATTGTCCTTGGTGGTTTGAGGGCCTATCTGGCCAGTCCCAGAATATTTCTGGCGTTGCAGTAAAAAAATATCTTCTATCTGGGCATCTAGAAGTCAAAGTCGCTGATTTGTCCGCTTTAAGATTCGGAGAGATTTGAGTCCGATCAGAATAGGTTGACTCTGGATATATTTAGCCACGGTACTCCAACTCAGGGTGTCTTCATATAATCCAGAGAAACTGATCATCGATTGCCACACAGTAACTCCTCTGGTGACTGATTGAGCAGTCCTATTCCCTGGTTTTGTTCTGAGTGCGACTTTTTGGACGACCTGAAGTTTCAAGTATAGTCAGGGCAAACTTGCCCGTTGAGAAATCATGACCTCACGTAAGAAACAGCCAGCCAGAAAAAAGAAACATTCCCTAGCAAGATCTTTATCTCCGGTCTATCCGTTTGCTGCGATCGTGGGGCAGGATGATATGAAGCTTGCCTTGCTCTTGAGCGTCTTGGATCCTTACCTAGGTGGAGTTGTCATCATGGGTCATCGTGGTACTGGTAAATCTACAGCCGTGAGAGCCCTGGCGGACCTGCTGCCAGCCCGAACTAGGGTGAAAGGTTGTTTGTTCAATTGCGATCCGGACCGCTCTCAGGATTTCTGCCAAGACTGTCAGGATCGCTCCCATAAGGTAAGACGACTTCCAAGAGAGTCCTTTCGTGTTCCGGTTGTCGATCTTCCATTAGGAGCCACCGAAGATAGAGTTTGCGGTAGCCTAGATATCGAAAGAGCTTTGACCCAAGGAAGTAAATCTTTTGAACCAGGGCTCTTAGCCAAGGCCCATCGGGGTTTTCTGTATATCGATGAAGTTAACTTGTTGGAGGACTTTTTGGTAGACCTTCTGCTTGATGCAGCAGCTAGCGGCAGAAATCAGGTGGAACGGGAGGGAATCTCTATTAGCCATCCGGCTCGCTTTGTGTTGGTCGGTTCTGGTAACCCGGAGGAAGGGGAGTTACGGCCTCAGCTTTTGGATCGCTTTGGACTTTTTGTCCAGGTAGCAACTCTCAGCTCTATAGAAGAGCGGGTGGAAATTGTGGAGCGACGTGACCGCTTCGAGCAGGATCCGCAGGAATTCTATGAACAGATGCACAATCTTCAAGAGGATCTCCGGCAACAGCTGGACATGGCATTGGAGCTAATGCCGCAGGTAAGCATGGATCCAAGGATATTGCACCAGGTGGCTGAGTTGTGTGGGCGACTTCAGGTGGATGGACACAGGGGAGAACTCACGATTAGTAGGTCGGCCCGTGGTGTGGCAGCTTGGAATGGACGAGTAGCCGTAAACGAAGATGACATCAGACGTGTTGCTGTCATGTCGCTTAGACATAGACTTCGGAAAGATCCTCTTGAGGTCACAGAATCCCCAGCTCGAATCATGCAGATGTTGGAACGGATTTTTCCTCTGACAACAAGATAGGCCCAAGTTGAGAATTGTTAAGGTGAGGATACCATTATCTGTGGGATGTGCTTGGACCCGAGGATTGGTTTTCAAATACTAAGGTCAGTTAATGGTTCTAGACGATTTCCCTTTCTCCGCTGTTGTAGGCCACACAGTTAGTAAACACGCTTTGTTGATACTGAATGTGGAGCCCCGCCTCAAAGGGTTGTTAATTGCTTCCCCCCCTGGAACTGGGAAGAGTATATTAGTTAGAACCTTTGCTTCGATCCTGCGGAGGCTTGAACAGGGGAATGATCGGAGGTGGCCGGGAGGGTTGGTCAAGGTCCCTCTGGGAATTACCGAGGAACACCTTATTGGAGGTTTGAATTTTGAACAGGCAGTGACGTCCCAACAGTTCGAGTGGAGGAAAGGTGTACTCGCCCAGGCTCACAGGAAGGTTCTATGGGTGGATGACATTAATCTAATGCAGGAGGCCACCATTCATACCATCGCGGCTGTGCTAGACTCAGGATTGGTGAGGATAGAGCGTGAGGGGGTGAGTACTTACAACCAGGCCGATTTTCTCTTGGTAGGCACCTATGACCCTGCGGAGGGAGAACCTAGCAGACTGATTCAGAGTCGCGTCGGTATGTTGGTAGACAGCTCAACGAGTCTTCTTTTGGAGGATCGATGTAAGGTGCTGCATCGTATTTTGGCTTTTGATAGAAACGATGAGCGTGTGTTGGAAAGGGATGTAGATCAGGATCGAATGACAGCTAGAAAGGTAGAGAAAGCAGGACGTCTTTTAAGACGAGTCCGATTTCCTCGAGAGATATTTCTTCAGTTGATCACAACGTCGTCTAAATTGGGGCTGGAAGGGCATCGTTTTGACTCATTTGCCATGCTTGCCGCCCGAAGCAACGCAGCTCTGGCTGGACGTACTGTTGTGTCCCAAGAGGATGTCGAAGAGGCAGTCCGGTTAGTCCTGCTGCCTCGAGTCAAGTTGTTTGATCAGGAGAAACAGAGCGGATCATCTTCCAAGCAGGAACACGAGGATGTTTCCACTCAAGAAGCCTCGGAGTCTCCACCGCAGTTAGAACCTAGCCGTTTGTCCGACGAGACCTCAGCTCCTGGTCAATCTTCACGAATGGAAATTGAGATGCTTCCTGGAGAAATTCCGGACCCAGGTGCCACTGTGGCTGAAGGGAGGTCTCGGCCAGGTGGTCCGGGTCGAAGGAGTAATGCTTTCCTGAATTTTCGAGGACGTAAATTTCGCACCAGCCTGAAATCCCAACCGAGATGCTCCATCGCTTTGGGAGCGACTCTTAGATCGGCAGTTCCTTGGCAGGCCTTGCGTCGAAGGCAGGGTCAGGATCAGTTCAGCAACCAAGCAGATTTGACCGAGGGTAAACTTGAATCAAGGATCATTGTCAAAGCTGAGGATTTACGCTTTAATCAATTTAGAGGTAAGACCGGATTACTCTTTATTTTTGTGGTGGACGCTAGTGGTAGTATGGCAGCGAATCGCATGGCTCAAGCTAAGGGAGCCCTAGCCCGACTGCTACAGCAAGCTTACATTTACCGAGACCAGGTCGCGTTGATCCAATTCAGAGGGGATGGTGCTGAAACACTTCTTTCCCCAACCCGAAGTATTGAGCGAGCTAAGCATCTCGTTGATAGTTTGCCCGCTGGAGGTTCGACTCCCCTAGCTGCTGGGCTCCTCCATGCTCTAAGTATGGCTCGATCAACACGACTCCGGAGTAATCCACAACCTGTCCTCGTCATTTTGACGGATGGTCGGGCTAATCGGTTAGCTAGCCCTGTTTCTGTTGGGCTAGAAGCTAGACCGGTAGTTCTTGAAAGAGAACTGCGACAGATTAGTATAGTAATACAGCGGGAGAAACTCTCCTCAGTCGTAGTCGATACGCGACCTTCTTTTTTGACTGGAGGAGAGGCCCCTGCGCTGGCTGATTGGATGGGAGCACGTTATTTGCGGCTTCCACAAGCGGACAAGGGGACATTGTTTCAGGCTGTGACTCTGTTAACTCAAGAAGTTCGGATGAAAAAAAATACTTCCTAGGGCAGGCTACTTATTACGGTTCTGACGGAAAACTTTCAAGCGCGGTAGAGCCTATATGTAATTCAAGGATATACCGGATCAAACAGTGATGAAAATAGAAGACCGAGACCGCAGGGTACTTGCTTTTTATGAACAAGTATTGGAAATTGAACAGCGGTTGATTCCAACAGGCTTGCATACTTTCGGCCGGTCAAATAGATCTGGCGAGATCACCGAGTTACTCACTTTGGTAGCTTCTTTCGACCGACCGGAATTGGAGATTCCAGCCTTGACAGAGCTTATTTCCCAGGGACTGGGGTTACCTTCTTATGCCCAACTCCTCAAGGAGAGTGATTCTTCTGAGCTAAGGTTAATTGAGAGGGAACGTGTTGAAAAGCTAACTCGAGAAACGATAAGTCGTCTTCTCTCGAGTGGAAAGAACGGGGGAGATGAAGTAGCACTATGGATCAACCAGCAGGCGGGAGTCTCGGTTCCGTTGGCGCTCAAGAGTTTTAATCTATTAACACGGATCAGACAGCACCTACAGTCTAATCAGGAGCTCGACGGGCTAGTGAGAGCTCTCACAGGAGAGTATCTTCCCCCAGGCCCTGGGGGTGATATCTTGCAGAACCCCTCCATTCTTCCCACGGGAAGAAACACTCATGCCATAAATCCCTACGCGATTCCTTCTACCTTGGCCATGCGTCGTGCCGAACCATTGACCCGCGCTTTACTGCAGCGCTACCAGGATGAGTGGAAGAAGGTTCCCGAGTCTATTGCGATGGTGCTTTGGGGAATAGACAACATTAAGAAGGAAGGGGAAGCCGTGGCCCAGGTCCTTTGGTTATTGGGAGTGCAACCCCTTCGGGACGGACTCAATCGAGTGACTGATATTGAAGCCGTTCCTCTGGAACGCCTGGGGCGACCCCGAATCGATGTAGTCATGACAGTGTCAGGTATCTTTCGAGACCTTTTTGCGACTACCATGGATTTATTGGATCGGGCTGTCAAATGCGTGGCCTCGCTTGATGAGCCTTACGATATGAATTTCGTTCGCAAACATGTTGAGGAATATATGAGAGAGACCGGGTGTTCTTTCCAAGAAGCAGCCACCCGAGTTTTTTCCAACGCAGCCGGCAACTATGGAACTAATGTTAATTTTTTGGTTTTACAGAGCCAATGGGAGAATGCAGGGGAACTGGGAGATCTTTTTGTCCGACGTAAATGCTTTGCCTATGGACGTGATTCTGAAGGGCGGTTGCTAGAAGGGCTTGAGGCACAAAAATTGCTGGATGGTGCTCTCTCACGAGTAGAAGTGAGCTATCAGAACATTGATAGTACGGAGGTTGGTATTTCAGACGTCGATCACTATTTCGAATATCTGGGAGGTGTAACCAAAGCCGTAGAGAAGCGAGCTGGAAAGCGCCCCCAGGTCTATTTGTCGGATACCCTGACGCCCAACGCTAAGATTCGGACTTTGCAAGAAACGCTTCAGCTGGAAACTCGGACTAAAGTGTTGAACCCGAAATGGTATGAAGGGATGTTACGACATGGCTTTAGCGGTGTGGCTGAGATCGAGCACCAACTGACGAATACCTTTGGTTGGTCCGCTACTGCCGATGCCGTTGACGATTGGATTTATGACGAAGTGGCGGAGACCTTTGTATTAGACGGGCAGATGCTTGACCGCTTAAAAGCCCTAAATCCCCATTCAGTCCAATCCTTAGTTGGCCGACTCTTGGAGGCTGCAGGCAGAGGGTTTTGGTCAGCCAAGCCTGAGGTGCTGGATCAACTGCGGGAAGCGTTTACAGGGTTGGAAGACGCTTTGGAAGGAGTTAACTCTTGACCGTTCAATCCTCTACTCAAGTGAAAATCGTCGTTTTCTATGTGGGTACTAGCTTACTCGCACCTCTGCGTCGGGCAGAGAAGAGAATTCAAGATGATGGGCTCAAGCTAAAAGTTGCCGTTCACAACAGTGGGGCTGCCTGGTCGGAACCGGAATGGCGGGCAGCTGAGCAGGATCTGATACGTGCTGATGTTGTCTTCATCATGCACGTGACCGACTCTGAAAATAGTCAGCGGCTTATAAAAGCCCTGGACCGGTTTCACCAGAGTCATCACGCAGTCATTGTCTTCAATTGCTTGACTGAATTAATGCGTAAAACCAATATGGGAAGGCTGAACTTGGGTCGTTTGATGGATATGGTAGCGCCTTCTGGGCACTCGGGTAGCAAATGGGGCTCTAGTTTCCGTTTGGCTCATCGGTTCGGAACTTGGATGTCGGATCTAATGTCAAAGCGGTCCACAAGCCAAGCAAACAAAGGTAACCATTCGGGCAGTAGGTCTTTTCGTTCCTACCACAAGCTGCCGGGGCGATTACCCAAGATTCTAAAGTTCTTGCCTGGAGCTGGAAAACTGAAGGACATCAAGAATTACTTGATCCTGTATTGTTATTTTCTCCAGCCCACCCCTAAAAATATTTACTCCATGCTCTTACACATCGTAAGGCACTACGTGCCGGGCTATCAAATGCTTGCGACACCTGATCTTCCTGAGATACGACCCTCGACGGGAATCTATCATCCCTTGGCCCCTCAGTTATTTGAGGATTTCGAAGGCTACAGGGATTGGTATGAGAAAATCCAAAAGCGAAAACTCGATCCGAAGCACACGGTTGGCTTATTATTGATGCGCCCTCAAATTGTGAGTGAGGCGCACCATCACTATGATGGACTTATCAATGCGATCGAATTGCAAGGACTGTGTGTGATTTCAGCCATCTCAACTTTCATGGATAACCGGGAAGCCTGCCGAGCCTATTTTTTGGATTATCCTGGAAAAGGTAAGAGGGCATCGGCTAGCAATCAAGTAGCGAAGTGTTGTCCACGGGTTAGTCAGATTGTATCACTAACGGGATTTAGCTTTGTAGGTGGACCTGTGATGAATGATACAGAAGCTTCGCTAGAATTTCTCCAAGACCTTAATATTCCTTTCCGCTCCATGGTCTCTCTAGATCTTCAGACCGTCGAGAGTTGGGAGCAAAGCAGAGTGGGTTTAAACCCAGTGCAGACAGCTGTCCAGGTTGCCGTTCCGGAGTTGGACGGATCAACTGAGTCCCGGTTATACGGTGGAGTTCGACAGAAAAGTCGCCAGCCGGAGGCATTGCCAGAACGTTGTCGTCTTATTGCCCAGAGACTGGCACGATGGAATCGCTTGCAAACTGTTCCTCGTTGTCAATTAAAATTGGCCTTCCTCATTTTTTGTTTTCCTCCCAACAAGGGAAATCTTGGCACTGCAGCTGACTTGGATGTATTTGCCAGCTTGGAGGAGGTTCTGGGGCGGCTGAGGTCGGAAGGTTATGCAGTGGAGCTGCCGGAAACCTCGGATCAACTGCGGAAGCTGGTACTTGAAGGAAATTCTGACGAGTGGAGTATGGTGGCCAACGTCCAATATCGAATGCCCGTGGACGAATACCGGGCATTGTGCCCCTACGTGGATGAAATCGAGCAGGAATGGGGAAGAGCTCCAGGAGCAATCAACTCCTACCGTAGAGAAATTATGATTTTGGGGGCTGAACTAGGAAAGGCTTTTATCGGAGTCCAACCCACTTTTGGGTATGAAGGTGACCCCATGCGTATGCTGTCAGCAGAAGGAGGAACTCCTCATCATGGTTTCATGGCCCTCTACTGCTATCTCGAGAAAGTGTACAAGGCTGATGCTATCATTCACGTGGGAACACACGGGGCTGCTGAGTTTATGCCAGGCAAGCAGGTAGGATTAT
>Ga0310342_100002469_pt1 | contig 11872 bp, 9 predicted proteins | sample S15DNA20500_MG_FD_206155 | JGI IMG/M metagenome (GOLD analysis project Ga0310342, IMG submission 206155) | Marine microbial communities from station ALOHA, North Pacific Subtropical Gyre - S1503-DNA-20-500_MG | ecosystem: Environmental > Aquatic > Marine > Oceanic | place: Pacific Ocean: North... | reverse complement strand
TCGAGCCTGGCCTTCCGATCCGGTAAGTCGACCTTTGCCTTCTCGACGACCTCCATGCTCTCGAGCACCGCGTCCTCGATCAGGGAGATCTCGCCCTTCTTGGCTTCGATCTGCCGCTGCATGGTCTGGTATTCCTCGTTCGTCTTCAGGGTATTGAGTTGGCCGGAGAGCTTCTGCACGTCGTCCTCCACGGCTCGAAGCTCGACGGTCTTCCGGTCGACGATCTGCTGCAGCTGCTTGACGTGATCGCGGACGCCCTCCAAGTCCTGTTCAGCGGTGTCGACTTCGCGCTTCTGTTTCCCGAGGCGCGCGGGTTTATCCTCGAGTTTCTTCCGGATGCGCGCCATGTTCTCGTCAATGTCACGCAGCGCGAGCAGCTCTTTGAGCGCGTTGTCCATGCTTCCCATCACCCCAATAAAAAAGGCCCGGCCGCTCACGCGCCCGGGCCAGATGTCAGAGCCCCGCTCCCTCAAGGAAACCCTCGAGTTTCCTCGCCCGAATCGGGTGCTGCAGCTTCAAGACCGCCTTGGCCTCGATCTGCCGCACCCGCTCTCGCGTCACCTTGAAGATGCGGCCGACCTCTTCAAGCGTATAGGTGTACCCGTCGCCGATCCCGTAGCGCAGCTTGATGATCTCGCGCTCACGGTAGTTCAGGGTCTGAAGGACCTCCTCGATCTTGTCCTTCAGCATGCGGTGCGTGGCGGACATGACCGGAGATTCCGCGCTGCGGTCCTCGATGAAGTCGCCGAAGTAGCTGTCGTCGGACTCACCGATCGGACGATCGAGTGAGATCGGATGCTTGGCGATCTTGAGGACGCGCTTGGCTTCGTCCACGGTGAGCCCAGCCTCCGCGGCGATCTCGTCAACCCCCGGCTCGCGGCCCATCTGCTGCAAGAGCCGCTTGCTCACGTTGCGCAGCTTGCTCATGGTCTCGATCATGTGGACCGGGATGCGGATGGTCCGCGCCTGGTCCGCGATCGAACGCGTGATGGCCTGCCGGATCCACCAGGTGGCGTAGGTGCTGAACTTGTAGCCACGCCGGTACTCGTACTTCTCCACCGCCTTCATCAAGCCCGTGTTCCCCTCCTGAATCAGGTCAAGGAACGTGAGGCCGCGATTGCGGTACTTCTTCGCGATTGAGACCACGAGGCGAAGATTGCCGGAGGAGAGCTGGCGCTTCGCCTCCTCGTAGGCGTTGAAGCGCAGATCGATCTGTTCCACCCGGCGCCGCAAGCGCTCCGGCGACTCCGATGCGCGCCCCATCAACTCGCTCAAGCTCTCCTGAAGAGGCAAGAACTCCTTGCGACGACGGGCCTTTCTTAGCGCGGAGACCTCGCTCTCCAGCCGGCTCATCTCATCGCACGCCGACTTGACCTGCTCCATCAGTGGCTTGATGTGCTTGATCTGCAAGCCGAGCTCCTCGAGGAGAACCACGCCCTTCTTGCGACGCCCACGAACGCGGCGCGCCACGCCCATCTCGTCACGGCGGGAAATCCGCTTGCGCTTGCCGACCCAGTCGTTGAAGTCGTCGCGGTTCCGGTCGATGATCCGGCGAATGGTCGCCACGTTCTCCGGGAGACGATGGGAGATGTCCTGCTTGTCCACCTCCTCGACCTTCAGCGTGCGGTCAAAGGCCAGCTCGCCGCGGTCAACGTCCTCGAAGATCTTCACCGCCGCCATGGCAGCGATCGCCGACTCCAGGACCTTCTGCCGATAGAGCAGGCGGGTGATCTCGATCTTCCGCGCGAGAGAGATCTCCTGCTCGCGAGTCAGAAGCGGGATCTCGCCCATCTGAGTGAGGTACATGCGAACCGGGTCGTCGATCTTCTCCAGAGGACCGACAATCCCGACCTCCTCCTCCTCGCCGTCCTTATCCCGCTTGGCCTTGGTCAGCAGGATCCCGCGATCTTCCGCGTCCTCCTCGTCGATGATCTCGATGCCCTGCTTCTGGATGCGGGAGATGATCCCCTCCAGAAGGTCGGCTTCCCTGACGTCGGGGGGAATCGCACGGTTCAACTGCCCGTACGTGACATAACCAGCCTTCTTGCCTTCCGACAGCAGCTGGGAGAGATCTGGGAGAGTGGCCTTCATATGTGAACGCGCCAGGAGCCGAGCCGAATCCCCAGGATAGTTCTACCTCGCAGAACCTTCCTGGGTCGACTCGGACGCCCGACTTCCGCCTTTGAGAGTCTTGAACCTGCGCTGAATATCCTCGAGGAGTCGGGCATCGCCCGATTCCACCGCCTCGCGTGAGAGCCGGCTCACCTCCTCAAGGGCTCGCCTATTCTTCAAGCAGGACAGCGCTCCTTCAAGCTGCGCTGGTAAGTCGCGCCCGTGGCCCTCCGGGAGCAAGCCCCTCCGGACCAGGTCACGGAGGCCCGATTCCTCGATCAGATCGACAAACAAGCCAGATTGCCCGGCGATCCGATCCTTCGATTCCAGGGCAAAATCCATCAAAACACGCACCCGAGGTTCCCGTACCCCGTCCTCGTCCCGGAGCCCCGGATGGGTCGCCAGGCCCGGCTCGTTGACGACGGCCTCCAGGATCTCCCTGTGGGGGGCGTCCAGAGGCGCCGGAGCGGCCCCTGCGTCCTCCCCCGGCTCCTCGGTGCGGCGGGCCGGTTGCCGGCGCTCCCCCGCCTGATAGCGGGCCGTAGCGGCCCGGAGGACATGGAGGTCCAGCCTGAGCCGCTCCGCCACCCGCTCCAGCACGAGATCCCGCCCCAGCGGATCGGAGATCGCAGCCGCCGCACGGATCAAGGCGTTGGCGGCCTTGCGACGGCCCTCCAAGCTCTTCAGGTCATGCCGGGCCGCGCTGCGGTCGAGCAGGAAATCCAGCAGGTCTATGGTGACGTCGAGGAGCTCCTCCTTGCCGTCCCGACCCCGCTCCTTGAAGAAATCGCAGGGGTCCTGCCCCTCCGGCAAGACCGCCACCTTGATATCCAGGTGGCCAGCCTCGAGGAGCAGCATGGTGCCGCGCTCGGCAGCCTGCAGGCCAGCGGAGTCGCCGTCGTACACGAGGACCGTTCTCTCCGAATACCGCGACAACACGCGGGCGTGGTCGGGAGTCAGGGCCGTCCCCAGGGTCGCGACCGCACCCTTCACGCCGACCTGTTCGCTCATGATCACGTCCGTGTAGCCCTCCATGACGAGCACCGGCTCATCACGTGAATGCTGACGTAGGCGATCGATGGCGAACAGCGTCTTACCCTTCTGGAAGATCTCCGTCTCCGGGCTGTTCAGGTATTTGGGCTCTGAGCCATCGAGGGAGCGTGCCCCGAAGGCCACCACGCGCCCCATCGCGTCCTTGATGGAGAACGAAAGTCGGTCGCGGAACATGGACCAGTGCCCGGGGCGCTTGACCCCCGGCTTCGCGAGCCCCGCCTTCTCGAGCAACGTCGGCGGGTACCCCGCCTCGTTGGCGCGCCCGACCAGGGTCGTGAAACCGTCGGGCGCGTACCCGATCCCGAACTCGCGGATCATCTCTTCGTTGATGCCACGCCCGGTCACGTACTCGCGGCAACCGCGGCCCTCCGGAGTATCGAGCATGCGGCAGAAATACCCGTGCACCCACTCATGAACCCGGTACAACTCCGCACGCAAGGACCGCCGCGCCGTTCCCGCCCCGGTGTCCGCCTCGAGGGTGACACCTGCCTTGTCAGCGAGTAGCTCGAGGGCATCCCTGAACGCGACACGTTCGAGCTCCATGACGAAGTCGAACACGCCGCCCCGAGCGCCGCAACCGAAACAGTGGTACGTCTGTCGTGAAGGAGTGACGACAAACGAGGGCGTCTTCTCCTCGTGGAACGGGCAACGGGCCTTGAAGTTGGCCCCCGATCGACGCAGAGGGAAATAGGACCCGACGACATCGACGATGTCGGTTCGGGATCTCACTTCCTCGATGGCATCCTTGCTATACACGGCGGGAGATCCTATCAGCCTCGTCCCACAGCAAGGCCGTACAGCCGCTCGATGGCTTCCGGCGCCGCGGCATCGATACGGTCGTCTGCGCTCAAGCCCGCGCGGTCAAGCAACCCGTCGACATCCACAGGGCTGAAATCCCCCTCACCGACAGGGCTCAGGGCCTTCGCCACGGTGTTCCGCAACGCCTTGCGACGGCCCTGAAACAGCCTCCTCGCAAACGCAACGGTCTCACCCAACGGCACCGTGCGCGATGGGGCACGGTCCAGTCGCATCACCGCGGAGTCAACCTGGGGCCGAGGCCAGAACGCCGCGGCCGGGACCGATTCGACCCGCGTCACCCCCCACGCGAGGCGCGCCAGAAAACTGAGAGGTGAATAGTCCGCGTCCCCCGGCCCCGCGCGCAGCACCCGACCTACTTCGTTCTGAAGCGTGACGACGAGGCGCTCGGGCGGCCTCGGGTGCAGCGCACATGCCGACAGGAACGGGCTCGAGACCTGGTACGGGAGATTGGAGCAGACCTTCCAGCGAGGGACCCCCTCAAGGGCCGCGTCCACCTCCGCCGAGAGCGCCGACTTCTTCTCCATCACGTCTGTCCTGAGGAGGCTGAGCCGGGACTCGGCGCCGAGAAACTCCGCGACGACATCCGCCAGACCAACGTCGATCTCCACCGCGATCACGCGCGCCCCCGCGAGCAGGAGCCGCTCCGTCAGGCCTCCGCATCCCGGCCCGACCTCCAGCACCACGTCCCCCGCAACGACCTCTGCAGCCTCCACGGCACGGTCGAGGACCCCGGGGCGGACGAGAAAGTTCTGTCCCCGACGATGCAGCGGGCTCAGGCCACGCTCGCTGAGCGTCTTGCTGATCGCCTCCCGGGAGTCGGGAGCCCTCAACGCAGCCCGACCTTGCGTTCGATCGCCGCTACGACCTCGTCGATGTTCGCCCTCACCGCATCGTCAGCCACCTGCCGACGGGCCATGCCGAGCGGGCGCAAAGCGAAGTACCCGATTTCAACCAGTTCCCGCTTCGCGGGGCGCACCCGCCAAAAACCAGAGACGAGATCCCGATGGGCGAGGTCGTACACGAGCTCCTCCACGCGAGCCCACGCGTCCCGCTGCCGCCCGTACTCCGCCTCGTTCATCGCGCAACGAAATCCGAGGATACTGCTGTGGCTACCGGGCGGCTCGAGCCGGTCGTCGATGGGGACCTCCTGTTCGAAGGGGGGCGCGGATTGGGGCTCGATCACCCTATTTTCCCGCTGGACGAGGCGGCTCCCCGGAGCGTGGGTGTTCAGGATGCCCACGAGGGGATCGCGGTAACTACCACCGCGGACGAAGAACCGGTCATCCCCGTAGCGCGCCGGAGAGTCCGTCCACTCGGTCACGTTGCCGACCATGCCGTAGCACCCCGACCCGCGGGCGACCCCCGCCGGAAAAAAGCCGACCGGGGTCCTCCCCTCGAAGCCGGCCTCCTGGGTATTGGCTCTGATAACCGCCGCATCGATGCCCCAAGGGAACGCATCCCCCTGCGCACCCAACGCGGCCCATTCCCACTCCTCCACCGTCGGGATGTGAGCGCCCCGCCAAGCCGCGTAACGACGCGCCTGGTGAAGATCGACATGGACAACGGGGAACTCCTCGGTGCCCGGGGGAGGCTCCCGTCGTTGCCCAGCACCAGGCACGTCGGGCGGGAGCCAATGATAAGGAGCAGGCTCGTCCGGGTTCGCGCCGAGGAACTCGGCAAAGTCCCCTTCCGTGACCTCGAAACGATCCATGCGAAACGGAGCGACGTCTGCCCCCTTCAAGCCAGATGAAGCGGGGATCGCGCCACCCCCGAGCAGGACCATCCCCTCCGGCTCGAAGGCGGGTAACCGAATCCGCACCGGGGGCTGAATCGCGCGCCAGGTCAACAGCACCCAAATGGCCACCAGAGCGGCCAGGGCGACACGGCGACCCCACCCACCCGGCCGACGACCCGACATCGTCGATTGGGAAGGGGCGCCGCCTGTGTCCATCAGCGTCCCTTGGATACTCCCGCGGCCAGCAGGACGATCTCCACACGCCGATTCTTCGCCATGTTCAACGGCGTGTCATTCGCCGCGACGGGCCGATGTTTGCCGTACCCCGCATACGAAACACGGGTCGGGCTCAAGCCGCCAGCACTGACCAGGAAGTGGGCCACCTCGAGCGCCCGAATGCCGCTGAGTTGGAGATTCCCCATGGGGTACTGACCTCGGGTAACGCGGATGGGCTGGCTGTCCGTGTGCCCCTCCACGCGCAAGTTGCCTCCCGTGGGGCCAAGCTTTGCTGCGAGCTGCGTCAGCAGTTTGCGCCCCGCCTCACGCAGCGTCGCTTTACCCGGCGCGAACAACAGCGTCTCGTGAACCTCGATCGCCAGCCCTTCGCTGTGGGCTTTGGTGACGAGGCCACTGTCCAGATTCGACAACTCCTGCTCTAGCTTGGAGAGCTGCCTCGCGACCCCGCGCACGGCATCAGCCGAAGCGACCTTGCTCAGGAGCGCTTCATTCTGCGCCTCGAGGGTCCGCTTCTTGGTCTCGAGAACGCCTGCGCGCGCAATCAAGTCCTCGTTCTTCTTCTGAAGTTCGCGAATGACGAGGTCCTGGTTGTCGATCTCGCGACGGACATCCTCGCGAGTCTCTTGGTTGACGCAGGCGGACAGAAGGAGGCCGGCGACGACCAAGGCCGGTATGCACTGCTTCATAGTTCCCTCCCAGAGAACACCACGCGCCCCCGCGCGGAAAACAACGAACCCAGGAGCGCCCACCAATGGGCCCTCCCGTGGCGATAGACATCCCCACCAACGGGCCCGCCCAACCCGTCGCGAGGCGGCAGCGACAGAAGGCTTGTTACTCGCCCTTTGCCTCGATGCCGCCGAAATTCTGACCAGCCCATTTCGAGATACCACGGGTCGGGCTCGAGACCTGGTCCTTCGCGATATCCCACCAGAGGAACATGCCGAAGACGCAGATCACGGCGGAGATCACCAGCATGGCGGTGACGCCCACGCCAATACCCGAGGCCTGCTCCTCCATGGCCGACATGCGCATGCGGGTCGAGCGCCCCGTCGTCCGGCGCACCTGCGACGTGGACGCCCGGGAACTCGCCGACTTGCGCACCGGCGTCACGGACGTCCTCGGCGCGGGCGCCGAAGCGGCTATCGGAGCCGTCGTCATACCGGTGTCGTCTCCAACGAAGGTGTCCTCGCTGGAGATTTGAGCGGTAGCCATCCCCTCCTCGTCGACGTCGAGGTCATCTGCCTCGTCGAAGAGCAGGTCATCTGTGAGGGTGTCTGAGGACTCCTCGGTGTACTGAATGGTCTTGCCCGTGTCCTGCTTGAGCCGTTCGATCTCTTCCTTGCGGAACTTCATGGTGTTGTTTTCACCACGGATCGCTCGGATCTCGCCCTCGGACACGAGGCGCTTCAGCTGATCCTCGCTCAGCTTCAGTTCGTTGAGGGCGTTCTCGAAGTTGACGAATTCCTGGTCAGACACTCTTGTCTCCCGTTGTCACAGGGGAGCGCGGGCTCAAGCCTCGCTTTGATGGAGAACGGACATCGCTCTCCCTCTCCCCGATCCATCCCTTGTCCTTGTTAGATCAGCCTCCCTGACCCCCACCGATCGGTTTGATCGTCGGGCCGACCTTCGGTTTGCCAACCCCCTTGGCGGGCGTGGCACCGGGCATCGGCTGGCTCGAACGGCCACCGCGTTTCTCCCAACTCTTCTTCAGGTTCATGGGGAGATACGGCAACTCACTCCGATCGTGATAGGTCTGGAGATAGAAGTCGTAGGTGCAGTCACGAGCGGCGACCAGTTCCATATTGTTGCCGGCGCTGTCGACACGATACACGGACATGTGACGCGTGCGCGAATCGAGCAGGTACAACACCGACGCGCCCGATCCGAACTGGCCAGTGACGGCGATCAGTCCGTTGTCCTTGTCACCACCCCCGCCTTCCGGTGCGGCAGCCGCAGTGCCGTCCACAACGGCCCACAGGAACAGGCCGAGTAGCAGCACTATGAGGAGGTTCTTCGGGTCGATTCGGTTCATGGAATGACGCAGCCCAGGCAGCGAATGTACCCAGACTTCACGTGCGCGAAGCAAGGGCCGCACGCGCAGCCCACAAGGATAGCGGGCGACCATTTTCCTGGCAACCCCGGCCAATCTCGGGGCTGCCGGCCTAACCTCTTCCCTTGGACGGGGTTGGGTGGCTCTCCGCCGGGGTAAGCAGGGCGTCGACCACGTCGGCCTGAGCCAGGATGCCCACAGCGCGCCCTCCGTCCATGACTTCGGCGATCGGTCGTCGGGCATCCTGAAGCACGCCCACGGCCTCCAGAACGGGCAGATCGACGTGAACAGACGGCAGGTCAAAGACGTTATCGGAGATCGACCAGCCGTCCCGCTGATCGGCAAAGGCGGCGTCGAGTGCGTTGACGTAGCCTCGATAGCCACCTCCTTCCCCGGCCTCTACGAGGAGGCGGGAACGGCCGGTTCGCGCGGCCGCCAGGAGCACATCCGAGCGGGTCGCCGTCGAGCTGACGCTGACCACCTTGTCGAGCGACACCATGCGCCCCCGTACGGTCACGTCACGTAGCGCGAGCACCCGCGCGGCGATGCGCCGCTGCGTGGAATGCAACGCCTTGGCCTCGTCGCCCGCGGTCAGGGCATCGACGATGCCCTTGCGAGCAAGCAGCGGCTGGATCGGCGGATCGACGCCCATCACGCGACGCTGGAAGGCAGCGAGGGGCACGATCACGGGGCTCATGATCCGCGAGAACATCACATAAAACGGCCACGCCCGCGCGGCGAACGCGACCGGGTGCGCCAGAGAGAGCTGCTTCGGGACCACCTCTCCGAAGATGAACAGCACGGGAACAACCCACAGGGTGTTGAGCAGCTCGAGTTGGACCTCCCCCATCCCCGGATCCGAGAGGTGCTTGACGATGCCTCCGGAGAACGCCGCGACGGCGTAGTTCACCGTGTTGTTGACGACGAGGATGGCGCACATCGCCCGCACCGGGTCTCTCACGAGGCCCAACAAGCGCGCGGCTCCGCGATCGCCGCACGACGCCCGGACCTGCAAGCGCACGCGTTCAAGCGAATAGACCCCGGTCTCCATGCCGGAGAACGTCGCGGAGAGAAAGAGCGCGGCGGCCGCGCCCAGCACGGACCACCAGATCACTTGACCACCTCCCCTGCGACCTGGGTCGTGCGCAGCAGCCGTACGCGCACCCGTGAGGGTTGGTGCTTTGCGAGGGAGACCACCTCGATCGCGACCCTCCCGGCACGCACGCTGTCACCGATACGTGGGAAACGGCCGAGCAATGAGGTCACCAGGCCACCGATGGTGCGAGCGCGCAGCGCCCCGGGGCCCGCCCCCAGCATGCGAGCCAACGCTCGCACACCGATCGACGCGTCCACAAGCCACTGCCCAGGCTTCTCCTCAACCAAGCTGGGCACCCGATCCGACTCGTCCGACAGGTCGCCGACCACCGCTTCCACGACGTCTTCGTGGGTGAGCAATCCCTCGGTGCCGCCGTATTCGTCGACGACGATCAGCATGCGGGCCCTGTCCTTCTGGAAACGCTCGAGCAGACCGGTCAGCGCGGACACCTCCGGCACGAACACAACCGGACGCACGAGGTCGCTGATCACTGCTTCCGGACGGGCCAGCACCTCCTTCGCGTCGAGAAACCCCACGATGCGGTCCAGCGAACCCTCGTAGACAGGGATCTTGTTGAGGCGATGCTCAGCGACCAGCTTGATGACCCTCTCGCGCGCGGCATCCGGCGCTGCATCCGCGTCCAGTTCGAGCGCGACAATATCGACACGAGGGACCATGAGGTCCTTCACCTGCATCTCGGAGAGAGCCAGCACGGCCTGCAAAGCATGGTGCTCGTCCGGCTTCAAATGCCCCTCCTCGGCGGCCAGCTCAAGGAGCGCCCTGAGCTCACCGGGGTCCACCTCGCCCTCCTCCTCGCGCTGCCCGACGACCAGGCGTCCGACGGCGTCGGCGATGAAGTTCAACAACAACCGCGGCACCTTGAGGACGCGCTGCAGCCACCACAACGGGCCGGCGGCGAACCGCGCAACGATCCCCGGCCACGACACGGCCACCGTCTTCGGAACGATCTCCCCCAACAGAACGATCAACAAGAGCGCGACGATGGACGTGGCGACCGCGGCCGCCGTCGCACCCTCCCGCGCGAACCGCGCCGAGACCAGGACACCGAGATTGAAGTACAGGACGTTGACCAAGAGATTCCCGAGCAGGATGGTGACGAGCAGCCCCTTCCTGTCCGCGATCAGGACCTCCAGCCTCCGCACCGTGCGCGCGCGGCCGACATTGAGGTCCCGCAATGAGATGCTGAACACCGCCGTTTCCGCCGAGGAAAAGAACGCTGATCCCGCCAGCAGCGCACCCATGGCGACGAGGATGGGCCAGGACGTCACGAGGACATCAAGCATCGGGATCTTCGTCGCTCATGCACGGCAACCGGACGCACACAGTCGTCCCCTCACCCGGGGATGTCTGCAGATCCAACGAGCCGCCGTGCGCCTGAACGAGGCTGTGGACGGTGCCCAGACCGAGCCCCGTCCCCTCACCCGCCTCCTTGGTCGTGAAGAACATGTCGAACGCGCGCTCCGCGACCTCCGGAGCCATGCCGATCCCGTCATCCTCGATTTCGATGAAGACGTGCTCGCTGTCGGCGCGGGCACGGACCAGCACCTCTCCGCCCTTCTCCTCGCAAGCGTCCACGGCGTTGATGAGCAGGTTCAGGAAAACCTGCCCGATCTCGTTCGATTCGCCAAGCACGGTGGGCAAGGACGCTGCGATCTCACAGTCAATGGTCACCCCCTTGCGGATCGCACGATGCTGAACGAGGTCAATGGATCGGCCGATCGCCTCTGCCAATTTCAAGGGAGTCGGCGTCGTTTTCCGAGGCGACACCGCCAGGACCTTCTTGACGATCTCCCCGATCCGCTGGATGCCCTCCTCGAGGATGTCGATGTAGCGACGGCGCTGTTCCGGCGTCAGGTCGTCCCGTTCGAGGCGCCGAACGACATTCAGCATGCCACCGAGCGGGTTGTTGATCTCGTGTGCGATACCCGACGCGAGGGTACCCGTCGCCGCAAGCCGCTGACCGAGCATGAGCTCCCGATTCTTGCGCTCGATCTCGTCGGTCGCCTCCTGGACCTTGTCCTCCATCTCGTCGCGGTACTCCTCGACGAGCCCGAGCATGCGGTTAAAGCCGATCATCACTCGAGCGACCTCATCTCGACGGTCCGGGGGTAGGACAAGCCGCCCGCTGTAGTCGCCACGTCCCGCCCGTCGCGCCACAACGCCGAGGTCCTCAACAGGCTCGAGCAGCCGCTTGGAAATCAACCGCCACGTAAAACCGAACAGGAACACCAGCCCGGGCACGAGCAACAAGAGGATCAGGAGCAGGGACTGCGAAGCAGGGGTGTCTGCGAGGGCAAGGACCGCCCCCGGCGGCCGGTGGAGCTGCAGATAATAGCCACCCCAATTCGCCCCGAGGACGGTCAGCGGGCCGGCGAGGCGATCACCACGCCAGACCACATCGTCCCGCACCAGGCTCGTCTCCACCATGTGCCCAGGCTCGCGGTCGTCGCGCACATGGGGGACCACGAGATCGGAGCGCACGTTGAAGTAGCTGACCCCAGTGGCGTTGTCCGGCTGATGGATGAGAACGGCGCGGGCGACATAGCTCCGCAGCGTCGGATCGTCCCACAAGGCCATGCCCCAAAACGCTCGCCTCATCCGGAGCTGCTGCTTCGAGCCCTGCGCGAGCAGGCTGAGCCGCCCCTGAATGAGCTGGGTGACCTCGAATTCGATGCGCGCCAGCACCGCCTGCAACTCGGGATCGAGGATCTCGCGCGTCAACTGGGCGCGCGATTCCCGGGTGTCGTGC
>Ga0310342_100002468_pt1 | contig 11873 bp, 13 predicted proteins | sample S15DNA20500_MG_FD_206155 | JGI IMG/M metagenome (GOLD analysis project Ga0310342, IMG submission 206155) | Marine microbial communities from station ALOHA, North Pacific Subtropical Gyre - S1503-DNA-20-500_MG | ecosystem: Environmental > Aquatic > Marine > Oceanic | place: Pacific Ocean: North... | reverse complement strand
TGTCTATTCTCTGTATCTTTTATTTCTTCTTCAATATTAGGAAAGTATTTAAGTACAACAGATCCACCAGCATATGAAATTGCATAAACAATAATAATCATCAGAATTGTATGTCCAATACTGATCGAAATAACTTTTAAAGCGTCTCCTTTCCATTTAAGTAAGGCAATTGCTATATTAATAAGTGGTGTTAAAAGTGGGGAAATTAACATACTTCCAATTATAACCGTTTCTGAATTTAATGCAAATCCAGACGTAGCAATTAGAGTTGATAATAATAAATTTATATAATCATCAATAGTTACTATATGTCTCGATGTTTTATATAAACATTTACCAATTGTCATTTTTATATACTAATATAATTGATAATAATATTTTAGTTAAGATCATGTATTTTACTAAATAAAGATAACTGAATTATAGAATCTATAATCAAACAAATAATGAATAATAACGTTACTATTTTAAAATCACGACCAATATCATATCTTCTTAATAAATTAAGAAATAAAAATACAAATAATAAAGATTTTATGATATACGGAGATAGATTAATGCGAATGTTAGCTGAAGAAGTTTTTTGTAGATTGCCAAATATAGGAATAGGATTGATTGAAACACCTTGTGGAAAATGTGATGGATTGGTTGATAAATATGATATTGATATATGTATAGTCTCAATAATACGTGCGGGAGATGCTCTTTTAGAAGCATTTAGATGTATTCAACCAGGTGTAAAAATTGGCAAAATTTTGATACAAAGAGATGAAGATTCTAAAAATAAAGATGCAATATTATATTATAAAAAATTACCTAAAAATATTAGTAATACTAGTACAATTATATTAGTAGATCCAATGATCGGAACAGGGGGAAGTGCAAAAAAAGCTATTTCTGTTCTTTTAGAAAGTGGTATTCTACAAGAACAAATTATATTTGCAAATATAGTTTGTTGTTCTGAAGGATTAGAAAATATATTAACTGAATATCCTAATATTAAAATTATTACAACCGCAGTGGATCCAAAATTAGATCATAAAAAATATCTAACACCAGGGTTAGGTGATTATGGAGATCGCTATTATGGAACTCAAGAATAATGTTATTAAAATTGATTTTTAAGTATTATATTAAAATTAAATGGGACTATTCCCGTATGACTGCCCCATTTGTGGGGGCGGAGAAGAACGATGTGGTACAACTCATGATGATTATGATAGTGATTATTGCTGTTCTGGTGGTCAATGTTGTTGGGAAAATGATGTTATTTTTAAAGAATTCGGTTCTAATTGCTATGAATTGGGTTATTATTCAGGATATGGATATCTTAATAAAGATAATGAAGAAATTCAATCAAATACTTTTAAAGATTATTTCTCATCATGGCAGATAACTTGGAGGGATAAAATTGCTGAAAATTTTATGTGTAAAAGTTGTTTTATGGAAAGTGTATATCCATATAGAAGAACAAAAGCACTAAAATATAAAAAAGATATTACTAAACTTGTTTCGAATAATTTAATAGGTAATGATAATAAGATTATTAATGTAATTTTTTCATTTTTAAACTTTGATCCTATGTTTGATAATCCATTTGATACTACAAAAAAATATAATTATAAAATTAATTTTTATTGTGACTATTGTGATGAATACAAAATTGGATTTTATAAATCCAAAACTAATTATGAATGTTGCGATAAATGTGAAGAAGACATGGAATTTGTTGAATATGTTAAATGTAAAGAAAACATATAATTTATTGAATATAAAAAAATGGGACTGGAAAATATTTCTTAAATTAATTTAAAAATTACAAACATCTTTGAAATTGTTTCTGTAATAATAACCATAACAATCAGCCCATTCCTTTTCAGTAAAATCTTTTGAATATTTTTTAGTTAAGAGACGATAGAATGGAGAACAAGTACTAATTTTAAATTTTTTTGCACTTTTTACATTACGATAGATATTCTCTTTCGCAACATACTCTCGGTCTAACATAAAATAAGCATTTTTTTCTCCAATTGCAACAGGATATGGGACATCATTATTTCCAAGATTGGAATAATATTTTTGAATTTGATCAGATGTTTCAAATTCATAAATAATATGACCAATATAAACATATTGTGTATTAGTTAATTGAATTAAAATAGAATTTCCGTGTTGACCTTCAATATGGTCTTCACCAACAAATACTTTTTTAAATTTTCGATATACTTTTTCAACAACTTTCTGTGGTTTATTATTGTAGATAGTAATTGTCGTATTACAAATAGGCATAGGTTCTATAAAAAATGGACGCTCACAAATAACCACTGTATAAGGAATTCCTCCATTATCATGAATAGAAAATATTTGTTGTTCTGGAATATTTAACATTTTTTTTTTGACCTTGTTGAAATAAGTTTGAATAAATAGTTATCATTTCGATTTTAATTTTTTTAAATTGATTTGGCAAATCCAATTCTTTCTTGGCCAAGATCAAATACAGAATAATATTTTCTGAGGAATGGATCTCCAATAATGAAAAGAGGTCCACGTGGAGGTGGGATATCTATGCCAGTAAAACCAAGTAAGCAAATACTATGACCAAACATTGAAACCTTAATAACATATTCTTCAGCTGTTAATTCAAAATCTTTACATTTTTCTTTATTACAAAGAGTAATTTTAATTGATGGTAAATTTTCAAGACTATTACAACTCAGCATGAATTCATTAGGATTAATAAATGTTGAATAAGCACCAACCATTTTAGCTATTTTTTTTATATCTTCTTTAGGACCAGCAAAAAGAGATGTTCCTGTATCGACAATAGCAGTAGTGGTAGAAATTACTTGTTCGCCATTCATTGTAAAACCTTTCATATCTATTTCCCAGTAAGTTTCAGAACTTAAAGGAACATAGAATAATTCACCTGTGAATTTTTCTTCATCTATTCCACCTAAAGTTAATTCACCATCTTTACCTGATTGAGAAGTTAAATAAAAAGAAAAGACTGGTTGTTCAACTAATTTAGCATCAACCATTTGATTGAAGATTGGTTCAATGCCATCTACTGAAATTGATTTCCAAGCAAGTCCTAAAATTCCGTCAAATTTACCACGTTTAAATACCATACCTGGTTCATTTGTTACTTCTGCAAATACAGCACTAGGAATCGGTAATGTTCCAAGAGTAACTGTATCTTCACTGAGAAAACCTTTTACTGAACCAGAACCATATCTAATTTCAAAATCAGTTCCATTTGATTTATATGTATTTGATTTACTATTATCATATTTTGCATGGGAACCACAAGAAGAACAAGTTGAAGAAGGAACCCATAAATTACTTGAACCTGTATCAAATATAACAGTAAATTGTTGTTCTGGTGTCCCAACAGCAATATCTCCATAAAATTGTGCATTCATATAGTTTTGAATACTAATACTTGATTTAGGCATTATACCACAATTCATTTGTATTGAAGTTCCAATAGAATTACAAGATAAAAGAAAATGATCTTGTGGGATATTTTCAAATTTTTTTATTAGAATTTTATTACTACTACCTGTAGTAAATAAAAATACAAAAAATATAATTGTTTTAAGAAAAGTAAACATAATTGGTATAAATAATTATCTTTACTCAATTATTCTTATATATCTTTTATTTTTTTTTTCCCAAAGTCGAATAACTACATAATATTACTCCTAGTCCTACTCCACCTATTATAGAATATGTTGTAAATGAATGTGATAATTTCTTTTTTCTAATCTTTTTATCAGATTTAGTAATATTAATTTCTGGATTGTAAATAATTTTATTATTATTTTTTGTAAGTAATGGATATTGTTCATTAATCTTATCGATATGATATTGGTGTGATTGTCTCCAATAATTTGGACAAGAAATTACTTTATTAAATTCATTCGCACGTGTGATAAAATTTGATGTTTCTTCATTTATTTGTCTTAAATTTTCTCCTGTATGTTTTTTAATAGATAAATCATTTACAGCTCCTAATGTTTTTAAACTAATTTGAGTTAAACCATATATTTGTGAACTAACTATATCAAAATTAGTTCTTGATTCACTTCTAATATCATTGCTTAATTTTACTGCTCGTGTTCTATTATTTTGTTCTACATTATTTATCCTATTTTGATTTTTATTATCAACTTCTTTTACTAAATTAATAGCATCACTTCGAGATTTTATTAATTGTGGTAAAATTTGTTTTTCAAATGAATCTTCTTTTTTTAAATATGCAGATATTAAATAAATTGATACAGAGCCTAATATACCATAAATAATAAATTTTTTCATTTCTGATAATATAGAATCTTGATTTTGTTGTGTAGTAATAAGAGGAATATATCGCGGAGTTGATTCAATTTTGGGCATGTCAACTTTTTTTAAAAAAGTTGACGAATCTTTAAATTGATTTGTTAAAAATGCTCCACCAGCGAGACCAGATGCTAACCAAGCAAACGGGGGAAATAATGCCATAAAAAGTATTTAAATTAAAAATAGATTTTAATTTTTATGAAAATAAATAATATTTTTTAATTATGAGAGAAAATAAAAAAAATTCTGATAATGAAGTCGTTCAATTCGAACAACCAACAGTTATTAAAATTAAGGAAATATTTAGAAGAACTGTAGTAAAAACACTTATGTGGCGAGTAATTGCTATTACATCGACAACTATTTTAGCTCTATTTTTGTATAATGATTTAGAGAAGGCAACCAAACTTGGAATAATAGATAATATAATTAAATTAATTATTCATTTTATTTTTGAAAGAATTTGGAGCAAAATACTTTGGGGAATGAAAGAAGTTCCTGTTGAAGATGAAAATAAACAAAATGTTAATGAAAATGTTCTTGATTAATAAAATGGATAGTCTTCGCAATCATCTATACTAAAATTTATTGTATATGCCATAATTAATGTTAATAAATCTTTAGGTAAAATTTTATTAATTTTAAACGTTTTTTTTATAATATATTTAATTTTTTCTTCTGTTAAGCGTTTTCGATTATTGTAATAATGAAATGTCATAATATATTTCAATGTATTGTTATGGACTGGGTTTTTTATTTCAATTTTAAATTTTTAATAAAACACAATTTAACGCTCAGATACACGTTGTGGTTTATGATTAATTGCCTTTTTAGGCTTAGGCATAGTAGTACATCCTTTCATAGCATTAATGACTTGCTTTGTCTTACCATTTTTCGCAGCATCATGAAGCAATCCATAATGCATAGTAAAATCAATTATTGATACACGATTATATCTACAACAAATATTTGATTTTTTTATAGGCATTTTACGATAAAATCAATTACTAATTTGTATAAGATTTTTAAAAATCGATTTTTTTTTTCTTAATCATTGATGTTATGCCATTCATTAGAAGATTCAATATCTATTCCAAAAATATGTTCAATGTTATCTTGAAAAAACATTTTAGCAATTATATTACAAATTTTATTAGATTTAAGACCACTATTGTTTAATATTTTAAATAATATTTGTGTTCGTTTTCTTTCTTTAACTATCCATTTTAATTCTGCTTTTTTAGCCTGTGTATGAAAAACAATTTGCTGTGGAATATAATAAATTCCAGAATCCGAAATAGGAATATTGGGAATTTTTCCTTGATATAATGATTTAGATACTTTACCATCAAATTCTTCTAAAGCATAGTTTAAAATTATTGCAATTATTTCAATTGGTAATATTTTTAAACATATTTTTTTTATATTTAAGTAATTAGCTTTTGCAATAATTCGTTGTTTATTCCATTTTCTTCCTGGCCACCAAGCATAATCTTCATTTTTATAATAATAATAATCTTCATCGCAGGGTCTAATACATTTAAAACATTTCTTAACTCCATAGTTTGCAGTTGTATAACCACATTCTTCCCCATCAATTATATTAATACAATATTCTTTGGGAGATCGTCGTAAAGGAGGAGCAGCTAAGTATATTGGCTTTGAACTTCGTTGGCAAAAATTTTTGTTCATGTTTATTGATATATTATATAATTGAATGATAATTAAGGAAATAATAATTCAATTTTAAATTATCATGTAAACTGGACGTTCAATATGGCTACTTCTTTTTTCTTTGCTATCTTGTTTTAAAACTTTATAAATATCTTTAATTGTATAATATTCAATACGAAGTTGATATAATAAAAGAGATAATTTTCGTATATTTTTATATTTTTCATCCTTGTTTTCATCAAAAATAAGAAGACCCTTATTTATTAAAGTCTGTAAATTTTTTAAAAGTGGTAATATCCATAATGATATATCTCTTGAATATTTGTTTAAATTATTTATTCGTTTTAATATTTTTTTTCTATATATTTCAAATTCAGGTCGAATAAATGTATGTTCGACAGATCTACATCTTAAACAATCAAATAAATGAATGTATTTATAATTTTCATCATTTTTGTATTTCTTAATTATCTCATTTGTGTTTTTATATTTTTCATCATTTGGGTATTCGTTTTTGGATATGTTTTTTAATGAATGTAAACCTTCATACCATAATTCTTGCTCAAGTTTATTTCTTGCTATTAATAACAACATTTCACTTTTATTCGAATTTGGTTGTTTATACATAATTTCTAATGAAAGTTTATATATATCTTTATTAAATATAAGACCATAATTTTCAAGTTTTTTATTTACATTTTTAGTATTCTTTTTTATTGAAAATATATTAAATACTTTAATTCTACTATCTTTCATTTTTTTATTACGAGAAAACCAATTAAGAGCATAATTTGTCTTATCTATGTAAAAATAACGAAAATTAAAACCAGAATTTCTTCTATTTATTTTTAACATTATTGTACCTATGTGTATAAAAAAAAAAGGATCTATTTTATTGTAATATTTACCATACAATCTCCTTTTATGTATATCTTTTGGGTTTTCTTCTAAAAAATCTTTTAAATTGGTTTCCATATGTTCATTCTTTAATTCAATTGTCCTAAAATCATATCCGCCTTTGTTATTTTTTTTGTAAAAATTTTGGCTAATCATGATAATATTAATTATTTTATATTAATTAATATACATAACATTATATGATTCAATTTTAATTTTAAAATTGAGGATATTTATTTAAAAAGTTAAAGTAATGAGATAAATGATTAATATCATTATTATTGGTATATTTTTAGCAATTATTGCAAATTTTGTTCAAAATACAGGTGTAAATTTACAAAAATATTCACATACTAAAAATGAAGGAGATATATATTATAAATATATCAAAGATCCTATTTGGGTGACCGGAATTATATTTAATGTTCTTGGAGCATTATTTGAATTATCATCACTTGCATTTGCTCCTCAATCTATTATTGCTCCAATAGGTTCTTTATCAATTATTATTAATATGACATACAGTAAATATTTACATAATGATATAATAAATAAAAAAATAATTATTTCCACTATTATAATTTTGTTTGGTAATATGATTTCGATAATATGTGCCCCCAAAGTAGAATATGTCCATAGTGGTAAAGATGTTTACAATTTATTTAGTGAGGTTAAATTTATTTTATATATTGTAATATTTACATTAATTGTTGGTTTTTTAAATATATATCTTTCATATTACAATACACCCAGAAGAGAGCGTTTAATATATCCAATGTTAAGTGGAATTGCTGGCGGTATGAATGCATTGTTTGCTAAAAGTTTGTCTAAACTTGTTTATTTTTATATTGAACAAAATGATGAATCTACAAACAAAAATTCACAAAATACAAGATACATAGCAACTTGTTTATTTATTATTGCAGTTATTTTATGTAGTTTGTTACATATACGATGGTTAAATAGAGGATTAGCTAAATATTCAATATTGTATATTTATCCATTAAATAAATCAATTTGGATTATTTCATCTATTTTTGGTGGTATTATTGTATTTGAAGAATATAAAGATTTTGATGATAAACCAGTTAAAGCTACTTTTTTTGTATTTGGTATTATAATCATGATATTAGGAATAACTAGAATTAGTTTAGATAAAATTGAATTTCAAGTGAATGAAGAAGAAATTGAACAAGAAGACGTTGAACAAGAAGACGTTGAACTTATACGAATTTGTCCTCTAAGATAAAAAGAATTTAATCAGTCCCTAACAAAAATTACGAAGTAAATAATTTTGTTATTAACTTCAATTCAATCTTGTGAATTTCTGCAAGATTTTTTTTGATTAAGTATTATCTTACTTAGGTTGACTTTTAAGGTGTCTCCTGCCCTTTCGAACTCGAAAAACTTCACCCAAAGTTTTATAATACCAATTCGGGATTTTTTTTATTGGTTTTCTCCAATGTATAGCTATTTAAAATATCGATTTTAATTTTTATTAAATATGTAGTATTTGTTTTAGAAAATAAAGATATATAAAAATGAATTATTATTTAAATTTAATAGATATGAATTTAAATAATAATATAAAAATTTTGCGAGGTCCATCTTTAGAATGGAAAAATGTTAATTATTCTATTGAACAAAAAAAAATTTTACAAAATATTTCTGGACAAGTTTTTTCCGGAGAATTATTTGCAATATTAGGACCATCCGGTTCAGGTAAAACTTCATTACTTAATGTATTAGCAGATAGGATTACCAAAAATAAAAATGCTACTTTAACAGGAAAAGTAACAGTTAATAAAAGAAATCGTGATCAAGTAAATTTTAAAAGAATGTCTGCTTTTGTTCAGCAAGACGATATTCTTTATCCACAAATGACTGTATTTGAAAGTTTATTAATGACAAGTAAATTACGACTATCTTCAGAAAAAACAGAAATAAGTAAAAAAGAAATGATTGATAATTTAATGCGTCGTCTTAGTTTAACAGATATTAAAGATTCAAAAATAGGAAGTGTTTTAAAACGAAGTATTTCTGGTGGAGAAAAAAAGAGAACTTGTATTGCAAATGAGTTATTAACTGAACCACTTATAATATTTTTAGATGAACCTACTTCTGGATTAGATAGTTTTCAAGCTAAAAATATTATTCATATTTTGAAAGATTTAACTAATCAAGGACATATTGTTATTTGTTCTATTCATCAACCTTCAAGTAATATTTTCGAATTGTTTGATAAAGTAATGTTTTTATCAGAAGGACAAGCTATTTATAATGGATTTGGAAATGAACGATGTGTTGATTATTTTAATGATATTGGATTCGAATGTCCAAATCTATATAATCCAGCTGATTATATTTTAGACTTAATTTCAATAGATACTTCTTCTGAAGAAACTATAAAAAATTCTGAAGAAAGAATTCAAAAATTATTAAGTTTAAATACAATATCATATGATGAAGTAATTGATATACTTGAAGATAAGAATATTCCTAAATCAGATGAACATAAGTTTTATTCTACATGGTATGAACAGTTTAAATTACTATTTGTTAGATCATTAAATGAAGAATTACGAGACAGAATATCAATGATTATTAGATTTTCTGTATCTCTATTCTTTGCTATAATACTATGTATGATTTACGGTAATTTAGATTATGGCCAAAAATCAATACAAGATACATTGGGTGCTTATTTTTTTATCTGTATTAATTCTTCGTTTGGTGCGATGTTTCCTACGTTAAAAAAGTTTGCTGTAGAAAAGGAAATTGTAATGAAAGAAAGAAGTAATAAATCATATTATGCTAGTGCTTTTTATTTAGCAAAATTTTTATCATCAATGCCAATCGAACTTTGTATATCTTTTTTGTACACTTCAATCATTTATTGGGCAATTGGATTCAATCATAGTGGTTCATCTTATTTTTCATTTCTAATTATTGTATTTGGATTATCATTATGTTCAACCGGACTTGGATTATCTATATCAGCATCTGCTCCTGATATTCATATAGCTACTACTATGGCAAGTCCAATAATGATAATTATGCTCTTATTCGGAGGATTTTATGCAAATTTAGAAACCATTCCAAAATTTATCTCATGGTTACAATATTTTTCATTTATTAATTGGGGATTTCAAGGATTAATTATTAATGAATTTACTGGTAAAAATATGAATTGTAATGATATTCAAGATGACCAAGCTTGTTTAACAACAGGAAATGATGTTTTGTCGAGATATTCTTTTGATAAGTTTAGTGAAGCAGAATGTACTTTATGTCTCTGGTCAATTGGAATATTTTTACATATAATTGCGTATATATCATTGAGACGTAATAAACCCCAATATCAACAAATAGAATTAATGTAGAAATAAAAATTGATTTATTTAGTATTTATATGATTAATATAATGAATAACTCCAACTTTGTTAAATGTCAGGAACTATACAATCAACTGATTATAATCAGCAGATAACAATGGAAAATGAAGCAGAAGCAGAAGCAGAAGAAGAGTATTATGAAGATGAACTCCCAATATTACCAACGGTTTTAGAAAATATTATTATTGATTATGTATATCAACTGTATCACGTGGAAGATTTTCAAGGATGTATAAATCGAATCAATGATATTTATTATGTATATTATGAAGAGGATGGATTTCAATTATCAAGGAGAGGAATCGCAACCGGGAGTTTTTATAGAACCGAAAGTGTTGAGTATTATCAAATAAATAATGAAAATTCTTTATATTTTGACCATTATTATGAATTTCGTTGTGATACCACTATCAGATTATCAAGAATACAGTATGGAAACGATTTTCGAGTTGAGGATCTGGGCACAAGTTATGATTAATTTATATTTATTTTTAATAATAAATATAAATTAACATTAGATATCCGTTTAATTAAAGGACTGAAATGGATAAATTAAATCATAAAAATCCAGTCCCAAAAGAATGGACAAAATTGTATTAAAAAAATAAATCACTATATTTAAATTAAACATTTTCTTCCCAATCCTCATCATCATCGACATATTCCCTATCTTTTTCAGATCTAAATTTATTAAGAACTTTACCAGTCAAAGCACCTCCACCAATTGACAGAGATAATGTTACAATTAGAGCTAACAATTGAAATCCTCCTTGTTCAACCGCACTTCTACTATCTCTTCCTGGAAAAATATCAGTAATAGAATTACCATATAGACTATCTGATACTACTGACGCACTGATGAATCCAGAAATTCCACCAAGAATACCTGGCATTCCATGAAGATTATGGACACCACAAGTATCGTGTAATTTTAGTTTCTTTTTTAAATATGGTTGAATATAAACATACCCAACAACAGATAATGTTCCAGCAATAGCTCCAATAATTAATGAAGCATATGGTCCAATAACTAAATCAGCAGATGAACCAACAGCTACGCCACCAGCTAAAGTCGCATTTTGAATATCTTCCATACTAAATTTATTATGGGGTCGTAACAAGCGAGACATAAAGAAAGCACTAATGCAACTATTACTTAATGCTAATACAGTATTGATTACAACTCTATGTTGAGAGTTTCCAGAAGCTAATACACCATTGAAACTAGGCCAATATAACCAAAGGAAAATTGTTCCAATCATAGCGAATAAATCTGATGTTTTACTTGTTCGGAAATCAGCTCGTTCAAGTTTATCTTTATTAACAATCATGTAAGATACAGCCAATCCAAAATATGCTCCAAAAGTATGGACATACATTGATCCACCCATATCAACTGCTTTAAATACTTCTACGCCAAGTGATTCATTAATTGAATAAAAGATTAATTCAAGTGGAATTAAGATTAAGAGTTGCTCAACTGAAATTTTTCCTAAAACAGCACCAAAAGTAATCAATACCGCACCTGCAGCAAAATCACCAGTAATTAATGAAGTAATATCTAAT
>Ga0310342_100002467_pt1 | contig 11874 bp, 6 predicted proteins | sample S15DNA20500_MG_FD_206155 | JGI IMG/M metagenome (GOLD analysis project Ga0310342, IMG submission 206155) | Marine microbial communities from station ALOHA, North Pacific Subtropical Gyre - S1503-DNA-20-500_MG | ecosystem: Environmental > Aquatic > Marine > Oceanic | place: Pacific Ocean: North... | reverse complement strand
CAGGAGCAGGAGCAGGAGCAGGAGCAGGAGCAGGAGCAGGAGCAGGAGCAGGAGCAGGAGCAGGAGCAGGAGCAGGTGCTGGAGCAGGTGCTGGAGCAGGAGCAGGTGCTGGAGCAGGAGCAGGTGCAGGAGCAGGTGCTGGAGCAGGTGCTGGAGCAGGTGCTGGAGCAGGAGCAGGTGCTGGAGCAGGTGCTGGAGCAGGAGCAGGTGCTGGAGCAGGTGCTGGACAAGGCAGTGGGCAGGGTAGCGGGCAAGGACAAGGACAAGGCCAGGGCGGCCAGGGTAAGGGCAATCCCCTCGACCTGCAGGAAAGCTCGGCGGCCGGAACCTCTTCCACCGTCGCCCAGGGCGATGCGGTGACTCGCAGCCGACAGTCCATCAATTCTCTCACGCGGCGCCGACGCTCGGCCGCCATCCAGAATTACGTGCAACCGCTCCCAGTCGAGTTCCGGAAGCTGGTTGCCGAATACTACGAAGCCCTTGAGGAATGAACGCCCGACCACTTCGCACAACTACCGTGGCTGCCCTGACCGCAGCCTCCCTTCTCACCTCCACCCTGCCTCTCGCCCGGGTGCAGGCGCAGGATGAGGCCGCGCAGACTCAGACAGTCGGGGTGGCCCGGCTTACCCCCGAGGCAGAAGCCTCCATCACCAAGGGGCTGGCCTACCTTGCCAAGGACGGAGTCCAGAATCCCAATGGCAGTTGGGGTGGCTCCGGCAACCCGGTGGCTGAGACCTCGGTCGGACTGATGGCCTTCATGCTGAAAGGCTACGTGCCGGGCCGCGGTGAATACGGACGGCTCATGGACAAGGCGATCTCCTACCTCATCAACAAGGGGCGGGACCAGCGGGGGTTTCTGGGCACTCCCAACAACCACGCTGGAATGTACGAGCACGGCCTGGCCGTCCTCGCCCTCTCCGAAGCCTGGGGTCAAAGCAAGAATCCCCGCCTGAAGACCTCCCTGCGCCGGGCAGTTGACATCATCCTGCGCGCCCAGAATGCCGAGGGCGGCTGGCGCTACAACCCGGAACCGCGGGACGCCGATCTCTCCATGACTGTCATGCAGGTGGTCGCTCTCAATTCCGCGCGGGAGGCCGGCATCTCCGTCCCCGACGCCACCATTGAAAAAGCCACCAAATACGTCCTGACCTGCCAGGACGAGGATAGCGGTGGTTTCCGCTACCAGCCCGGTGGCGGGGAACCGGGATTCGCGCGGACCGCAGCCGGCGTGATGTCACTCATCATGTGCGGCCAGCGTCGACACAAAGCCACCCAGCGTGGGCTCGCCTTCCTCAAGGCCTATCCCGACCGTAAGTTCGACAAGAACTATCCTCGTTTCCACTACTCACACTACTACGCGGTCCAGTCGATGTACCAGTCCGGCGAATCCGACTTCCAGGCCTGGTACCCGAAGATTGCGGCTACCATCGTCTCCAAGCAGCAGCAGGACGGCAGCTGGGGTGGAGCCCACGGCACGGTCTACGGAACCGGATTTTCCATCCTCATCCTGGGAGTGCCCTACCGCTACCTTCCCATCTACCAGCGCTAACGGTAGGTCCCTCCCGCCCTACGGGATTCGGGGTTCCGGGGTAGGCCGGAAGCCCCAGGGCCCGAGCCACGTCAGTCGCATATGATCCGCTTCCTTCACAGCATCGTCATCGGCCTGCTGGCCTGTGCCTGGCTCCCGGCCGCACCGCCACCCGCCGGGGCGGGCCGGATGCTGCAACAACTCGAAAGTGAGAGTTGGATTCAGCAGGCTGAAGCCCTCCACTACCTCGGAGAACACCGGGTGGAGCTTGCTACTGATGCCGTCCGCGCCCTGCTCAACAATAAAACGGCCCATTCCTGGATCCGCGGACGCGCCCTGCTCACCTTGTCGCAGATTGAGACCGAGGTGGATCCAGGTGAATTTGGCCAGTGGGTCGCGCATGACCAGAGTGCTCTCCGCGCGGCCGCAGCCGAGGTGCTCGAACTCCACGGGGGCAACTCCGCAACGACCTGGATCGATATTCTCCTGAAAGATGCTGATCCCGCCGTCAAGTGCCACGCCGCAGCTGCCCATGCGCGGCGGAAGAAGGGGGCAGCCTGGGCGGTGGTCGATCAACTCACCGCCACGCCAGCTCCAACGCTCGCCCGTGCTTCCGCCCGTGCCCTGGCCTTCACCGGCAACGAAGCCGCCCTCACACGCCTGGCCAGGCAACTCGCCACCCCCGAACTGATGCGCGAGTCGCTTCGCGGAATCAGCGGTATCCAGAGCGCCCCCCTTATTCCGCTTCTCCTCAACCTCCTTCCTGATCTCGAGGAAACCGACCTCAACTACGCCGCAATTCTTACCGGACTGCAGAATCAGGAATGGAAGGAGGTCACCGCCGGCATGTCTGATTTCATCAAGAGCGGCGACGAAAAACGCGTGCGTAGCGCTGCTCGACTCATCACCACCCTCACGCGTTCCCCGGAACTGGGCCCCCCTCTTCGGGAAGCCCTCGCCAAAGCCACCCAGACCGAGACGATCGAGGCGGGGCTGATCGCCCTCGGCTCCGCAGCCATGAATCCTGACGAGCACCACCAGTTCTTCAGCAAAACTCTCAAGCACGAAGAGTCCTCCATCCGCTCCCTCAGCATCCGCTGCCTGGCCCATTGCAAGGAAATCAACCACTACGAAATCCTGCGTGAAAGCCTGGTGGATAAGGATCCCGAAGTGATCCGGGCCGCCCTGAGTGCACTCAAGCGCCAACCGGCTGTGAACGCCCCTCAGGGCAGGCTCGTGGCCTACCTCGAGGCTCCCCTCTCCAGCGACGACGAGACCGTCCGCTCCCTGGCCTATGAAGTCCTCGCCCACGCGGGGAGCGAAGCGGACTTCCGCCCCGCCATGGCCGCGCTGGAAGAGCTCCTCACCGGCACTGATGAAACCCTGCGCATTGCCGCCGCCAAGGCGCTGGGCGCCCTGGCCCCGGAAGACCAGATCGGAGAGGTGGTGGCGGCCCAGGGATACCTCGCCCACTGGATGGTGATCGGCACCTTCCTCAATGACAAGGAACACAAGGCCTTCCACGAGGTGCACGAACCAGAGAAGGAAATCGACTTCGAAAAAACCTACAAGGCGACCTATATCTGGCTCCTCGAAGGCCGTAGCGACAAGCCCATTGAGCGCGAGGTCACCTGGGGTGTGGGCATCGTCGACCGGACCGACGGCAAACTCGCCATGTCCTCCCAGCTTCCCCCTCCCGGATCATTCGCGGTGGGCTACGCGGTAGCCGACATTCACGTGGATACCGCAAGGGAGATCACCCTCGACATCGACGGCGATGATGCCTTCCGCATCTGGCTCAACGGTGAACAAATCTCAGAGAAGATCGCTCCCTACCAGCACCGCAAGGACTGCATCGCTGAACACAGGGGCCTTCAGGTCAAACTCGTGGCCGGAACCAACCGCTTCATCGTCAAGTCCGCCAATGTAGACTACCGTTGGTGGGTGCGTCTTCGGCTCACCGATTCCAACGGGATCCCGATTCCCTTCCGAACACCATGACGCCGGGACTGCGAACGCTCCTCTGCTGTCTACCTATAGTCGGTGTTCCACTCTTCGCCGCTGCGGAGGACCCGACCTCCGATCCCCGCTGGGCCAAGGCCCAGAGCGCCTACGACGCCGGTCACAAAGATGAAGGTCACAGCCTCCTGATCGAGCTCTCGGAGTCTCATCCCGGACACCTCGATCTCGCGGTGGCCTGCTACTCAACCATTCTCGTGGAAGAAGGGCGCCTCCTGAAATCCAATCCATGGATTGATATCGCTGCCGAGCGTCTCGTCTCCCTCGAACAGGTTGGCGCAATCTCTGCAAACACCCGCTCTATCCACGAGGCCGTCCCGCGGGTTATCGACAAGGCCCTGCAGGAAGGGCAACAGCTCGAAGCCCGCGAAACAACCGACCGCTTCTATCGGCAGAATCCCGATGACCTCTATTGGCGCATCCGTCAGGCCTATAATTACCGCCGCATGGACCTGCTCGACACCCTTCCCCTCTACCAGAAACTCAAGGAAGACCACGACCCCGATCACCCCCATCCCTACACCCGCGAACTCTGGAGCTGGATGGACAACGAGCTGAAGACCATCGAGAAACTGCCTCAGCCCATCCATCCCCTTCCGGAGGGGACTCCCCTTGTCCTCATGGCCCCCGACGACCCGGATGGCTACTGGCGCACCGTTCTCGACCGTTCCCCCGCCGATATCCCGATCCAGGTCGATCGTGTCGCCGCCCTTGCCCGCAACCAGATCGTCCCCTGGCAGGACCAGACGGGCCTGACCGATCCCCTGCGAGCCCTCGACCTCCACCTGCAGTCCAAGCCCGCCGCCGAACTGGCCGCGCTGCGCACGCTCCAGGACGATCTCTTTGCCCGGGAAACGCTGCCAAACCAACCGGCAGAAGCCGATCTCCTCTCCCTGAGTCGCCGGTTTGCCTGGTCGGCTGAAGTCCACAAAAAGCTGCTCGCAGTTGCCAACGAGGCTCTCTGGGAAGGTCGGTCCGAATCCGCCCTGCGCAGCTTTCGTGAACTTCTCACCCACTCCGTCGACCCGGCCCTGAGGGACGCCGCCCAGGTGGGAGCGTGGACGGCCCTCAAGCTGATCGGAGCAATCGGCGAACTGCGGTCCTCGGCTGGCGCCATCGATCCCGGCAAGACATATCCCTGGATGGGCAAAACCGCCAAGGGCTCCCGGATCAGGTCGGAGCTTCTCGATGGAAGCGCCACCCCTCCCCCGACCTTGGCGCCTGCCCTCAAGGGACTGAGCCAGCACGTCCTCCAACTCCCTCCGGTCTCCCCCTGGCCCACCGACACCCCTGCCATCGGCTTCGGAATCGACCTTCAGGTCTCTGGCTCGCAGATCATCGCAAGCGGCCGCAACCTGCTGGTAAGCTACGATGTGAGCAACCCGGGTGAGCCCCTCTGGTCCCAGCTTCAGCGCCATCCGGTCGAACAACACCGCCGCACCGGATTTCATCCCGGCTACTTCCGTCCGCTCATCCTCAACGACACCCTCTACACCCGCTGGGGTCTCACCTCCCTCCCCAATGGCCTGGCCGCCTTCGACCTGGCCGGGGGACAGCCGCTCTGGTCCTACAGCTACGACCGTGGCAGGTCCCCCTATTCAAAAGGGGTCCCCATGGGCGACCCCGTGGCTGCCGATGGAGGTCTCTTCTATCTGCAGTGGCATACTCCCGGTGATGTCACCGACCGCAACCGGACGGTGAGCCTCATTTATTTCGATCCCAACGGGCGGCGACCCCGCTGGTCGGCTGATCTCGCCAGCGCGGGCCGGGCCACCGATATTACCGGGAGCATGCAACGGTCTGCCCCGCAAAATACCATCTACGGGAATGCGGTCACCGTTCATCGCGGGGCAGTCTACTGCAACACCAACGCGGGCATGATCATCCGCTGCGACGTGCGCGACGGCCGCGTCGACTGGATTCACAACTACCGCCGGCAGAACTCCAGCCTCGTCCCCGAAAACCTGGGCGCGAAACCGATCATCAGCGGCAGCATGGTCATCTGCATGCCCCGGGATGATGGGCGGATCTTCGCCCTCGACCAGGAAACGGGTCTTCTCGTCTGGGACAATCCACTCGTCCTGGGAACCGAGATGATCGGGATCTCCGGTAACACCCTCGTCGTGCGGGGCGTGGGTGTCCTCTCCGGACTGGACATCACGACAGGAATAGCCCGGTGGTTCCGTCCTCTCCCCCTGGGGATCCTCGGACGCGCACTGCTTCTCGGGGATTCCGTCTACCTCGGGTCGGTCAACGAAGTGAAGCGCCTCGAAGCCCTTACGGGCAAGGTGCTGGAGCGCCGCCCCTGGGACCTCGGCGAGGCCCGGCCCCTGGGATTCACCATTGCCCCCGGCAAGATCTTCGTGGTGAGTGACAATCCTGCGCCAGACCGCAGACATAACATCGGCGAACCCCTGGCCCGTATCAAGATGTCACCCACCTCTCTCAAGCTCCCGCTCAAACGCACCTGGAGCCTCCCCCGTAGCGATGCACGGATCGCCCTCGCCCCGGCCTCCTTGGGATTGCGTGACACTGCCTATCTCCTCTCCGGCGGTATCCTGGAGTGTCTCGACCTCAGCCCCAGCGGATCGATCAAATGGCGCCGCTTCGTGGACGCTCACAATGCAACCCTGTCCTTCGTTGGCGAAAAGATCCTCCTCGTGGAAAACGGACGATCACGCCGCGGCCGTAGCCGGGCCGTCGCACTCAGTGCCAGGAACGGAAGGTTCCTCTGGGAAGCTCCTGTTCCTTCCGCCCTCGGAAATCCCTTCTTCTTCGGGAATAGGCTCATGTACCACGACCGCCGCGGTAAAATGGTGGTCCTAGACCTTGAGAACGGAAACCCGGCCTGGGAACGCACCTTGAACGAGGGTGACCTCGTCGATCCCTACTGGGACGGCCAAAAGCTGAATATCTTCCATGCCTCCAAGTGGCACGGACCTCACCACCTTGTTCTCGACCCCGCCACCGGTCGGACCATCCGGCGGAATCGTGTCATTGTTGCCAACACCCCCTCTCCCAACCTGGCCCGCGCCTTGGAAAATGGATGGTTTGAAGTACGCTTTCCCGCTCGAACCGCCAGCTGGGTTCGACTGACCGCCCTCTCCGAAGTGAACGGGCAGGGCTGGGCCTCGGCCGCCGAACTGCACGTTCTCGATGGGGACGGCAAACCCCTTCCCCGGGACAAGTGGATCATCGAGGCTGAACACGAACGCAACAACGGCCTGCGGGCCCTGCCCCCCAATCTGGTCGACGGTGACCCCACCACCTGGTGGCACTCGCCGTGGAAGCATCCCGACAAACCCGCCATCGGAAAGATTGTTCCCCACCCCCATTTCGTCCACATCAACCTCGGCGCACACCACCGCATCAGCGGGTTTCACTACCTGCCGGCCAAGATCAATAATAACAACGGCATGATTCGTGATTATGAGTTTCATGCGCGGGAGGACATCGACCCGGACTGGGGCGACCCGGTCGCCGCCGGAATCCTCGTCAACCGCCTCCACGTCCAGCGTAACCACTTCGGTCCCCGCGCAGTCTTCTTCGATGCCCGCAACTACCCTGGCAACAAACAGGCTGTCTTCCGCTATAACCTGGACGGCAAGACCTCCCAGCTGGTCGAAGAACAGGGCCACCTCCTCTCTACACACGGTCGCTATGCCCTCATCAACTCCCAGAATAAACTCATCCTGCGACGGACCGATGATCCCAGCTACCGCTTTGAGCTCACTCCCCACATCCCCCACGGCCACCACGGTCATATCGTTATCGAGGGCGACCAGCTCATCACGGGCCGCCACAAGATTGCGATCGCCGACCTCAACGCCAAACGCTTCCTCGAAATCCCCGAGGACCCGAAATCACGCCGTCACCAGAACGGCAACTTCGTGCGCCTGCCGGATGGGCACTTCCTCAAGATCGTCCACCACGGCAATAAGCAGGAACTCGTCCTCATCAACATGACAACCGGACAAATCACGGAGGGAACCTTGGAGACGCAGACAGAGCGCTTTACGGAAGACCGCTTCCTCAAGCCCCCCCGCCAACCCCTCCTCACCTTCGACCGTACCCTCCTCTTCTACGACAACTCGACCCTGAGTGCGTGGGTGGCTGCGAATTGAATCGGGCGGCGGGCCCGGATGAATTCACCGAGGTCTTTCCAAACCCTCCTCTGGAGCATAAGGAGGAGAATGAGAATGCGCCTCGTCCTCCTCGCTTCCTGCCTCGGCTTCACCATCGCCGCCCCGGCCAGGTTGCCCAACATCGTCTATATCATGTCCGATGAGCTCGCCTACTACGAGCTCGGGCACATGGGCAATCCCTACCTCAAGACCCCGCGAATTGATGGTATGGCGAAGGATGGCATCCGTTTCACCCACGCCTTTGCTGCCGCCCCGGTCTGCGCGCCCCTGCGCTGCAACCTGATGACCGGCAAACACGCCGGACATGCCTCGGTCCGTGCCAACGACGGCGGCACGCCCCTGCGCTCCGACGAGGCCACCATCGCTTCCCTTCTCAAGGAGAAAGGCTACGCCACCGGAGGTTTCGGGAAGTGGGGTGCCGGCGGACGTGACTCCACCGGCGTGCCCGAAAAGCACGGCTTCGACATCTTCTTCGGATACTATGACCAGGTACACGCTCACTCCTTCTATCCACCCTACCTCGTCCGCAACAGCGAGGAGGTGAAGCTGCCCGGCAACGAAGGCGGACGGGCTGGCCAGACCTACTCGCATTACGCCATCATGAAGGAAGGGCTGAAATTCATCCGTGAGAACAGGGAAAAACCCTTCTTCTGTTACTTCCCGATTACCCCACCCCACGGCATGTACGACATCCCCCGTGATGATCCTGCCTGGAAGCAGTACCAGGACGAAGCTTGGATCAAGGACGGGAAGATCTCCCAGGACGTGAAGAACTACGCCGCCATGGTCACCATGGTGGACAACAACGTCGGGCAAGTCCTCGATCTCCTTGATGAACTCAGGCTCACTGACAACACCATCGTGTTCTTCACCGGCGATAATGGAGGGCAGGACCGCTTTCGCAACGCCACCCACCCCCGGGGATTCTTCAGTCCCAACAAGAACCCCAGAACCGGGGTGGAATTCCGGGGCGGCAAGGGCAATCTCTACGAGGGAGGACTCCGTATTCCCTTTCTTGTGCAATGGCCCGGCAGGATCAGAGGCGGGCAGGTGAGCGATCTCATGTTCGCCCAGTACGACATCCTCGCCACCCTCACCGGGCTCGCAGGGGCCCGCACACCCAAGGACACCGATGGCATCTCAATCCTGCCCACCCTCCTCGGGGAGGAGGCCGCCGGATACAAACAGGCAACCCATCCTCACTTCTACTGGGAGTTCGGCAACATGCAGGCCGTCCGAATCAACAACTGGAAAGGCCTGCATATCCGCAACAAGAAGAGCTGGGAGCTTTACGATCTGAAGAAAGACATCAGCGAAACCACCAACCTCGCCAGCAAACACCCCGAAGTCATCGCCCGGATGAACAGGATCATTGCCGAGAGCCACGAACCCGCCCGCCCCGGCAGCTACACCACGCGGGAGCGGCACGAGCGGGACCGCTGGGCCAAGTGGGCAACCTCGCGCACCCAGCCCTCGCCCCGCGTCGCCCGCATGAAACGTATCAAGGACAGGAACCTCGTCCCCTTCGAGAAGATGAACTTGGTAAGTTTCAGCAGCGAGAACCCGTCCAATAACCGCAAAGCCATCTTTGCCATCGATGGACGCCCTGACACCGTCTGGCACTCCAACTGGTCGGATGGCCTGAAGAAGCATCCCCACGAACTGGTCATCGATCTTGGCGCCATCTACAGCATCTCTGGCTTCCGTTACCTCGCCCGGCAGGACGGAGGCTGGAACGGCAGCTTCGCTGAAACGGAATTCTACGTGAGCAATTCCCCGGACGAGTTTCCTTCCTGCGCTGCCAAGGCCACCTTTACCAAGGACAGGAAGGCACAGTCTGCCACCTGCGGGAAACCCGTCCGGGGGCGCTACGTCAAGGTCCGGGTCCTCTCCGAGGTCAATGGTGAAGCCTGGGGCTCCGCCGCCGATATCGGGGTGATTGGCAAACCCGTCAAGTAAGCTCTCCTCCTTCCCAGAAACAGAGTCCTGCTCACAACAAGTTCGGAAGAAAATCCTTCTTCCTCCCGTATTCCTACACGAATTGGTCATGATCCAAAAAATCATCCTCGCACTACTCGCGTTCTCAGCATGCGGCCTGAACGCCAGACCGCAATCGGAGCAGGAGTTCCAGCGAATTCATTCCCTCATCAAACCACAACCTGGCGAAAGCCCCTGGAGGCAGATCAACTGGCTCACCAGCGTAAGCGAAGCCCGCCAGCGCGCGGCAGCCGAGAACAAGCCCATCCTCATCTTCACCGCTGCTGATGGCAGCCCCCTCGGACGAACCTGAGGCGCGTGCACCGGCAATCGATCCCGCCGGTTCACGGGCGCTCAGGTTGAGCCCAATTTCATCAACAAGCACTTTATTCCTCTCGGCCTCGACACCTACTTTCGCGGCAATTCTCACGAAATCGCTTTCTGCCAGAAAGCCGGATCCGGAGGCAACCGCGTAGTGGTCACCACCGCCAACGGATTCACCCTCGCAAAGGGAGGAACCCTTGCTCTGCAAGAACAGGAACTAGCCCCCCTTCTGGTGCAGTACCTTGCCCTGCCGATAACGGAGCGGCGGCCATCCCTCCCTCCTGCCGGGACAGCCATTGCGCCCAAACGCTCCCTTCCCCAACCGCCAGAGGGCGGGCTCATCCTTCGAAGCTATTGCACCTACCTGCAACAGAATGACTCGGGACGCATCGAGCGCAAAAGGAGGCTCTACTACCGGGAGAATCCAGATGCCTGGGCAGCGGAGACCCAGAGCGACACCCTATGGCTCACCAGGGAGGAGTGGCGGTCGCTCCTTCCCGCCGCCCCAAGGAAGGGAACGGTCCTGCAGGTGGCCGGTCCCATCTGCGAGCGCTTCTACAGCAGCATCGGAATTGATTACATGGAAGGCAGTGTCAACGCCCTCCCCCTCACCAAGGGAAGCATGATCATCGAGATCGGAGAAGTGACCGAAACCGATCTCACCCTGGAGCTCAAGGGCTCCGGGCAAATGGGCGTTCCTTTTGAAAATCACCGCCGCAACAGTCCTGATAGCCGAGGCTGCGCATTGGAGGTCACCGGCAAGCTCACAATCGACCGTCAGAGTGGAACCTTCACTCGCTTCGACATCCTCGGCATCGGCACTGCGTGGGGAAACAAGATGAGCTATACGAAGCGGGCGATCCACATTGAGGAGTACCCTTGGCGCTATGGCATCGCGTGCGAGCTCGTAACAACCCGGAAACCGGTCGACCTTCTTCCTCCCTATAATCTCGTGCACTACGGGAGCGGGATCCCCTATTTCAACAAGTAGCTGCGGTTGGGGACAATCCGGCAGCCCCGGGGTCTGCCACTACTCCCAGGGGACCACGCCTTTCCTGCTTAGCTCTCACCAAGAGCCGGGTAGTCGATCGGCTGGCGGCAGTCGAGGGCCGCAGTAACCGGTGGCATCTCGTATTTCAGCCCGGTTGCGCAGTTGAAAAGCACCACTGACTCCCCGGCGCCAACCCGCCCGGATGCCAGTTCCTTCTTGTAGGCGGCATAGGTGGCCGCCCCCTCGGGGCAGAGAAGGATTCCCTCCAGATCGGCCATCTCAGCCCAGGCCTCTTCGATTGCATCGTCGTCAACCGCGGTTGCAAGACCATTGGTGGAGCGCACACCCTGCAGGATGAGGAAATCTCCCAGCGCAGTCGGAACCCGGATGCCTGCCGCCATGGTATGAGCGTTCTCCCACACCCCGGCATGCTCCGTGCCTTCCTCCCACGCCTTCACAATAGGGGCGCAGCCGCTGGCTTGCACCGCGACCATGCGCGGTCGCTTTGACCCGATCCACCCAATCGCATCCAGTTCATCAAATGCCTTTACCATTCCGATCAGGCCCGTCCCCCCCCCGGTGGGATAGAAAATAACATCCGGCAGTTGCCAATCGAACTGTTCCGCCAACTCAAGTCCCATCGTTTTCTTTCCCTCGATACGATAGGGTTCCTTAAGAGTGGAAACGTCAAACCAGCCCATGGGCTCGACTCCCTCACGCACGATCCTGCCGCAATCATGGATCAACCCGTTCACCCGCCAGACGCGGGCACCCTGCATCGCAATTTCACGCAGGTTGGTCTCCGGAGTGTCCTCGGGACAAAAGACGAAGACCTCCATGCCGGCCCGTCGTCCGTAGGCTGCCATCGCCGCGCCGGCATTCCCGTTGGT
>Ga0310342_100002466_pt1 | contig 11875 bp, 7 predicted proteins | sample S15DNA20500_MG_FD_206155 | JGI IMG/M metagenome (GOLD analysis project Ga0310342, IMG submission 206155) | Marine microbial communities from station ALOHA, North Pacific Subtropical Gyre - S1503-DNA-20-500_MG | ecosystem: Environmental > Aquatic > Marine > Oceanic | place: Pacific Ocean: North... | reverse complement strand
CCTCCCCTGGTTGCAGGCAGAGGTCCCAGACACGTACCCGGTCATTTTCAAATAGCAATTTGGTTCCTACTTCCGGTGAAACTGGTTGCTGGCTCATCCGGTTTACCTCCCACCCACAGGTTAAAATGCCGGGCTCAATCTAACGTAGCTCCCGACGACACTCAAGCAACGCAATCGCATTACAGAAGAACTGCCGCCTGAGAAAAAGCTTACCACGTTTGCCTCGCCCTTCCAGACTCCGCCGGAGTAAAATAGAAAGTCTCCGTACCTGAAGGAAATTGTTTGCGGTTCTGTAAAGGCTGGCTTAGACTATGGGCTCCACCGGCCCACCACACCCGGGCCAAACCGTCACAACCCCTCCTGCTTGGAGTTGTATTTGTTCGTCTCGCATCCTGCAAAAGGTTCTGCCATGTGTGTTACGATTCTGCGGCCGTTTCTCGCACCGACCCTTGCCCTAAGTGTCGCTCTTCTGTTGCTGCCGCCGACACCGGCCTGCTCACAAGAGAACCAGTCAGCCGCCGTTCGCGCTTATAACGTGGCCGCTGCCCTGCAAAATGGTGGTCTCTACCCACGGGCCGCCGCGCGATGGACCGACTTCCTACAAAAGTATCCGAAGGATACCCGCATTGATCGGGCCACGTATTACCTGGGCATCTGCCAATTACGCACCAAGAAGTACCCAGAAAGCACTGCCACATTTAAATCGTTGATCGCGAAATTTCCGAAGTTCGCCGACTTGGACGGTGCCCATTACAACGTAGCCATGTGTTCCTACCAGATTGCCGTGACCTCCAAGAAACCGGCCGATTTCCTGCAAGCCGCTGTCGCTTTCGAAGCGATGGTCAAAACTTTCCCTAAGAGCACCCATGCGCCACGCGCCTGCTATTTCCAGGGCGAGTCTTATTACGCCGGCGAGAAGCTAAAGGAAGCTGCTACCGCCTACGCCCAGTTAACTACCTCGTATGCCAGCAGCCCCCTCCTGGCAAGCGCGCTCTATGCCCTCGGCACCACGAAACAGGAGTTGTCGCTCCCAGCCGAAGCAGAAACCACCTTCAAGGCTTTTCTGGCCAACGCCGCTTTGGCTAAAGACCCCCTGGCGTCCGAAGTGCAGTTAAGGTTAGGCCTGTCACAATTCCAACAAAAAAAGTATGCCGAGTCAGACAAGACCTTAGCCATCGCCGCTGCTTTGCCGGAATTCCCCCTTGCCGATCTGGCGTTGCTCCGTCAGGGCCAGTCACGCATGGAGTTGGGCAACTACGACCAGTCCATTCCTCTGTTCACTAGCCTGATCAGCAAGTTTGCCGACAGCACCCACAAACCGGCAGCCCAGCTTGCCGCTGGTCGCTGTTACTATCAACTGGAGAAATACCCCGACGCTCGCAAGTTACTAGAGCCGCTGGCAAAATTACAACTACCTCAATCCCCCGAGGCCGCTTACTGGTTAGGGCGCAGCTTCATCAAACAGAAAAGTCCCCAGGAAGCGTTTGCTCTCCTTGACCAAGTTTCCAAAACCACCAAGGACAGCGCGTTTTTACCCTACATCCAGTTGACCCGTATTGACGCTCTCTACGAAATCCCCGACCGCCGCAAGGAGACACTCGCTCTCTATGAGGCTTTTGTTAAGCAATATCCGAAACACTCGCTGACGCCGCAAGCACACTACATGTCTGCTTTTGCAGCCCTGGGTGAGAAGGATTACGCAGCGGCCCGCAGTCGTGCCGAGTCCTTTCTAACCGCTGCCCCTAACCAGAAACACGAACTGACCCCCGCCCTCCTCTTTATCGCCGGCGAAGGCTACCTGTTGAATCCTGATGAGGCTACTGCTGAAGCAAATCGTACGAAGGCGGAAACCTTTTACCAGCGGCTGGTCAAGGAATACCCGCAACACAAGCGGGTGTCGTCGGCCCAATTACGAATCGGCTGGTGTCTCTATCAGGCAGACAAGTTTGCCGAATCACACGCCTTGCTGACGGCAACGCTGCCGAAATTGACAGAGGCTTCGCAAAAGGCCGATGCCAACTTCCTGCTCGGCCGCAACTCCGCTGCCCTTGATAAGCACCCGCAAGCCATCGCTGCCTACACTGCGGCTCTGGCCGCTGATGTTCAATGGGTACGGGCCGACGAAGTGTTCCTGGCCACCGGGCGCAGCCATCGCCAACTCAAAAACCTGCCTGCCGCCATTGAACGTTTCACCCAACTGGCAGCCAAATACCCGGACAGTATCCACCGGGCCCCGGCCCTCTTTGAGCTGGGTGAAATCGCACAGGAACAGAGCAACCACGATCAAGCGATTGTCTTCTTTACCGAGGTTCAGCAAAAATACGCGAAAACCGAATTTGGACCACTGGCCCTCTATGGCCTGGGAACCGCGCAGTATGCCAAGCAGGCCTACCCGATCGCCCAGGCCCATCTGACCGCTCTGCTCGCTACCAAACCCCAAGCCCCCCTGCTAAACCAGGCCCACTACCTCAGAGGCCTGACCTATCAGCGCCTGAAGAACTACCCCGAGGGCATCAAGGATTTCCAAATCTTCATTGCCAGCAAGCCAACCGCCGACGCCCTCTGGGATGCCAAATACGGGTTGGCCCTCTGTCATGTGGGTGCCAAGCAGCCCGATCCGGCCATTGTCGTTTTAAAAGACCTTCAGGCGACCGCCCCTGCCTACCAGTTTGCCGACAAGGTCTTATACGAACTCGCACATGCCCAGTTAAGCAAGATGCTCGCTCCGGAAGCAACGGCCACCTTTAAGTCCCTGGGTGAAAAACACAAAGAGAGTCCATTAGCGGCCGAAAGTTGGTTCTACGTTGGGAAATTCCATGCCGAATTGGCCGCCAAAACGGCCGAAGCCGCCAAGCAGCAGACTGAATGGACCTCCGCTGACCTGGCGTTTTCCACGGGTCTGACCAGCAAACCTGTCGACGAATTGCACGAGAAACTCTTCTACAAACTAGCCGACGTTCGCTTTCAGCTGAAGAACTATCCCGGGGCGGGCCAAATTCTGCAGCAGCAGATCAGCAAGTTCCCCGCTGGAGAATTGATCGATCCAGCCCGTTACCTGGCGGCCGAGTGTTTTTACCGACAGGACGACTTCACCAAGGCGTTACCTCTCTTCACACTGGTCGCCAGTCGGAAAGTCGAGGCCTACCATGAACAGGCCCTCTACCGGGCCGGCACCTGTGCCAAGAACCTTAAGCAATGGGAACCAAGTCGTCAGCACTTTGCGGCCCTCCTTGCTCAATTTCCCAAGTTCGAACAGGTACATGAAGCCCGCTATGGCCTGGCCTGGTCTCATCAACAGCTAAAGCAGTTCCCGCAGGCCCGCGCACTTTATGAGCAAATCACTCGCGAGACAGAGACGGTAACCGCCGCTAAGGCTCGCTTCATGATCGGAGAACTCGAGTTCGGTGATGGCAAGTACGAATCGGCTATCGAACAATTCCTGTCAGTCGCCGTGGGCTATCCCTACAAAGAGTGGCGCGCGATGGGGCATTTCGAAGCCGCCCGCTGTTTCATGCAACTGAAACAGAACGACAAGGCAATGGCGTCACTGCAAATCATAATCAAGGATCACGCGGATCACCCCAAGGCAAAAGACGCCGCCAAATTACTGGCTGAATTAAAGAAATAGTTTGACAAAGGATGAGGCGATCAACATGATTCACCTGTTAAAACTTAAGGGACGCTTTCTGACACTACTTATTGTCAGCGGGGTTATCACAGCCTCGGCCCTGAGCCACTACTGCTATGCCCAAGGTCAGGATGATACCACGGGCGGTACCGCGGAGGCTGAACAAGCCGCCCCGGCAACACCGGCTACCGAAAGCCAGCAGAACGACAGCCTCGGCAGCCAGATTTTCAAAGCGCCCGAATCTAGCAGCGACTGGTTTGCTCTCTTCTTTTACGCCTTGCTTGCTGTCTTCTCTATTTTTGCTGCTACAGTCACGCTGGAACGCCTTGTCAATCTGAGAACACAGCGGGTCTTACCTGCACAATTCGAGTCTGGGTTAGCGGGTATCCTTGAATCGACCACTCCCTCACAGAGCGAGTTGTCCGATCTCTGTGACAAGTGGCCGTCTCCCGTGGCACGTATCCTGACCGCCGGTCTGAGCCGTAGTGGTCGACCACTACCTGAAGTGGAGAAATCGATGGAAGATGCCGCCATCCGCGAACTTTCGGAAATGCGCAGCAAGCATCGACCGCTCAACGTCGTGGGCTCTACCGCGCCGCTAGTCGGTTTGCTCGGTACCGTGGTCGGGATGATTTTCGCTTTTCAGATTTCCAGTCAATTGGGACTTGGGAAAGCGGAACAGTTGGCTCGTGGCATCTACCTGGCACTGCTAACAACGGCGGGTGGTTTGACGATTGCGATACCAACCCTCTTGCTATCCGCCTGGTTTCATGGCCGCGTGGAACGCTTCTTCCGCCAAATTGACCAGGTTTTAATGCCGGTCATCCCCTTCTTTACCAAGCTCGAGAAAAAAGGGGTTGCCGCCCCCAAATCGACTGAGAAGCCGGGCAGCCAGTATGCTACGCCTGCCGCCATCTCCAAAAACATTTGATTGTCAGTCACGGATTTAGATAAGGAATGGACTTATGCGTTTGCCGCCCCCTGAACAAGAAAGTGATGGACCCAATTTGACGCCCGTCATTGATGTGGTTTTCCTTCTCTTGATCTTCTTCCTGGTAGCGACAAAATTTGATCAACAAGAACGGCTGGTCTCCATTAACCTCGCCGAAATCTTTAAACCCGAACCGATGGCGGTCGGCACCAAGGAAGTGATCATTAACATCACCAAGGATGGCAAATATTTCGTCGGCAACCAGCCGCTCACGGAGGTCAACCTGGCGGATGTGCTGCACGGCGTCGCCATCGGCAACCCTGGAAAGCGAAACGTCCAAATCCGTGCCGACCAGGAGGTGCAATTCAAGCACCCCTTGACCGTGATGGGTCTCTGCAAGCAGGAGGACCTTGACTACCGATGTACGGTCCTGCCTAAAGAGAATTGATCGATCCACCCAGCAACCTTACCTGTCTATGAGCCTCAATCCGATGACAACGAGCAAACCGAAACCGGCGAAGCGAAAGATCACTGCTCGCCGACTTCTTCTCTTGCTGCTGCTCCCATTGCTGGGAGGCATCGGGTATTGGCTTTATCCCACCGCGGCGAACCGCATCCTCACGCTGGACGGGGAGCAGACATGGAAGACGACGGATGCCCCTCCGCGTCGACAAATCATCTGGCAGCCCGCCCACCGCGCTGCCGTGCCATCCTTACCAAAGGCTGCACAGGCCAGCGTCTTGCGGCCACAACTTAGCCCCGATGGTCAAACCCTTTACTTGACACTGCGGACTCCCACCCATGATCTCGATATCTATCAAAGCCACTTAACGAATGATCACTGGGAACCAGTTGCGCGCATCGAGCCGCTGATTTCCCCTGGCGACGACATCGGACCGACCTTTAGTGCCGACGGTGAAACCCTCTACTTCTATTCCGATCGCGAGGGCGGACTGGGTGGTTTTGATCTCTATCGTTCTAAACGGACCGCCACAGGATGGGGAGCTCCTGTTAGCCTGGGAAACCAAGTCAACACGATCGCTGATGAAACTGATCCTTTCGTCTCACCAGATGGAAAGACGATCTATTTCAGCAGCAATCAATCGCCAAACATGTCCAAAGATGACCAATCCACCCGGCCAACTCGCAGCCCAGACCGCTGGACCTCGACGCTGCGGTCAGCTATCGGTTTCAACCAATACAATCTCTTCCGTGCCCAACGAGTTTCCGGCGAAACCCCCTGGGGCGACGCAGTCCCGCTGACAAGTTTGAACCGGTCCGACGCGAACGACGGTTCCCCGTACGTTGATCCGACGGGATCATTTTTATACTTCGCCTCCGACCGCCCACGACGCGACGGTGAAGCGAAAAATTTCGATATCTATCGCGCCCGCATCCGCCAAGTCGGACATGGCGCCCCGGAAAATCTGGGAGAGGGAATTAACACTGCCTACCATGAATTGGAACCCGCTCTCGACCAACGGGGCTTTGGAATCTATTTCTCCAGGAGTGGCGCAGAGACAGCCGCCACCCGCTATGACCTCTACCAGAGCCACGCGATCGAAGTTGAAGTCCTGGAGGGACGCGATTATAGCCAGCTTTCGGCGCTGGCCGCGTTCTTCCGACGAGTCGTCTTCGGACTTATTGACCTTCTTAAAGTTCACTGGTGGTGGCTTGGTCTACTGCTACTGGGGGCCGCCTTGCTGGCCAGCCTCATTTGGTACCTGCGGAAGATATCCTTTCAACGAGCCAGTGTCCCGGTCTTCTTTGTCTGGGCCATGGCCATTCACCTCATTCTCGGCGCAGGATCCTTTTACGTCTATTTCGACAGCGACTTACTGAAAACTGTGAAAAAGACCTTTCGCAGCATGCTCGTCGCCTCGAAAGTTCCCAGTGAGCAACTCCACCAGTCACACAAGCCTGGCCAGGAAGCGTACGAAAAGGTTGCGGATTTAAAATCGGTGCAAACGGTTCAGACTTCTGAGGTGGTCCGACAAATCATCGAAAACCCCAACATGGCGGTAGTTACTGATTCCGCCATCCCACAATTGCCCTCGCGTACCGCCGTGACGCTGGAGTCCATACCGCGAGTCCAGATTCAGCCCATTGTCCAAGAGCCCGTGAGTGTTCGGCAAGCTTTAGACCGTCAAAAAAACGTCAACGAGTCTATTGCAGAGACTACCGTAGCCATTAATACTCCCCAAGCCGTGGACGCCGAAGTCGCCAAGCTCGTCCGCCCTCGCACCGCCACTCGCCTCGACCGCCGCACTCCGGCCGAGGCCCTCTTGCCCAAGAAGATAGTGACGCCGCTCACACCAACGCCAGTTGCCACCGTCACACCAACCCCAGCGGACCGCATCCAGCCCGCCGCTCCAGTAGTTCCCGAGGGCACCACTCCCACGCCTCTCGGCCGCCAACCGACTGAACCCGTGGAAGAACCAGCACCGCTGGAGGTCGCCAGCCTTGATCTCCCCGTCGCCGTCCCGCCGGTCTCTGAGAAAGCAAACATCGTGGCGCCTTCGCTAAGTATCCAGCGTGCCGACAATTCCCTAATCCCCTCACCCACGAACCCCGTTGACCGCCTTACCGTCTCCAAGTCAATGGTCCGTGCCAACGCCAGTCGCGAACTTGAAAAACAGCTTCGCGAGGAAGCCGCTCCGGAGACGGTGATCGCGCAGGCCACCTTCGAAACTCCAACTCAACTGACCAAGGCCTCTCCACCAGCTTCCGCCACAGTTGCCAGTAAGACCCTTGCCAAGCTCATCGCCAATCCGACCCAGGAGCCACCACAGTCTCTTCAGCTGCCGATCCCTGCGCAACCGCTGGCACTCGCGCGCCAAGACCTCATTCCCAGTTTGACCCCTAAACCGGACGCGACAACTTTAGAACGGACGGCGGCACCGCAACCACTTCAGCAAACCCCGGTCACCGACACAGCCGCGGACAATACACCGGTAACCGCGGCCACCGTTGAAGACCTGCCTAAGGCCGCAACCTCGGAGACCACAACCAGCGCCCGTCGCATCGCAACCGTCCCCTTACCTGCCCGCGAAACAGCAACCCCCGCTGATTCCGCCAAACGGCCCGCAGCTATAACGTCGCCTGAGATGCAACTTCAACGCGCCACCGCACTACCAATCCCGCTTCCCGCAGGCGACCCTGCCGTCCTCGGTGGTCCGGCGCGACCAAGCAATACCCGCGTGGTTATCGGCAGCGTCGCCAAGGAGGTCATCGACGCGCCGATCACCAGGAGCCCTCTCGCCACCGCGCTACTGCCAACTCCAGCCCGTGCACCCGAGGTCATTTACGCAGAAGACAACATCGGGTTACAGGCTCTTTTAACATTGAGAGACGTCGACCTCGAAGCCAAGAAGCAGTTGATCAAACAGTTCGGGGGCAGTGAAGACACACTCGAAACGGTTAATCGTTCGCTGAAGTGGATCGTTTTACAACAATACGAGGACGGGCATTGGAGCCTCGACAAGTTGCGTCCGATTGAAGTCACCAAGACGGCCAAGGATGGCAAGACCACGGTAGAGAAGAAAAACGCGACCAACGCTGGGGGCGTTAACGCTGATGCGGCCGCCACCGCTTTTGGCCTTTTACCGCTGCTTGGAAACGGCAATACGCACCAAAAAGGGCCCTACCGGGAGAGCGTCAAACGGGCCACAGATTGGCTCATAAAGAAGCAGCAAAAGACTGGTGAGTTTCTTAAACCCAACAACGAAAACTCACGCATGTACAGCCATGGGCTCGCCACGATCGCCCTCTGCGAAGTCTACACAATGAGCGGCGACGCCTCACTGAAGGCTCCTGCGCAGCTGGCGGTCGATTTTATCGTCAAGGCACAAGACAAACAACATGGCGGCTGGCGTTACCAGCCTGGCCAGCCCGTCAGTGACACATCCGTCGTCGGCTGGCAGGTGATGGCTCTCAAGAGTGCTCAAATGGCTAACCTGACAGTTCCCGCTGAAACCCTTGATGGTGCCGTCCGCTGGCTTAGCCAAGTCTCTGGAAAAGGCAACAAAGCCGGCCAATTCGGTTACATGGGCAGCGGAGACTTGAAACCGGCCATGTCAGCCGAAGCGCTTCTCTGCCTTCAATACCTGGACGTTGGCCGTCAGGATCCGGTGTTGGAGGCAGGTGCTCGCTACCTGGAAACAACCTTGTCGCAAAGGAACAGCCAGACGCAGGGAAGTTATTTCTGGTATTACGGTACTCAGTTCATGTTTCACATGCAGGGTGAGCCGTGGAAAAAATGGAACCAGGCCATGAAGCCAAGGCTTCTGGACACTCAGACCAAAGAGGGACACGAAGCTGGCACTTGGACTCCCGTTGGGCAATGGGAAAAACAGGGTGGTCGTTTGATGGCCACATCGCTCCTCACCCTCATGCTCGAGGTCTATTTTCGCCATCTGACACTCTACAGGCAGGAGAACCAGGCTGCCACGCCCTAATTCCTCACCTGCCAACCCGTTGCAGCCCTTTCTTCATCTCCTCTGGCGTGAGTACACCGTCTCGATCCTGATCCCAAAAGCTAAAGAGGAGTCTCATGCGTCCGGACACCTCGTCTCGTTCCAACTTCCCATTCTTGTTGGTGTCGTAGCGCCGCAGTCGGTCCCTGATATTGTCCGGCGCCTCTGTGGATCTGACCGGTCGATCAGGCGCCCTCCCGCTTTCTTTCTTGCGCGGGACCGCGACATCGAAGTAACCAATCATCATTTCCTCCCAAGTCTGATCTCCCCAACGGACCGTCTTGCTGGGGTCAGGGTTATTGAGATTGAATTCCGAGTTATCGAAGTGGGCAATGCAATGAATCCTGGTTCCAACCGCCAGCTTCAAAGGTTCCGTCAGGCGGTAGGAAGTTTGCCAGTTGAAGTCAAAGTTTGGTACGTCAATCAATATTTCTCGGCTGCCGTCACGGGCCATTGCCTCGTAACGAAAGGATTTACCACGCACGTGCATATGGGGCATAAAGCCGAGCAACAAGGCCTCCTCTCGGGAGCTTCGGCTGACGGCAGTCACCCGGTAATTCTCCTCTCCCGGGGGAATCCGTAAGGACCGTTGCGCGGCGCTGGTCGTCTTGACCTCGTATTTCACCTTTTCCGGGTCTGCAAATACGAACCCAATCTTGCTCAGGTCCAATTGGGCAGATCCGATCGGAGTATAGTGGACCTGGAAGATCAACTCCGATCCGGCCGCAATCTTTTTTGCCATGCCTTCCGGAAATGGGCGGGCCCGCAAGCCTGGCACGTAGCCAACCAGGAAGCCATCCAACCCGCCGGAACCACTGCGGCCTCCAGGTCCCTTAGCAAAGGCCAAGATATGATGAACCACGGCCCGATTTCCCGGCAACAGCTCCGCGGCCTGAATCCACTTGTCTTCCTTGAATCCAGGGTCGACCCGAAAATACTGGTAGCGGACGACTCCCTCGGCGGGCACTCGATAGGAACGTTTCGCAATCGGCAGCACCAAATCCGGTTTCTTTGGAAGTTGCCAGCCCACCGTGTAGGCCTTCGCCTCGGGTTGTTGACTTAGATCCCCTTGCGGCGCGCCATTCTCAACCCACCGATAAATAAGCTGTTTTTCTTCATCGCTCAACCGTCTGTCGTTATCAAAATGACCATATTTTTCGTTCGCGTGCCAGGGAGGCATCCGCTCGTCTTTGACGACTTCAGCAATCGTCTCGGCCCAGCCAACCACTTCCGTATACTCTTGAAGTGCGAATGGTGCAATCTCTCCCTTCCGATGACACTGCACGCAACGCTTCTGCAAGATCCTCGAAATCTGATTGCCATAGGTTACGTCACTCCCTTCGTTCGCCTTGCGAATCCGTCCAATGAAACACCCTTCCGCTTCCCGGATCGGCTCCGAGACGGATTTACCGGCTAGTAGCTCGTCAATGGCAACCTTCAGGTCGCGGCGTTTTGGTGCTTTGCGAACCACACCCACACCATATTGATCATCGATTCGGCCCCAGTAAGAAATTTTCCGTTCTTGATCGAGCAGGAACACCTCCGGCGTTCGGACGGCGTTCAAGGCGTCCGCCAGGCGATTGCCGCTATCTTTGAGCAAGGGAAACGTAATGTCATGGATGCGCGCATAGGCAGCGATTTCAGTGATGGCGTCCTGGCAATTAGAGTTGATCCCAAGAAAAGCGACTTGCTTTGCGTCATAATTATTCGCCAAGCTCTGCAGTCGAGGCCCATATAGCTTGGCCAACGGACATTCCGCGCCAAGAAATGCTACGACTAGCAACTTGCTTTCGCCAAAGTCGTCTAAAGAATGCTCCTTACCGCGAAAATCCTGTAGCGTAAAGTTCGCTACAGGTCTGCCTATTCTTGTTTCTGGTAACTCCTCTGCTGTAATCCTTTGGCCCACGCTACACGCCAACAGTAGAATCGTACCCACTGCAATAATCCGTGACATTCTTGTTGCTCCTTACCTTTCCAGTGCTCCGCCAAGCGCTCTCGGTGCGCCGCTACTTACTGATGTATCTAAAAACCCTTCCCTTGTCGAGCGGTTTCGCAAATCCTGCCAAAAAACCGTTCTTGAAGGACTATTTTGCATTTCGTTTCGCTTGTCATGCCCTCCCCTACCGCGTAAACTACCGGCGTCCGGTCTGGAAGCTATCAAAAGGAAGCGCCCCGATGAAAAAAACCCTTCTTCTGAGCCTTGTCTCCCTGTTGATCCTGGCCGGATGTAACAACGAAGAGTCGGCAAAGGACGCAATTGTCGGTCTCAAGATCGGCAACCGGGCGCCTGAGATTTCCGGTGAGGACATTGAGGGAGTCGCTTTCAAGCTCAGCGACTATCGCGGTAAGGTTGTCGTGCTGGATTTCTGGGGTGATTGGTGACCACCTTGTCGGGACATGTACCCACACGAGCGGTCGCTCGTCGCAAAACTGACAGGTAAGCCATTTGCACTTATCGGCATCAATAGTGATAGCAAAGAAGCGGTTCGCGCTGCGCTCGAGCGAGAGAATATAACGTGGCGGTCTTTTTGGGACGGGGGTGATCCCACTGGACCTATCGCGACGCAATACGGAGTAGAGATCTGGCCAATGACCTATGTGATCGATCACGAGGGAATCATCCGCTACAAGGACGTCACTGGCAGGGCGATGGAAAACGCCGTCGAAGAACTCCTCGAGAAAGTTACTGTTGGCAACGTCATTCACACGACCTCCGAGACGTTTGCCACACATCTCAAAGCAGGGAAACCGCTGCTACTGGACTTTTACGCAGACTGGTGAGAACCCTGCAAAGCGCTCTCGCCAATCTTTGCAGATCTGGCTCAGGAGTATGCTGGTCGG
>Ga0310342_100002464_pt1 | contig 11880 bp, 12 predicted proteins | sample S15DNA20500_MG_FD_206155 | JGI IMG/M metagenome (GOLD analysis project Ga0310342, IMG submission 206155) | Marine microbial communities from station ALOHA, North Pacific Subtropical Gyre - S1503-DNA-20-500_MG | ecosystem: Environmental > Aquatic > Marine > Oceanic | place: Pacific Ocean: North... | reverse complement strand
CTGGTCGAGATCGAGATCGATGCCGTTGCCCGCCGCGCCCGCCATCTCGAACGACGAGCAGGTGAGCCCGGCGGCGCCCATGTCCTGGATGCCGACGACCGTGCCGGTCTTCATCAGCTCGAGACACGCCTCGATCAGGCACTTCTCGGTGAACGGATCGCCCACCTGCACCGTGGGGCGCTTGGCCTCGCTCCCCTCATCGAATTCTGCCGAAGCCAACAGACTCGCGCCGTGTATCCCGTCGCGTCCGGTCTTGCTGCCCGCGTAGATGACGGGGTTCCCCACGCCACGGGCGCGGGCGCGGAAGACGCCCTCCTCCTCGACGAGGCCCAGGTTGAAGGCGTTCACCAGGATGTTTCCGCGGTAGCACTCGTGGAACCAGGTCTCGCCCCCAACGGTCGCGACGCCCACCGGGTTGCCGTACCCCCCGATGCCGTCCACCACGCCCTGGAGCAGGTAGCGGTGCTTCGGATCGTCGAGCGGGCCAAAGCGCAACGAGTCGAGCGAGGCGATCGGGCGCGCGCCCATGGTGAACACGTCACGCAGGATCCCCCCGACGCCGGTCGCCGCGCCCTGCTTCGGCTCGATGAAGGACGGGTGGTTATGGCTCTCGATCTTGAAGACGACCGCCAGGCCGTCGCCGATCGAGACGACACCGGCGTTTTCGCCGGGGCCTTCGATGACGCGCGGGCCCTCGGTCGGGAGCTTCTTCAGGTGGACCTTGCTCGACTTGTAGGAGCAGTGCTCGGCCCACATCACGGAGAAGACCCCGAGCTCGGGGTAGCTCGGCGTGCGCCCGAGGATCGAGACGATGTCCTCCCACTCCTGCTCGGTGAGCCCGTGCTCGAAGGCGAGGGAAAGATCCACGCGGGGAACGGAACTCACGCGCTCCAGCCCTCGCGGACGGCGTCGAGCAGCGAGCCGAGCACGACGGCGCCGTCCGTCCCGCCGATCCCCGCTTCGACAGCGTGCTCGGGATGCGGCATGAGACCCATCACGTTGCCCCGCGCGTTGCGCACCCCCGCCACGTTGGCGACGGATCCGTTGGGGTTCGCAGCGTCGCCGACGACGCCCCCGGCCTCGCAGTAACGCAGCACCACGCGCCCGTCGCGCTCGAGAGCCGCGAGCAGCGCCGGGTCGGCCACGTAGGCGCCCTCGCCGTGCTTGATCGGCAGGCGCAGCACCTGGCCCACGCGCGCGCGCGAGGTGAACGGCGCCGCTGCCTGCTCGACCCGCAGGTGGGGGAAGTCGCACACGAAATGGAGCCCGTGGTTGCGCATCAGCGCCCCGGGGAGGAGGCCGGATTCGCAGAGCACCTGGAAGCCGTTGCACACGCCGAGCACGGGCCCCCCGGCTTCGGCGAAGCGCTTCACCGCCGCCATGATCGGCGAGTGGTTCGCCATGGCGCCGGCGCGGAGGTAGTCCCCATAGGAAAAGCCGCCCGGACAGACGACGGCGCGGGTGTCCGCGGGCAGCTCGGCGTCCTTGTGCCAGACGAGCCCGGAGTCGGCGCCGAGCACGGCCTTGAACGCGAAGCGCATGTCGCGATCGTCGTTCGATCCCGGAAACTGGACGACGGCGAGCAAGCTGGGGGACCTCTCGGAACACCGCTCCTGCGAGGACGGGGATCTTCCTCCGGGGCGCGATGCACCTGTGTGGGGACAGACTCAGTTTATCAGTTCGGGGTCTACCCCGCACAGCCATCCGGCCCAGTCGAGTACTTGGGGACGCGAACCGCGACAACCCTTGCCTCACCCAGGGGCAGGGGGGTATACCGATCCTTCATCAACGGGGGGAAGATCGTGGGCATGGATCCCAAGCTGCTCGAGCAACAGTGCGCGCAAACGCTTCGGACAACCGACCTCGGCGAGCTCGGAAGACTCGAGGCAGGCAAGGTCCGCGACTGCTACATCAGCGCCGACAAACGTCGTTTCATCGTCGTCACCGATCGCGTCAGCTGCTTCGACGTGGTTATCGGCACCCTGCCCTTCAAGGGCCAGGTGCTGAACCAGATCGCCGCCTTCTGGTTCGAGCGCACGGCCGGCATGGCACCGAACCACCTGATCGCAGTGCCCGACCCGAACGTCTCGGTGGCGCGCGAGTGCCGCCCCCTTCCCGTCGAATTCGTCTACCGCGGCTACCTCACCGGTTCGAGCCCGACGTCGATCTGGACGGCCTACGACGAGGGCGCCCGAAGCTACTGCGGCCACACGTTGCGCGACGGGCTCCACAAACACGAAGCGCTGCCCGAGCCGCTGCTGACACCGACCACCAAGGCACCGCAGGGCTCACACGACGAACTCACCTCGCGCGAGGAGCTGATCGCGAGCGGCGCGATCACCGAAACCCTCTACGACGAAGCGGCAGCCCTGTGCGGCGCGCTCTTCGCCGCCGGCCAGCGCCACTCCGAGAGCCGGGGGCTCATCCTCGTCGATACGAAGTACGAGCTGGCGCTCGACGACGACGACCGCATCGTCGTCATCGACGAAATCCATACACCCGACTCCTCCCGCTACTGGTACCGGGACGGCTACGACCGCGCGCTCTCCGCGGGCCGCGACCCGGAGGCACTCGACAAGGAGTACGTCCGCCGCTGGTGCGTCGAGCAGGGCTGGCGGGGCGAGGGTCCGGCGCCAGAGCTTCCGATCGCCATCCGTTGCGAAGCGGCCCGCCGCTACATCGAAGCCTACGAGCAGATCAGCGGCCGCGAGTTCGCCCCCGACGTCGACCCCCCGGAGACGCGCATCCGCCGGAACCTGGGCCTCTGAGGCGGGCGGCGTGACGCACCGCCCCGGCGCTCTCGTCCGCCGACGGGCCCGATCTCGCCTTCCACGACGCGTCGACCCGCGCCCGGGTCCCTCACCAGCGCCGGCACGAGCGGCGCTAGGAGGACTTCCCCGAGGAGGTGCCGTCTCGCTCCGCGGTCGTGGCAATGTGACCCGCTGCGTGGCGAGGACCGCGGTTCATGCCCGGGCACTCGCGGGCCTCTTCGGCCCAGCGCTCCGAAGAGTGGACGACCGCGCTCCAGAAGGGCCAGCTGCGGCACTGGAGGGGCCGGTCGGAGTGGACGCGGCAGCCGCGCGCCAGGTCGTAGAAGACACAGGCCTGCCCGCGAGTCTCGCGCAGGCTGACGTCGCCGTTCCGAAGTCGTCGCGTGTACATGGCGCGGAATTCGTGGTCGGCGAGCTCCAGGCGACGGGAGAGGTCCTCGATCTCGGCGTCGCTGACGCGCACCGGCCCCGGACCCCGGCAACAGTTCCCGCAACGCGTGCACGCGAATCGCAGCCCGTCCGCGTACCACGGGGCGGGCACACTAGGACTCGATGCGCACCACGTGGTAGTCCTCGATCACCGGGCTCGCCAGCAGCTTCGCGCAGAGTTCGTCGAGAAGCCTGCGCGCGGCGGCCTCGTCGGCGGCGTCGAGTTCGATCTCGAAGACCTTGCCCTGGCGCACCGCGCGCACGGCGTCGTACCCGAGCTGAGCACTCGCCTTCTGGATCGCCTTGCCCTGGGGATCGAGGACCTCGGGCTTGAGGGTGACGTGCACCAGTGCCTTCACGCTGGGTCCTCCAGAGTGCGTTCGAAGATGGCGTCGACGTGCCGCAGCGCCTCGTCGAGACTGAAGGCGCGGTCGATCTCCTCCATCGACAGAATCCCGGTGATCTCGGCGTCGCCCAGGATGGCGTCGCGGAAGTCGCCGCCGCAGTCCCACGTCTTCATGGCGTGCCCCTGCACCAGCCGGTAGGCATGCTCGCGGGATACGCCCTTTCTGGCCAGCGCCAGCAGGAGCGTGCCACTGAAGGCGAGCCCGCGGGTCAGCTCGAGGTTCTCCCGCATGCGCTCCGGGCGCACGACGAGCGTCTCCACCAGGCCGGCGAGGCGCTCGAGCATGAAATCGAGAGTGGCGGTCGCGTCGGGCAGGATCATGCGCTCGACCGAAGAGTTGCTGATGTCGCGCTCGTGCCACAGCGCCATGTTCTCGAGCGCCGCCACCGCGTTGCCGCGCACCACCCGCGCGAGGCCCGAGATGTTCTCGAGACGCCACGGGTTGCGCTTGTGCGGCATGGCCGAGGAGCCCTTCTGTCCCGCGGCGAACTCCTCCTCGACCTCGCGGACCTCGGTGCGCGCCAGGTGACGGAACTCGATGGCGATCTTGTCGAGGCTCGACGCGATGAGCGCGAGTACGGAGACGAGATGGGCGTGGCGGTCACGCTGCACCACCTGGGTCGCCGCGGTCTCGAATCCGATGCCGAACCGAGCGCAGACACCCTCCTCCACTTCGGGCGGCAGGTGCGCAAACGTGCCAACCGCCCCGGAGATCTTTCCGACGCAGGCCCCCGCGAGCGCGGCATCGAGACGCGCCGTGTTGCGAACCATCTCCGCGTGGAAGACCAGCAGCTTCAGCCCGAAGGTCGTGGGCTCGGCGTGCACGCCGTGGGTGCGGCCGATGCAGACCGTGTCGCGGAACTCGAGGGCACGGCCGCGCAGCGCCTCCGCCACCCGGGTCACGCCCTCCCGGAGCAGCGCACCCGCATCGCGAATCTGGAGCGCCAGCGCCGTGTCCAGCACGTCGCTCGAGGTCATGCCGAAGTGTATCCAGCGAGAATCCGGACCCACGCGCTCGGCCACGTCCGTGAGGAACGCGATCACGTCGTGGCGGACCTCGGCCTCGATCTCGGCAATGCGGGCCGCGTCGAAGGACGCCTTCTCGCGAATGCTGCGGACCGCTTCGGCCGGGATCTCGCCACGCTCGGCCAGCACCTCACAGACGGCGATTTCCACGTCGAGCCAGCGGCGGTACTTGCCCTCCTCGGACCAGACCTCGGCCATCTGCGGCCGTGTGTAGCGCTCGTTCACCGTCCGTTGATCCTCAAGAAGACTGCGAAGAGCAGCATGTAGTACATGATGGGGATCCCCAGCAAGGGCGAGTCGATCCGATCGAGGACGCCGCCCATCCCCGGCAGCAGGTGACCCGTGTCCTTCGTCTGGGCGTCGCGCTTGAGCAGCGATTCAACCAGGTCTCCGACGATGCCCGCCGCCGACACGACAAGCGCCATGACCGCAGCGGCCACCCAGGGAAGCGCCACCGAGAGTTCGGGCCAGAAGAAGTCGAACGTGAGCTTCGTGAGCAAGCCCCCGGCGGTCCCAGCCACCAGGCCGCCCAAGGCACCCTCGATCGTCTTGGCCGGGCTGATGCGCGGCGCGAGCTTGCGCCTGCCCCAGGCGCGGCCGGCGAAATAGGCACCCGCATCGGAGAGCACCACCGCCGTCAGCGCGAAGAGCACGAAGAAAATGCCCGACTCGGGCACGATGTCCAGCGAGGCGACGGCCTCCGAGCCAAAGCGCCCACTCGCCGCCCAGTCGAAGTTGCGGAGCACGATTGCGTGGGAGAGGAGCCAGCCCACGTAGCAGACGCCGAAGAAGGTGCCGGAGACGCTCACCAGCGCCTCGGTGATCTGCGCGCGCCCCACCGCCCGAACCATCACCGCGAGCAGCGTCGCGATCAGGATCAGCGAGGCCTGATATTCGTTGCCGACATAGGCCACCACGGGAAGGGCCGCCCCGGCGGCCATGCCGTAGGCGGCGATCGGGTTGGCGCCCTTGTCCTCGATCAGGCGGTAGAACTCGCGCTGTCCCAGCAGCACGACGGCCACGATGAAAGCCAGGTAGATGAGCCCGCCCAGCACGATCAGATAGACCACGGACGGGATCAGGACCGCCGCCGTGAGGAGCCGTACCGGGAGGTCGCTGCGCTGCGGGCGCGGCGGCGGCACCGGGTCCGGCGCGCGCGGGTGGAGGGGGGTCTCCCCGTTCACTTTGGGCTCCGGCGTGGGCTCGCTCAGGCTTCCCCCCCTCCCGTTTCGGCGCCCCGCTTCCGTCCGAGGCCCGTGTGGCCGAAGCCGCCGACGTCGCGCTGCGTCTGCTCGAGGCTCGGCCTCTCCTCCCATTCGGGGATGACGACCGGAGCGAAGACCAGCTGGGCGATGCGGTCGCCGCGTCGCACCGTGAAGGGCGCGGCCCCCGCATTGAGCAGGATGACCTTCAACTCGCCCCGGTAGTCCGAGTCTATCGTACCCGGGGCGTTTGGAAGCACGACGCCGTGGCGCAGCGCGAGGCCGCTGCGGGGTCGCACCTGCGCCTCGTAGCCGGGCGGAACCGCGATGGAAATACCGGTCGGTACCAGGACCCGGTCACCGGGCCCCAACACCTGGTCACCCTCGATGGCCGCGTGCAGGTCGAAACCCGCCGCCCCCGCCGTCGCCCGGGCGGGCAGCGGCAGATCCTCGGTGCCGGAACGACGCGCAATGGGAACGCGAAACGCGGGGGGCAGCAGTGTTCTCCCTTCGGGCTACTCGCCCGCGGTGGCCGCGTCGACCAGGGCCTCCTTGCGCGAGAGCCGGACTCGGCCGGTCGGATCGATGTCGATGCACTTCGCGAGCACCTCGTCGCCCTCCGAGAGCACGTCCTCGACCCGCTCGACCCGACCCTCGGCCAGGTGGCTGATGTGGATCAGTCCATCGGTACCCGGGAAAATCTCCACGAAGGCACCGAAGTCGGTGATCCGCTTCACCTTGCCGAGGTAGATGCGGTCGAGCTCCGCCTCCTGGGTGAGTTCTTCCACCATCTGCTGCGCGCGCTGCAGCGCGTCCCCATCCGGTGAGAAGATCGTCACTTGTCCCGAGTCTTCGATGTCGATCTTCGTCTGCGTCGTCTCCTGGATGGCGCGGATGACCTTGCCGCCCGGCCCGATCACGTCACGGATACGGTCGGGCTTGATGAAGATCACCTCCACCCGGGGCGCGTAGCGCGAGAGCTCCGGGCGGGCCTTGAAACCCTCGAGCTCGGCCGCGGTCTCCCGGGCCATGCAGTCGAGAATGTGAAGCCGACCCGCGCGCGCCTGCTCGAGCGCCTGCTCCATTACCTTCCAGTCGACGCTGCGGATCTTGATGTCCATCTGCAGCGCGGTGATGCCGTCCCTCGTGCCAGCGACTTTGAAGTCCATGTCGCCCAGGTGATCTTCGTCCCCCAGGATGTCCGAGAGAATCGCGACCCGGTCGCCCTCCTCGATCAGGCCCATGGCGATGCCGGCCACCGGCGCCTTGATCGGCACGCCCGCGTCCATCAGCGAGAGCGATGCCCCGCACACTGTGGCCATCGACGACGACCCGTTCGACTCGAGGACCTCCGACACGATGCGGATCGTGTACGGGAAGTCCTCGAGGTCGGGCAGCACCGCGGCGACGGCGCGCTCCGCCAGGTTGCCGTGACCCACCTCGCGACGGCCCGGACCGCGCAGCATGCGCGCCTCACCCACCGAGAACGGCGGGAAATTGTAGTGCAGGTAGAAGCGCTTGTTGGTCCGCGCCGTGAGCGAGTCGATCGTCTGGGCGTCACCCTGACCGCCGAGCGTCGTGAACACGAGGCCCTGGGTCTCGCCCCGCGTGAAGAGCCCAACGCCGTGGGGCCGCGGCACGGAGCGCACCTCGCAGGCAATCGAACGGATGTCGGTGGTCGCCCGCCCGTCGATGCGGACGCCGTCGTCGAGGATCCGATCGCGCATCAGCTCCGAGCGGAGGTCGTGGAGGGTGTCCTTCACGTCGCCGCGGAGTTGCGCGAGTCCGTCGCGCCGCGCCTCGATCGCGTCGAGGGTGTCGGCGCTGAAGCTCTCGCCGCGATACGCCGCGACGAAGCCGTCGAGCACCTCGCCCTCGACCTTCGCGATCGCCTGGTAGCGCTCCGCTTTGGTCTGGATCGAGACGGCCTCGGAAAGACGCGCCTCTGCCTTCTCCCGGACCTGGGCGACGAGCGCCGACCGGTCCTCCGGCTCGGATAGCTCGAGCTTCGGCTTGCCGACCCGTTCGCGCAGTTCCTCCTGCACGTCGATGATCGGCACGAGGGTCCCGTGCGCGAACTTGAGGGCGCCGAGGATGTCCTCCTCGCTCGCCTCCTTCGCCGAACCCTCGACCATCACGAGCGCGTTGCGGCTGCCCGCCACCACCAGATCGAAATCGCTCTCTGCAACCGCTTCGGGCGACGGGTTCACGACGAGTTCGCCCTCGACCCGCGCCACCCGGACCGCGGCGATGGGTCCGAGGAAGGGCAGGTCCGAGATCGTCAGCGCGGTCGAGGCACCGACGAAGCCCGGAACGTCCGGCGAAATATCGGCGTCGACCGAGAGCACCGTCGCGATGATCTGGGTCTCGTCGCGGTAGGCGCCGGGGAAGAGCGGCCGGATCGCCCGGTCGATGAAGCGCGACGCCAGCACCTCGCGGTCCGAGAGACGGCCCTCGCGCTTGAAGAACCCACCCGGGATCTTTCCCGCCGCGGACGTCTTCTCCACGAAGTCGACGACGAGCGGAAAGAAGTCGATGCCCGGACGGGGCTTGTCCCGGGCGGCGGTGACGAGAACGACGGTCTCGCCGTAGGTTACGAGCACGGCGCCAGCGGCCTGCTTGGCGAGCCGGCCCGTCTCGAGCGTCATCGTTCTCCCGCCGACCTCGAGCGAGACGGTGGAAGGTTCGAACCAATAGGATGCCATGAGAAATCGATCTCCTGCCCGGCGCGGAGCGAATCCGCCCGCCAACCGGTGCGTTGGGGCTCGGCCTTACAATGGAGATCGGGGAGTGATGGAATGCGGAATCAGCAATGCGCGAAGAGCGTGCTTCGCAAATGGCTGACTTCCGCATTCCAAGACGCCGCGATTGGCGCCGAGCACGGTTGTAGCGCCGCGGGACCCGCCGGCGACGAAAGGGAGGCCGGTCGGGTCAGCGACGCAGCCCCAGGCGCTCGATGAGCGCCTGGTAGCGATCGGGACCTGTCCTCCGCAGGTATTTCAGCAGTCGACGGCGCTGGCTCACGAGATCCAGCAACCCGCGACGCGAGTGATGGTCGTTCTTGTGCACTTTGAAGTGCTCGGAAAGCTCCTCGATCCGCTTCGTGAGCAGCGCGATCTGGACCTCCGGTGATCCCGTGTCCTTCTCATGCTGGCGAAACGACCCAACGGTCTCCGCCGTGACTGCTCTCGAGATCAAAAAAAGGACTCCGATCACCAAGTTGGCGGACGGGGGACATGCCACCCCCCCGCGAGTGGCGGGCGAGAGTGACATAGCTGTGCCCAAGGGGCAACCGAGCACTCCCTAGAGGCCCGCCCCGAGCACCCTCAGGGGGTGGAGGCGGCGCCCCGGTATCGTCTCGAGCACTGCCAGCAGCTCTCCGCCCGGTGCGAGGGCCGCGAGCTTCGACCCCAGCGCCAGGGAGGCATCGGGCGCCTCCACGTCGCCGCCGTGGCGCACGCGGTGCGCTGCTTCCCCGGAGAGCCGCACCACGGGCAGGCCGAGGGCGTTCACGGGCGGCACGATCCGCGCGTCCAGTGTCCCCTGCTCGGCCTCTCGCTCGAGCACCTCCGCCGCCACGGTCTGGTCCGCGTCGAAAGGACCGCTGCGCGTGCGCCGCAGGCCCGCCAGGTGGGCCCCACAGCCCAGGCGTTCCCCCAGCGCCGCGGCCAGCGCCCGCACGTAGGTGCCCGCCGAGCAGTCCACCGCGATCTCCGCGTCCGGGGGGACGTAATTCAGGAGCTCGATGCGTTCGATCCGCACGCGCTTGGGCTCGCGCTCCACGTTCTCGCCCCTGCGCGCCAGCCGGTACAGCGGCACGCCGCCGCGCTTCACCGCACTGTACATGGGCGGAATCTGCTCGATCACTCCGAGAAAACCGGCGAGCGCCTCGCGGACGGCCGCCTCCCCCGGAAGCGGACCCTCGTAGCGCTGCACCACCACGCCGTCGGCATCCAAGGTGTCGGTGTCCGCGCCGAGACGAATCGCCCCTTCGTAGCTCTTGGTGCCGCCCTCGACGAAAGGCACCAGCTTGGTCGCCTCGCGCACGGCCAGGGGCAACACACCCGTGGCCAGGGGATCGAGGGTGCCGAGATGTCCGACGCGCCGGGTTCCGAGCCAGCGCCGCGCGGCGTCCACCACATCGTGGGAGGTACAGCCCGCGGGCTTGTCGACGACGAGGAACCCGGCGGGCCCCGGCCGTTCGTTCCGCGCGCGCCTAGCTCTCCGGCTCACCGGCGATCTCCCGCAACAGGTCGAGCGTAGCGTCCCCCCCAGCGAGCGACGCGTCGTGGCGGAAGCTCAACCGCGGCATCCGCTTGAGCGTGAGCCGCGGGGCCAGCCGGCCGCGCAGGTACCCCGCCGCAGCATCCAGTCCCGCCTGCACCTCGTCGCGCGAGGTCTCCGTTCCCAGCGTGCTCCAGAAGACCAGCGCCTGGGAGAAGTCGGGCGCCACGTCGACGCGGGTCACCGTCACGAGTCCGAGCCGGGGGTCGGACACATCCCGCCGCAGCGCCTGGGCCAGCTCGCCGCGCAACAGTTCCCCGACGCGCTCGGTGCGCCTCGTCACTCCTGTTCCTCCGCAGACTCCTGCCACGATGGATCCTCTTCGGCGGACGCGTTCCAGGGCAACTCGAGAATCTCCACGTCCGTGAAGGTGATCTCGGCCAGGTGCAGATCCTCCGCGTAATCCAGCGCCTGCTCCAGCACGCGGCGCACCAGCATCGCCTCGGCGCCGGCGGCCGAAAGACCCAGCACCGCGCGCTGCCAGGTGTCCTGCCCGCCCACCTCGGCCACCGAGACGTTGAACCGATTGCGCAGACGTTGGGCAATCGATCGTACGACGCCGCGCTTCTGCTTCAGGGAGCGCGACCCATGAACGTGCAACTCAAGCGCGGCAGCTCCGACGATCATCAGAGCGTCGCCGACTTCTCCTTGATCACGAAGGCCTCGATCACGTCACCGACCTTCACGTCGTTGTACCCCTCGATGCCCATTCCGCATTCGAAACCGCTCTGCACGTCGCGCACATCGTCCTTGAAGCGCTTGAGCGACGAGAGCTTCCCATCGTATACCTGCACGCCGTCCCGGACCAGCCGCACGTTGGCATTGCGACGAACCTGCCCCTCGGTGATATAGCAACCGGCGACAGTGCCCGTGCGGGGCACGTTGAACGTCTGGCGGACCTCCGCGCGGCCGAGGAACTCCTCGCTGATGACCTTCGGGAGCAGACCCACCATGGCCTTCTGAACGTCCTCGGTGACTTCGTAGATCACCTGGTAGACGCGGATCTCGACGCCCTGGCTCTCGGCCGCCCGGCGCGCCGCGGGCTCGGGCCGGACGTGGAAGGCCACCACGATGGCGCCGCTGGCCCGCGCGAGCATGACGTCGGTCTCGGTCACGGCACCCACGCCCGAATGGATCACGTCGACCTTGACGTCGTCGGTCGAAAGCTTGATGAGAGAGTCGCGCAGGGCCTCGACCGAGCCGTGCACGTCTCCCTTTACCACCACGGCCAGGTCCTTCACACCACCGCCCTCGGCCGCGGCGAAGATCTCGTCCAGGCTTCGCGGCCCCAGGCCCTCGCTCGGCTTCTCCCGCTGCTCGGACACCCGATGGTCGACGATGTCCTTGGCGACGCGCTCGTTCTCGACGGCGTTCAGCTTCTGACCCGCCTCCGGCACCCCCGACAGGCCGATCACCTGCACCGGTGTCGACGGCGGCGCCGCCTGGATGCGATCGCCGTTCTCGTCCTCCAGCGCGCGCACACGCCCCGTGTCCGTGCCCACGACGATCACGTCGCCGCGCGAGAGCGTTCCGTCCTGCACGAGCACCGTGGCCACCGGCCCGCGGCCCTTGTCGAGACGCGCCTCGAGCACCACGCCCGAGGCGCGGCGCGACGGAGACGCGTCGAGCTCGAGCAGCTCCGACTGGAGCACGATGGACTCGAGGAGCTGATCGAGACCCGTGCCCTTGAGCGCGGAAATATCCACGCAGAGGGTGTCGCCGCCGAATTCCTCGGGGACCAGCTCGTGCTCCATCAGGCGCT
>Ga0310342_100002463_pt1 | contig 11880 bp, 5 predicted proteins | sample S15DNA20500_MG_FD_206155 | JGI IMG/M metagenome (GOLD analysis project Ga0310342, IMG submission 206155) | Marine microbial communities from station ALOHA, North Pacific Subtropical Gyre - S1503-DNA-20-500_MG | ecosystem: Environmental > Aquatic > Marine > Oceanic | place: Pacific Ocean: North... | reverse complement strand
GTCCGGGTCCTTGAACGCCAGATCTGCGGTCCCCTCTACGATGCTCCCGTCTTCGAGGACGTATGACAGCCCCACCTCGCGCCGCAAGTCGCTGCTCCGTGCGGCGTCGCGCATGACGGGGTGCCGGATAGCCGCGACGACAGCCGTCGTCGCAGCGGCGACCTCGTCCGATGGCGCGCCGAGCACCCGCCCCCTCCACGCGATCGTACGAGCGACCAGGTCTGCGTCTGCGTCGAAGGGGAGCGCCTCCAGGCCCTCGTGGACCAGCGTTCCGAAACGTCGCCCGGAGGGTCGGCCGTCCCGCTCCACATCGGTCGCCTCGACACGCACGTCAGCCGCGTCTCCTGCGTCCGCGACGCCCGCCAACTCGGTCGGCGTCGCGACCCGCACCGACGCCCGTGATCCGGCATCGATCGCGGAAGACCGCGCCTGGGCCCAAGCGTCGTGGCGTCGCACGCTCTCCTCCGCCTCCTGGCCCCCGGGGTCCTCCGCCAGGATCTCGTCGTAACGCAGCCCCGTGGCCTCGGCGACGTCGAGCCCTAGCTGATAAGGATCCCACCACACCACCTCTCCGCCGCCGGCGGTCTCGTGACGACCGGGCTTCACCGCGACGGCTTCCGGCCTCGCCCGATCCGGCCGCTTGCGCACCGTGTCCGAACCGAAGGACGGACAACCCGGAGCTTGCGACGGGTGGTGCCGGGTCGTGGGTGTCGGGAACAGGGCAGGGTCGAGGGGCTCCGTCCACCAGGTCGAGGGGCTCCCGGCTGCGTCACCGACGCCTGGAACGACCAGCAGATCGCGCGCCCGCGTCGACGCGACGTACAGCAGACGATCTGACTCTTCCTGATCACGGCGCAGGACCTCCGCAGCATTCGCGTCCAGCTCGGCGGGGACGCAGCCCGCCAACGGTTCAAAGCACCGCCCCGTATCCTCGTCGGTCCAACGGGACGGCCGACCGCCCACCGCGTTGCATGTGGGATCGCACAGGACCACGACCGGGAACTCGAGGCCCTTGGCCTTGTGCACAGTCAAGACGCGAACGCCCTCGCTACCCTCCTCCACGACGGCCGCCTCCGCGGCCTCCCCACGCTCGGCGTCAGAGCAGAACCCCTCCACGAAGGCGCGGAACGACGTGGCCCCGCCGCTCTCTGCGCGACGCGCCAGCTCCACTGTCCGCAACACGTTGCCAAGGACCTGCTCACCACCGGCCCAGAACGCGAGCCCCGCGTGCGCGCGCACGGCCTCCAAAAGACGGGTCAGCGTGTCCGCGAAAGGGCGGCGATTGCGTCGCCGGTGCAGCTGCGCCAACAACTCGAGGGGCACGCCCACCTCTTCCAGGAGCGGCGTCAACGCGCCGTCGTCCTCGCGCGGTCTCAGCGGATGCAACGACCGGAATCGATGCCGCCACTGCAACAAGGCATCGTCTCCTACCGCGAACAACGGCCCCCGCAGGGTCGCATATACGGACAACTCGTCTTCGGGCCACTCGATCGCGGAGAGCGCGTTTCGCACCGCGACCACCTCCTCACGGTCATGGAACGCGCGCCCCCCCACGAGCACGTGCGGTATGCCGCGGGCCTCGAGCGCCTGCGTGTAGGCGTGCGCCACCGGCTTGCCCCAGCTCTGCATCCGCCTGAACAGGAGGCAGACATGCCGTGCCGCCACCGCGACCCGCTGGCCAGTTGATGGATCGACGACCTTCCACCCGCTGTCGTTGACGAGCCATGAGACAAAGCCGCCGACCGCGTCGGGGAATGACTCCGTCACGGCTCGGCCGGTGATGCCTCCCCAATCGGCGTAGGGATCAGGCACCGGGAGGGCGACCAGCGCCGGCCTCGTCGTGTCGGGCTCGCGGAACGGGGCGAGGTGTACGTAGTGCGCTTGGCCGTCTCCCTGCATGCGCGGCTCGAAGGCCTGATTTACAGCGTCCTGGATACGTGGGTCACTACGGAAACTCGTGGAGAGTTGGACCAGGACCGCGCCCTTCGCGACCAACCTCTCCTTGAGCTTCTCGTAGAGCACCACGTCCGCGCGACGGAAACGATAGATGGACTGTTTGGGGTCACCGACCAGGAACAGCTTGCCAGGGGCGACCTGCACCTGGGAAGGATCGGACACGGTCGGGTCAGCGGACGCGAGGAGCAACATGATCTCGACCTGCAGCGGGTCCGTATCCTGGAATTCATCCACGAGCACGTGGGTGATGCGCTCCTGCGCCTCTCTACGGACGCGGGTGTCAGCCCCCAGGAGCTCCCGCGTCTTCAACAGCAGGTCGAAGAAGTCCAGGACCCCCGCCTGCTCCTTGACGCGAGCGTACCGCTCGACCACCGGCCACAGCGCTTCCTCAAGGCAAGGCGCCAGATCGGCCGAGCAGCGCTCGACCACACGCGCCAGCTGTTCTTTGACCGCGTCGCGCTCGGCTCGCACCTCGGCGATCGGGACCCGGCCGAAACTGGCCCCGTAGCCCTTCCAGTTCCAATGATTGGGGTAAGGACGCTGGAGCGCGAGCAGCTCCGCCTCGAGGCCGTCATAGTCCCGATCACGTACCGATTCACGGTGACGCAGCTCGTCATGCCAGTGCGCAATGGCTGTCACGCTCTTGACGAGGCGATCGTCCTGGTTTGTGCCGCTGTCCCGATGGCGCCCGACCCTGCCAAGCGCATCGATCACAGCATCGATCTCACCCTCACGGCCGAAGGGAGCACGTCCCCAGCCCCGGGCGTGGTCTCGCTGATTGGCGATGGTCCACGCCGCGGCGCGGAGCTGGTCCCGTGGGCGATCGTTACCCCGTGGACGCCGACGCAGGAAACGGCGCACCCCTTCGGGCGGGTCCTCCAAGACCTCCTCAAACCACGCCTCGAACGCCTGCTCGAACAACCCCCGCGCGTCCGCCTCCGCAGCCACCGTGAAACGTGGGTCGACCCCGGCCTCAACCGGACGCTCGTGCAGGAGATCGTTGCATAACGAGTGGATCGTCGCGATGCGCGCGGCCTCGAGCTCACGGAGCGCACGCTCAAGGCGCTGACCTACCTGCTCCGTGGCCGCGCCCCGCGCACGCTCGATCTCCTCGCGCAAGCGCAACTTCATCTCCCCCGCCGCCGACTCCGTGAACGTCACGGCGGCGATACCCGACAGCCTCGCCTCCCCGGTCTTGATAAGCGACAGGATGCGCCCGACGAGGGCCGTCGTCTTCCCGGTTCCGGCCGCCGCCTCCACGATCAGGGTCACCCCCAGGTCGTGCTCGATACGCTCGCGCTCGCGTTGATCGACCAATGTCATGGCGCCTGCCTCAATTTCAGGAGAGCCTCGATCTGCTTGCGCGGCTTGTTGCGCACCCGCTGCTCCTCGTGGGGCCCGCAGACGACCTTGTAGTCGCACCATCTGCACGCGTCCTTGCGCGGCGCGGCGGGCAGGAATCCGGCCTCTAATGCGTCGCGGATGGTGTCGACCACCAACTTCGCCGCCTCACGGGTCGCCTCGTTGAGGAGCACCCCTCGCTCCTGGAATCCCCCGCGTGCCGTACAAAACCACAGCCGGCTGGCGAGGATCGGATCGTCAGGAAACAACTGCTCAGCGGCAAGCGCATACAACACCGGCTGCAAGACCTCGCCGCCCTCGACCACGGCGTCCTGCTTCATCCTCACCTTCCCGGTCTTGTAATCGGTGACCCGGATACCCCCCGGGCCCCGCTCAATCAGGTCGATCGCCCCACGCAGCGCGATCCCGCAATCGAGCTGCACCGGGTCCTTGGTGCTGTGAACGTCCATCGCCTCGCGTCCGGAAAGTCCAAATGAGAGTTCGAAGCGATCGGGCACCCAGGCCGGGTGCTCGCTCATGCGCCGAATCCACTCACGAAGATCGGCGCGGATCTCGGCCATGGCGTCGTCCCAGACGCGACGAATCGCCGGGCTGAGTTCATCCTCGAATCGGGCAACGACCCGCTCACGAACCGGCTCCATGCGCTCCCAGATCGCATGGAGGGCATCGTCTGTTACCGGCAAGGCCTCGTCACGGCGCAGCTCGGTCAACAGCTCGTACTGCACGTCGTGGATCAGCGATCCGCGGCTCAGCGCGTCGATGTGTTCGATGTGCTCGGGTTCCTCCCGCGGCGAGAGCTTCACGATCGCGTACAGCAAGAACTTGTACGGGCACTGGGCGTACTGTTGCAGCGCTGTCGGCGAGAAGCTGCGGGCGTCGAGTTGATGCGCACGGATGGCCTCCCTCGCCTCCTCCCGCGGGGCCACGAGGCCGTCGGCCGGGGTGAACCGCCCGACGACGCCCCAGCGCCGTCCCCGCGCCCGGAGCGCGCGGGCGAGGTGCGGATTTACGCTCATCAGATAACGGGCGGCTCCTCTTCGTTCAGCGCGCGTCCCGTGCATGAGGTCGCGCAGCACCGCCAGGTCGTGCTCTGCCTCGTCGATCGCGTCATCAGGATCCTCGGGAGCCGGCCAACCCAGCCGCGACGCGCCCGCGTGATCTGCGTACCGATTCAACTCATCAAAGCCCGGCAGCTTCCCGAGCGTCGCCCGCAACACCTCGAGCCCGTAGAACGACGGGACCCGTGGCCGGGCCCGCAGCTCGTCGAGCCGCGACCACGACAACACGAGCCTCGCGGTAGCTGAGCCCACCGCGAGATGAAGGGCGCCGCGCTCCTGAGCCACGCGGTCGTCCCGTGTCGCCAGCTCCGCGCCCAGATCATGGCGCGCCGCGTCGAGGAGGATCGGATCCTCGGTGACCTTCTGGGGGAATACACGCTCCGTCAGACCCGGCACGAAGACCAGGTCGAACGCCATCCCGCGAGCCTCCTCCACGCCCCCCACGAACACGCGGCCATGACGCCGCGACAGCTCGGGCTGCACCAGATCCCGCAATCTCCGCTGCAGGACCAGCCGCACCTCGGCCAGCCCGATGGCGCCGACGGCCGACATCGGTCGCAGCTCCGCCAGCAACGCGAGCACGCGCTCGGGGTCCCGCAGAGAACGCGCAGCCAGGTCCGAGAGCGTGGTGATCCACGTACCCCAGGTCCCGGTCTCGGGCAGCGCCTCGAGTACGTCGAGCAACGGGAGCGCGAACTCCCTCAGCTGAACGAGCTCCGCCTGAAGTCGCTCGAGTCGCTCGATATGCGGCGAGTCGCCGTCCTCCGCCGCGAGCACCGCGCGTTGCCTGGCCAGGTGTGCGGCCTGCCCATCGAGTCGACGCTCCCAGCGATCCCGCCCCCCGATCACCGCCGACTCCACCAGCAACCGCTCCCAACGACGCGGCGACGGCACGCTCGTCTCCGCAGCGTCAAACCCGTCGTCGAGCGTGTCCCCCGCCCCCCCAGCAAGGAGCTCGTCGTCAGCCTGCGCGAAGGACCCGCTCTCCGACTCGGACGACGCCACTCCAAGCGAGAGATACTCGGCGAACCGCCGCGCCGACAACCCCTCCGCCTTGCATGCCAGCAACGCGAGGAACGCGCGGCCTGCCGGATCCGGCTGACGCGTACCCCGCGCCGACCACGCGGGTATGCCCGCCCGACGCAGCGCCTCCAACAGGCGAACCCGATAGCTGGATGGCGCTCGCAAGAGCACCGCCATCTTGTCGAACGGAACTCCGTCACGGGCAGCGTGCAACGCACGTCGGGCGATCTCCGTACACTCCCGGCTCTCCCCGGGGGCGGACAAGAGCTCGACGGTGCCATCCGGATCAGCCAGCCCCTCCGGCGCTGCATCGTCAAAGAGGCGGCGCTGCAGGTTGGCTAACCCCGTAGGGCCATCCGGAGCGGCATGCTCCGCCGTGACACCGAGGGCAGCCTCGTAGCGCGACACGGTCGACCGATCGCCGAGGGGCACCACAGCGAGGGTCTCCTGCGCTTGTCCGGCGAGCGCCCCCACAAAGGCCTGGGCCCGGACGTGCGCGATGGGTACGTCGACGAACACGATCGGCGGACAGGGCTCTTCCATGTCACGCACCGCCTGCGCCGCGAGCTCGAGGATGATCGATCGGTCAGCCAGACCCGCCGCAGCGAGGGCCTGATCGAAGGCGACAGCGAGCTCCGTAAGGTCCTCCGGATACGCCTCAGCAGCCACGCCCGCGAGGCGCAGCTCTTCCAAGGTCGACGCAATCGCCCCCGGCAGCCCCGGGTGCTCCGCGACCTTGGTGAAGCGTCCCAACCCCTCTCCCGCCTCAGCCACGACACGGGCACACACGGCTTCTGCGGCGAGGCGCGTCGCGGGGACGCGGTCCAGCTGCACCAGGGCCGGCGCGGCCCGCTCGACCGCGAGACGGTCAAGCGTCATAGCCCGCCACCCAAGGTGCCCCTCGGACGCGGCGTCGCGCACCAATTCCTGGGCAGACTGCAATGTCGGTGCCACGACGAGGGCGGGTACCTCCCGACCCCGTTCGCGAACCCAGGCGCACGCACGGGAGCGCCGCGTCCTCGCGGACGGTGAGACAACCAGTTGAACGGACATCGCGCGCGACGAGCCTACACCCAGGGTCCGACAGCGTCCGAAACAGCCATAATCGTGTGAAAACGAGCGCCGTGGATTCACGGGAATGCAACCACCATCCGATCTACAATCGGCCAGGTTCAGGGCGCATCAACTCAACTCCGGCGAGTTGATCGGTGAATCCCCTTAACGCGAGAGAAAATGCGAACTCTATTCACGTTCACCATGTTCGTCGTCGCCGCCAGCCAGCTGGTCCTTCCCGCCTCGGCTCAAGATCCGGACGCGGCCTTCTGGAACTCGGTCTTCTCCGAAAACCACGTGCTCGACGTCCGGATCGAGGTGAGCCGCGAAGGGTGGGACGCCATGCAGCCCCCGGCGAGATCCCGACGGCAGAGGGGGCGCCCAGGGCGCGCCGAAGGAGACCGGCAGCGCCGCGGCAACCGCTACACCTACACCCGGGCCAGGGTCACGATCGATGGCCAGCGGTTCGATGATGCCGGCCTGCGCTTCAAAGGTAATTCCTCATTCCGCGCCGGAGGCCCTCGCCTGAAGAAGCCGTTCAAGATCGACCTCAACCGGTTCACGAAGGGTCAGAAGCTGCACGGCCGAACCAAGCTGAATCTCTCCAACTCCTTCCTCGATCCGGCCTTCATGAAGGAGAAGCTCGGCTACGAGCTGTACCGCGCCGCGGGATTGCCCACCCCGGGTGTGGGCTGGGCCAACCTCACCCTGACCATCGGGGGCGTGCCTGACCCCATACCGCTGGGCATCTACGTCCTCGTCGAACAGGTGGACCGACGATTCCTCGCGAGCAACCTCGGCGAAGCGTCCAAGGACAGCTTGCTGATGAAGCCGGAAGTAGAGGACTGGCACTACATCGACGACGACCCGAGCTCCTACCGCAGCTACAACATCAAGTCAGGTGAAGAGAACACGGATCAGCTGCGCGCGTTCGCCAGCTTGCTCAAGTTGATCGAGCGCGCCCCGGACACCGCCTTCGCGCGCGAGATCGGCGAGCGAATGGACTTAAAACAGCTGGCGGGCTATCTCGCGGCCACGTCCATCCTGGCCAATCTCGACAGCTACGTCGGCATGCCGCACAACTACTACCTGGTGATGGACAAGGCGGACGGCAAGATGCGGCTCCTGCCCTGGGACATCAACGAGGCCTTCGGGACCTTCACCATGCCCGACAATGCAGAGAACCTCGTCCGATGGGACATCGACCGCCCATGGGTGGGCAGGCGCCGGCTGTTGGAGCGGCTGTTCGCGTCCGAGGGTTTCCCCAAGCTCTACCGCGCCGCCCTCGCGAAGCTGATGAAGCAGGCGTTCACCAAAGACCTGCTCTTTGACCGCATCGCAGAGTTCGAGAAGGTCCTCTCACCCCACGTGGCCAAATCCGACAAGATCTTCTGGCTGAATGGGTCGACACTAAAGCACAAGCCGACACCGCATATAGAGGGCTTGCGCATGGGCATCGACGGCGACCCAGCGGGGCTCAATCGAGCGGTCAGAAGAAAGATCCTCAGCATCAAGCCATTCGTTTTGAGGCGCATCGAGTCGATCAAGGCGCAGCTGGCAGGCAAGAGCAAGGGGAAGACGTTGGGGCGCTAGCAGCGGAGGTAGCCCTCCTCCGGCGCTACACCCGCGCCACGTAGCCCCGCAAGACTCCCCCGTCACGGACCTCCGTGATGTCCGCGCCGAACGCCGGGTCGGACGGCTCACGGCCGAGCAGCGCCCCCGCATCGCAGCCGCTCGCTTCGAGCGTCTGGCGAACGGCGGCATTGGAGGCCACGAGGCGTCCGCCCGTATCCAAGACCGCGCCGCCGCGGTCCCCCTCGTCCAGCAGCTGCTCTATGGCGGCGCGCGCGAGGAGATCGTCGGACACCCGAACGCGCTCCAGATGACGCAGCCGGTCGACGATGCGGTTCACGTAGGCTCCAAGGGAGCTCACTTCCCCCAACCCCGCCGCGTCGTCCACGCGGCGCTGGAGATGCCCGTCGGCTATGAACCCTACGGTGCGCTCGAGTCTCATGAGCGGGCCGACGACCTGGCGTCCGACCCACGCACCGAAGACCAAGAACGCGAGCAGCCCTGCCCCCGCGACGATCGTGACCAGGCCAACGGCGCCCCCGATCCCCTGTCGCGCATCAGCGATGGCCAGCTGATCCGTCTCCTGGACCGCCGCGGACGCGAGCACATCGTCCGCGTCCTCGAGAACGGAGATCGTCACCAGCGAGATCCCCAAGAGCATCAGCGCAGCCAACACCTGAGCGCCGACGTTGAGAGCCTGGAGTCGCATCAGCCCAGCTCCTTCAAAACCCGGTCCATGCCGTCCTTGGGCCCTACGACCATGAGCTCGTCGCCCCGAACGAGCGGGTCCTCCGGAGACGGGCTCGGGACGAGACGTCGCCCGCCTTCGGACCCTGTCCGCACCGCGACGACGGTCACCCCATAGCGCTTGCGCAGGTCCACGTCAGCCAGCGTCTTGCCGATCCACTTCTCCGGCAATGCGAGCTCGAGGAGCCGCGCGCCCTCGGCCAACTCCAGTTCGCTGCGCAGCTCGGGCCGCGCGATCCGCCGCGCCAGCGTCTTCGCGGTGTGCTCCTCGGGGTGGATCGTCCGGGTCGCCCCGAGGGACTCGACGATGCGCTTGTGCAGGTCGGAGACGACGCGTGCGATGACCTCCTTCGCACCGAGCTCACGCAACAGCTGGGTACAGACGATCGACGCCTCGAGCGACTCCTCCCCGATCGCGTTGACGACCTGGTCGAACGACTCGACGTCGAGGCCCCGCAGCACCCGCACGTCCGTACCACTTCCGATGATGGCCTGGGAGATGCGAGACGACAGGACCGCGATACGATCCTCTCGAGGGTCGAGCACGGACACGTCGGCGCCACCCTCCACGAGTCCGAGGGCGAGGGCACGGCCGAACTGCCCGGCCCCGATAACAAGTACCTTCCTGATCATCCCACCATCACCTCCTCCTCTGGATACCGTACCGGCATCGGGTCCTGACGGCGGAACACCAACGCCATCGTCAACGGGCCTGTGCGCCCAACGAGCATGAGCATCATCACGATCAGCTTGCCCGTGTGATCGAGGTCACCCGTGATGCCCAGCGAGAGCCCCACGGTGCCGAACGCAGACGTGGCCTCGAACAGCGTCTCCTCAAAAGAAGACCCCTGCGTCAGCATGAGGGCCAGCGAGCCGACGAACACGACCGCCGCCGAGATCGTCGCGATGGCGGCGGCCCGGTAGACCACACGCCGCGCCAGCCGCCGCCCGAACGCCTCGGCATCGTCGCGGCCACGAACGACGGACGCCACGGCCGCGAACAACACGGCGATGGTCGTGGTCTTGATCCCACCGCCCGTCGATCCCGGGCTCGCGCCGATGAACATCCAAACAAGCATGATCAAGATCGTCGCGTGCGAGAGCGCTCCGAACTCGACCGAAGTGAAGCCGGCGGTCCGCATCGTCACGGACTGGAACCACGCGTTGTTCAGCCGCTCCCCCATGCCCATGCCGGCGAGCGAACCGTTCCACTCGCTGACCAGCCAGCCGAAGAACGCCACGCCGAGCAGCACCGCGTTGGTCGTCAGGACCAGCTTCACATGCAAACTCATGGGACCGCGGCGGCGGCGCCAGAGCTCGCTCGCACCCATGAGGACACCGAATCCGATCCCCCCGATCACGATCAGCAACGCGATCGTATGCAGCGCTAGTGGGCTCGACTGGAACAACACCAGGCTGTCGGACTGGAGCGTGAACCCGGCGTTGCAAAACGCGCTTACGGCGTGGAACAACGAACCCCAGATCGCCTCTCCGAGGTCGAGCCCCCGCCCCAGAAACGTGGGCAACAAGCACACGGCCCCGACGGCCTCCACGAGCAGCGTCGTCTTGATGATCACGCCGAGCAGGCGCCGCATCGCCGCGCGCCCGTCCAAACCCGCGACCTCACGCAGCGCGTCCTCGGTGTGCCCGCCGATCGCGCCACCGATGGCGAGCGTCGCGAAGGCAGACAGGGTCATGATCCCCAGCGCACCGACCTGGATCAGGAGCAGGATCACGAGCTGCCCGACGAAGGTGAAGTCCGTCGCCGTATCCACGACCGTGAGGCCGGTGACGCACACCGCGCTGACCGCGGTGAACAGCGCGTCGAGCGCCTCCAGCGGTCGGTCGTCGGCGCTGCAGACCGGGAACGTCAGCACCAACCCGCCGACGAGCGACAGCGCGGAGAAGGTCAGGATCAGCAGCAACGCCGGACGGGTCCACAAGAACCCCAGTACGTCCGCGCGCAGCTCGTGGGATCGGGCCGCCCCCGCCACGGCGATAACCAACCGCAACGCACCGAGCATGGGGGCGTACCGCAGGATCGACCCCTCGTCAGACGGGAACAGCGCGATCGCCGACAGCGCCCCGATCACGGCGGTCACCCCGGCGACGCGAACGTCCAGCCTGTCTTTGCGTACCAGGTAGAACTCCGCGACGCTGGCGATCCCGCACCCCATCAGCAGCAGGGTGACGATCCCGAAGCGCCCGATCGGGTCGGACATCACCCCGATGCCGGCCGCGTACGCGGAGAGCAGCAGCGCGACGGCGCCGCTGGTGAGCACGGCCTGGGCGAGCACGGCGCCGGTGTCGTCCCCTTCCTTGGGGTCCTCCGACCGCTTGAGGAAGGCGGACTGCCGGAAGACCAGATAGAGCAGGGCCGCGGTCCAGCCCCAACCGACGAGCGCCAACGCCGGAGCGTGCAAGGCATGCAAGGCGATGGGGAACTGACAGAGCAGGACGCCCGGGATCGCGATCCATCGAGCCCACCACCTGCGAGCGACGATCGCGGCCGCCGCCCCCACCAGGGTCAGAGACCCGGCCACCAGCGACCACCTCAACCCGACGGTGTCCGCTGCCGAGGCGTCCTCGCCAAGCCGTATGCGGAGCGCACCGAGCGCGAGCCACAACGCCGGCACGGACACCAGCACCAGCGCCGCCACGGTCAGCCGGAAGGCGCGGACGCGCGCCGGCTTCGACAGCGACAGCACCGGAGATCTGATCGGCTTCTCCCCCACGACAGGATGGTAGCCGAAGGGCCGGACCCGGGGCGCGGGTTACCGCGGATCCGACACCGTACGGCCAGCTCGGCAGACCGTCAGCAGCCGGGAGACAAGGGTGCGAAGCGCCGGTGCAGCCGCTCCCACGGGACCAGACAGAACCACGCGAGCGCCGCTCCCGCGACCGCGTCAACGACGTAGTGGTAGCGCAGGTACACCGTGGAAAAGACAATGGCTGCGCAGAGCGGAAGCAACGCGAGACCCCAGCGTCGACCGAGGCGGAATGCGTAGACGGCGCACGCGATCGCCACGCCGACATGCGCGGAGGGCATACAGTCCCACTTGGTGACCTCGGCCGCGAAAGCCCACCGCTGGAACGAGTCCTTCAGCCA
>Ga0310342_100002459_pt1 | contig 11887 bp, 11 predicted proteins | sample S15DNA20500_MG_FD_206155 | JGI IMG/M metagenome (GOLD analysis project Ga0310342, IMG submission 206155) | Marine microbial communities from station ALOHA, North Pacific Subtropical Gyre - S1503-DNA-20-500_MG | ecosystem: Environmental > Aquatic > Marine > Oceanic | place: Pacific Ocean: North... | reverse complement strand
GCTTGATGCCGGGGACCTCGCTGCCGGCGTTGTAGCCGGCTTTCAGCGCCTGACACTGCCAACCGACCACCGAAAGATCCCAGCGCTCGCCCTTGGCATAGGCATAGTCAAAGCCGCCGCTGTCCTGTTGCCCGGCGATAATATGCTTGAGACCGCGGTCCATCGCTTCGCGGGCAAAGCCGACATCCATCGAGCCGTTCCTGGTCATGCCGTAGGCTTCAGCGATCGCATAGGTGGCCATGCCGTTCGTATAGCCACTCGGCCGACCGCCAGTAACCGGGACCTTGGGCGCAAGCCAACGCATGGCGCGTTCGACAGTGTCGCCGAATTCTTCGGCGATCGGTGTTTCGCCGTGTGCCAAAAAACACAACAGCGCCATGCCGGTATATGCTTCATTATGCCATGAGCCGTCGGGCGCCTGCACCTTCTGCAACCATCGCAAGGCCCGCATTACCGCGTCCTCGCCGGCCGGGTCGCCACCAAACTTCTTGCGCAGCGCATCGCGTCCCCCAGCCGAGCGGCCGCCGAACGGCCCCTGGCCAACGGCAGGGGCGCCGCCGATCCCGCCTATCGCGCCTGCGACATCACCGCCGGCGGCGGCATTGTTGTCGCCACCGAGGCCCTGTACCCAGTCGAGATTCGGCTTGGCCTGCTCGACAACGGCCACCTCGGCCGGCGGCTTACCAATGACTTCGGCATTCAGAAGATCCGCCATATTGAATTCTTCCGGCACCGGCGGCTCCTCGACCACTTGATCGACCATCTCCTCGAAGGCTTCGCTCACATCCTCGGCGTCGTCCGGCACGTCGAGCTCGGCTTCCGGCGGCGTTTCGGTCTGCTCGGGCTCGGCCTCGTCCTCTTCCGCGACCGGATCCGGCTCCAGCTCGACATACGGCAGCGGTTCCATCGAGACTTCTATTTCGACCGACGGCGACTTGTACGGCTTGCCGACCATCAGCAGCGCCAGCGTACCGATAAGGCCAATGTGAACCAAGACCGACAGGAACGGGCCAGTCAACAACTCGCGCAGGCTGCGCTGGTGGTATTGTCTTTCGGCCGCCTTGACCTGGTGGCCGTATTCGGTCAGTTCGTGTTTCTGTTCTTCCACGGATTCAGATCAGCCGGAATCGGTTGGTAGGAAACTCGTCTCAGCAGAATCGATCCCGCAAATTTGCCGCCGCGCGTGACAACCGCGACAATTTCTCGAACGCCTCGTCGATCGACGGCGGCTCGCCATAGTCCGGCGCGAAACCACAGTCCGGATTCAGGGCGATGCGTGACGGATCGACGATCGCCGCCCCAGCAGCCCCGATCGCCTCGATCTCCTCGACCTCCTGGAAGTGTGCCCCCCGCACGTCGACCACCCCCATGCCGACCCCAAGGCCGTCCGGCAGGTGTTCCAGGTCGTCCGGTATGCCCGTGCCTTTGTAGGCGAACTCCAGATTGACCCGGTCGATCTTTGCATCCTTCAGGAACGGCAGGATCGGCTTGTAGTCGCCAACCACATCGCTTTGACGCTTGCAGACGCTGTGGCAGCAATGCAGGTGCACTTCCACGGGCAACGCCGCCGCGATCTCATTGACCGCATTGATCGCCTGCGGCGCCTGCCGATCAATGTCCCAATCCCGTTTCAAACGTTCGTCGTGACTGTCGGAGGTCCCGGTCACCGAACGGTCGCAGAGATAGGTCAGGGCCGGGTCGTCGAGCTGTATGACATCGATGCCGGTCTGCGCCAGAGCTTCCGCCTCGAGTGTCAGCAGCTCGGTGAGATGCTCGATATAATGCTCCACCGTCGGGTACGCATCCGTGCTGAAATCCTCGTGCCACTTGCGGATCGCTATCAGGAACGGGGAAGGCAGTGCGTACTTCGTATGGCGGTCGGTGTGGTTGACCAGGAACTCGGCGTCGCCAACGAACAACGGCTCGCCGCCCTGCATTCTACTGTTGCAGACGAGTGTGCGCTTGGTCTCACCCTGGTGCTGAAATTCACGGATCGGCTCATGCCCGCCGACACGCAACAGAAACTCGTCGAGATAATGAACGCGCCGCCACTCGCCGTCGCTGATCACATCGATACCGGCCTGCTCCTGCACGCGGATGGCGAAAACCACCATCTCGTCCATAATCCGACTGTATTCATCCGCAGCGATCGAGTCGCGACGATCGACCAGGCTGCGTACCAGTTGCGGGCGTGGCAGCGAACCAATGACTTGCGTATAGAATGACGGCAGCGCTTTCGTCCGTTGAGAAATCATCAGAATCTCCAGTTAGAGTTTGGAAAGTGTGGTAGCCAGGGCCCGTTAGGTATGGAGGCGAACCATCTTGACATTCGTGTGGGCACGCATCCCCTCTTTTGTCTTGATCCTGCCGAGCCCGCTCTCTTTTGCCCCCCCGAAGGGAGTTCCCATCGGTCCAATTCCGTGGGCGTTCAGCCCGGCAACGCCCACCTCCAGTTTTCCCAGGATTTTCCTGCCGAGCTCCTCATCCTGAGTCCAGACCGAACCGGTCAGGCCGTAGCGGGTATCGTTCGCCAACCTGACAGCTTCTTCCCAGGTTTCAACAGGAAAGATCGGCAGCAGCGGTCCAAAGGGTTCCTCCCTCATGATTTTCATCTCGTGATTGACGTTTGTGACAACCGTTGACGGGAAGAAGTATCCTTTGAGTGGTGGGCGCTCGCCGCCAGTCAGGAATTTCGCCCCTTTTTCACGGGCATCGTCGACGGTTGCGAGTACCTTGTCGAGCTGGAATTCCGCCACCAACGGTCCCATGTCCACGTCATCTGCCGGGTCTCCATACGTAACTTGCCGGGACTCATCAACGGCCGCCTGCACAAAGTCGTCGTGGACGTCTTTTTCGACATAGACCCGCTTCACCGCACAGCATACCTGTCCTGACCAGTGGCAGTTGTTGCGAACAAGCGCGCGTGCCGCCGAGGAAACGTCCGCATCTTTCAGAACGATTGCCGCATCAAGCCCCCCCAGTTCCAACAGCAGTGGGCAGAGTCGATTCGAACATTGTTTCATTATCTCTTTGCCGGCGTTCGCGGACCCCGTGAAGGCGACCATGTCAACATCCTGCTTGAGAAGCTCCCGGCCGTGGTCTTTGCCTCCGACAACAGTTTGAACCAGGCCCGACGGCACGTCGTCCAGGTTGCCGAACAAGTCGCCGGCAATCTGGCCGCTGCGGAGCGAGTACTCAGACGGTTTGAGAACCACGGCATTGCCGGCAAGCAGCGCTGGAACTATTGCCAGGACAGGCACGATGAACGGCCCATTCCACGGCGAAATTATCGCAACAACGCCCAACGGATCATACTGGACAAAGCCCTCTTCTGCTTCCTCCGGTGCCAACCACTCGGGTGCCTCCTGGCAAAAGGTCTTCACCTGGTCCACGGTCTTGGCAACCTCCATCCGGCTGGCCTTGATCGGTTTTCCCACGTCGTCGGTGATGCAGCTTGCTATCTCTTCGCTCCTGGCATTGATCCGCTCGCAAAGCTCGACCAGCGCGTCGGCGCGCTGACGCACAGTGCGGTCGCCCCAGGTGAGCTGCGCCTCCCTGGCCCGCGCGACCAGGCCTGGTATATCCTGGACGGGTGTTTCTTCAATGATCTCTTCCGCTTCGGTTGCCGGGTTGACCACCTTCATGATGTATCTCCGTGTTAACAATTTCGTAGTTCTACATGGTACCGACTTAAATGTTAAAAAATATGTGGAACAGATTGTTATTTCTGCTTTTCAGGCCGAAGGCCAGGGAAAATCCACTTTTTGACGCTTAAGTCAGTACCATACTTCCTTGGACCCCGCCATCAGAACGGCAAGTTCTGAAAGCCGCAGACATGAAAGTTCTGCCCAGTTTGTAGTTAGCTTCATCAGAGGCGAGAAACCTTGCCATGTAGGCTACTTCTTCAGACTTCCCCCATCGACCCAGGCCGGTTCTATTCGCATCCGCGTCAAAAGTTTCTTGGGAAATATAGGAAAGATTTCTGGTTTCAATTGAACCTGGCGAAATGCAATTGACATGTATTCCATGAGCCGCGACCTCCTTGGCCAACGCCATGCTAAACCCAATGACACCAGCCTTGGCTGCTGAATAGTCAGCCATTCCTGCTTGACCAACCACCCCGGCGACAGAGGCGATGTTGAAGCCCATCTCTTCCAGGTCTGAAGGCGTTGGCCGCACCAAACGCCCCCCATGATAAACGCGGGGTATCTCCTTGAGATCGCTGGGGTAGATCTTCAGATCTTCCATTGTCCCGACCCCATCCACAAATACCAAGTCCGCACCTGCGGCATAGTAGACCCGGCAACGTCGAACCGTGTCATGCCCACCCGTTGACCGCTCAAACAAGGTGACCGCGTCATCATCCAGCGGTTCCTAGCGCTCAATACCGGTGACTGCATCCACCATCGCCTCGTAGGCGATGCAGCCTTCTTCCTGGAGCACCTTCACCGCGATTTCAGCAAAGGCGTCCAGCAGCTCCTGACGTTGGCCTTCGGAAGCAAGGATGCGCAATAACTTGAATCATCTGAAAATTCTCCCATGTTTTTGGGTTTTTTTTAGCTTAATGAGGGATGCCTTATAATGCAAGACGCGTGGAAAAGGCGGCAAAGGGTTCCATCTTGTAATAATGTAAGGCGGCGGAGCCGCGGCCGACATCCTTCGACCTTGGCGGAAGCAGATCGGATCAGACAGGTCAATCATGAAACAGGCAACGTTCAACATCTGCCGCGCGTGCACCGCTACGGCATTGCTGGGTTTGGTGGTCACCGGCTGCGTGACGGTCAAAGAAAAGCCGGCATCGGCGGCGACGGAAGAACAGGCAGCGGCGCCGGTCGATACACAAATCTGGCGGCGTGCGGAAGCAACGCGGCCGCCGCTCGATGAAATCCGTCGGGTACGGGCCGGGTTGCCGGATTCACTGCAGACACTGGCGCTGCAACTGCGCGATGACGATGTCGGCAAGCGTCGGCAGGCCGCGTACATCGCCGAAGCGTTGTTGGCCCAGGCACGCGGTTGCCTGCCCGACCTGTTGCTGGTCGCAGTCGATGAGAAGGATCCAGTCACCCGCGCCATCATGGTACGGGCCATTGCCAATATCGGTGACACGTCCGAGGAGACACTGACTGTGCTGCGACAGATGTTCCGCAGCGAAGAACACGCCGTCGTGCTTGTCTACCTGGCCGGTGCCGTCGCGTTACTGGATCTGGGCAGCGACCAACAGGTTGCCGAGGACTGGCTGGCGCGCACGATCATGCTCAGCGACGACCCGGAGGCGGTGCCCGAGCGCACGGGGAATTTCTGGGAGCAGTGCTGGGCGGCCATGTACATGATCGGCAAGCTCGCCGACCAGGCGTCGCGATTCGTACCGGTGCTCGAGCATTTCGGCGATGTCGAGGATGTGCCGACGTTCGTGGAGCGCCAGGCAGGCTTTACGCTGGCACGGCTGCAGCAGCAAAAGTAGCCGTTCCACGCCCGCCATTGCTTTTTCTTCACGGAACAGAAATGCGGCTAAGCCCAAAGGCGGACGTTTTTTTGAGGTGGTTGAGTTTCCGCCAAACGAAACTAACGTACGCGGCTCTTTAACACTCTCTCTCTACGACGGATGACCACACATGTCGCTACCTCTGCGCCGCATGTCCCGCGAGTGGGCACTGCAACTGCTTTACCAACTTGATCTCGGCAGCGACGAGCCGGATGATGCGGTCTTCGCAGCATTCTGGCAACAACTGCGCGACTCCGGTACGAAACTGCGGGACAAGGAGTGGACACGTACGACAACGTGGGCCGAAGCACTCGTGCGCGGCGTCCGACAGGAGTACGAATTCATCGACGGCCTGATCGCCGACTGCGCCCAGCACTGGGACTTCGACCGTATTCTCGCGATCGACCGCAATATCATGCGCCTCGCGGTTTACGAAATGTATTTCTGCGAGGATATTCCGCCGGCAGTCAGCATCAATGAAGCGATCGAACTGGCCAAGGCATTCGGCGACCCGGAATCCAGCGCCTTCGTCAACGGCATTCTCGATCGCATACACAAGAGCCGCGAAACAGTTTAGCCAGAAGAGAGCCGGCTGCGTCCATGTCAATTTTCGATAAATTCAAAAGCGGCCTGCAGCGGACCAAGACGATGCTGGCCCGCAATATCCAGACGATCGTCACGGGTACCAACGAGTGGAACGCCGAAACCTACGAACGGCTCGAAGCCGCCCTGATCGGGGCCGACCTCGGCGTGAATGTCTCGACAACGCTGGTGGCGGGCATCCGGGATCGCTACGAACGCGGACTGATCAAGACGACCGAAGACATCATCCGGGTGGCCCGGCATGACATCAGTGAAACACTGACCCACTCGTCGCCGATCATCTGGCGCGACGACGGCCCGACAGTGATCCTGCTGGTCGGTGTCAACGGCAGCGGCAAGACGACATCGGCGGGCAAGATGGCATATGCCTGGAAGGCGGAGGGCAAGTCAGTGATGCTGGCGGCCTGCGACACTTTCCGTGCCGCGGCGGTCGATCAGATCAAAATTTGGGGCGAACGCGCCGGCAGCGAGGTCATCGCATCAACTCATGGCGCGGACGCCGCAGCGGTAGCCTACGACGCCGCCACCGCCGCGGTGGCGCGCCAGGCCGACATTCTGCTGATCGACACGGCCGGGCGCCAGCACACGCGCAAGGGACTGATGGACGAGCTCAACAAGATTTTCCGTTCGATCGGCAAAGCCTGTCCGGGTGCCCCGCACGAGGTGTGGCTGGTTGTCGATGGTTCCACCGGAACGAACGCGGTGGTACAGGCTCGGGAATTCACGCGTGTTGTCGACCTCAGCGGCCTCTGCGTCACCAAGCTTGACGGTACCAGCAAGGGCGGGGCCGTCGTAGCGATCAATGCCGAGTTGCAACTGCCAATCCGCTTCATCGGACTGGGTGAACAGCTTGACGATCTTCAACCGTTCGACGCCGAAATGTTCGCCGGCGCTATATTCGAGTGATGGAAGACTATCCAAAAGCACTGCAGGACCTGGCGAACTCGCTGAAGGCGCTGCCAGGCATCGGCCAACGTACGGCCGAACGCCTGGCAATGGCGCTGCTCGACTGGGATGAAACGCATCTGCACGAACTCAGCGACCAGTTGCGAACGCTGAAGTCGCGGGTCACCCAATGCACGATCTGCGGCAATCTGGCGGAAGGCGCCGAGTGCCGTATCTGCCGCAACCCGGCACGGGATCACAAGGTCATCTGTGTGGTAGAGAGCGCCCGCCAGATTCCGGTGGTCGAGAAGTGCCGGCGCTTCGCGGGGCTTTACCACGTGCTTGGCGGCCGTGTGTCGCCGCTTGACGGCGTTGAGTTCCACGATCTCAATGTCGAAACGCTGTTCGAACGCATCAGCAAACACAGCGTCACGGAGTTGATCATCGCCACCAGCCCGGATGTCGAAGGGGAAGCGACCGCCACCTATCTGGGCGACGAAACGCGCCGACAATTCGACATAAAGGTCAGCCGCATTTCCCTGGGCGTTCCGGTTGGTTCCGACCTGACATTTGCGGACTCCGCGACCATGGCCATGGCGATCGACAACCGCCAGCCGCTGGCATAAGCGACAATCCGTACCAGGCATTTGACGCCAAATTACAGAACAGAACGCCTAACGGCTCGGCGAGCACAAGCGTATCTCAAGTGGCTGGTCACTCAGTTGCCGGACTGCATGCGCTGGAGTTCGTCGCGCAACTTGGCGGCGACCTCGTATTGTTCCTCTTCGACAGCCTTCTCGAGCCGGGACTTGAGGCGATCCACGGGGTCCATTGACTGTTCCTCGACCTGGATGGCGACATCCTGGCCGGACTTGGCCTGATTGATGTTGACCGCGGCCGTGCGATACACATCGCAATGCACGAAGATCGGCGCATCGAAGCGCAGTGCCAGCGCGATCGCATCCGAGGGACGTGAGTCGACATCGATTTCCACACCATCACGCAGCATGAAAATGCGCGCGAAAAAGGTGCCATCGACCAGCTCAGTGACATGGACCCGCGTGACCCGGCAGTCCATCGTGCTCAACAGGTTCTTGAACAGATCGTGCGACAGCGGACGCGGAAATTTGTGGTTGTTGTATGCTGCGGCAATGGAATGTGCCTCTGCCGCACCGATGCAAATCGGCAGCACATACTCTTGATCGGGGTTCTTGAGAAATATCATAAATCCGAGATTACTCAGCGATATGTTCTCAATCTTGACTTGCAGGAACGAGGTATCGTCCATTGTATTGTCCTTGGTTTTGTCTGGAACCGGGTCTTTCCCAGTCCTGTCACTTGCTGTGACGCAGATTCTTTGCCAAGTTGGACACCGCGAACACCGCGTCCTCGAACTTGCATCATTACCCGCGGCCCACGGTCGTTCTGAGCGTCCATATGTCCAAAAGTCGGCCACGTGCCTCATTGAGGTAAGTTAAGACGGCTACGTCGAAAAATCAACGATCTAAGCGAGCGGTCACAGGTTCCACGATTCGGCCAACGCATCAGCCCGTCAGCCGATCATACGCCCCGTGCAGACGTACTGCAGGACTTCGACAACCTGCTCAGAATGCTGCGCCACTGCCAAAGCGCCGGCATTTACTTCCTTCAACGCGTGGGAGAGTTCGGGCGGGTGCATGACGATCAGTGGCTTGTCGAGAGCAACTGCGAAACCCGCGTCGAAAGCGGCGTTCCACTGTCGGTAGTGCTCATCAAAACGCACGATGATAAGGTCGGCGTTACGAATCAGTGTTCGCGTCCGGATCGCATTGATCTTGGCGCCTTTGTGGTCTTTCCAGAATGCGGATTCTTCATCGCCCAGGATCTCGACACCGCAGTTGTCACTGGCCTCGTGATCAGTCACAGGCATGAAAAAATTTATCGGCAACTCCAGCTTGCATGAGCCACTGGCGATCTCGTCGCGCCATCCGGTGTGGATTTCGCCGGCGAGGTAAATATTCCACTTTCGATCGGTCATCGCCTGTCTCCCGCGTGTCGTGATTGAAAAGGCATCGTGCGACCAGTACCATATCGCACCGAAGAAACTTTTCTCAAACTTTGAAATTTCAACGATGGACCTGACATGGATTTGGTCTTGAGCGATGCCGAGACCCGCATTCTCGGCACCCTGATCGAAAAGTCCGTGACGACACCGGATTACTATCCGATGACGTTGAACGCGCTCACCAACGGCTGCAACCAGAAGTCGAACCGCGACCCGGTGGTCGATTTCACCGAGGAGACGGTGGTGCGTGGACTCGACTCTCTGCGCCAGAAGAAATTGATCAGTACGGTCAGCGAAGCCGGCAGCCGCGTACCGAAGTACAAACAGGGTTTCGGCGGTTTTTTCCACCTGTCTGACGACCAGGTAGCCGTGATGTGCGTGCTGATGCTGCGGGGTCCGCAGACCGCCGGTGAAATCAACGGGCGCTGCGGCCGGCTGCACACCTTCGGCTCGCGCGAACAAGCCGAAGAAACACTCGACGGTCTGGTTGAACGCGGTTACCCGCTGGCAGTCAAGCTGCCGCGGCAGACCGGCCGCAAGGAGCGCCGCTACGCGCACTTGCTGAGCGGTGGCGTAGCCATCGAAGAAAGCGACATGGAACCGCCTTTGGAAGCTGCAACCCTGCATGTGCGTGAGCAGGATGATCGGCAGGCCGAACTGGCCGAAGAAGTCCGGCAATTGCGGGATGAACTGGACGACTTGAAGGCACAGTTCGCGACGTTTCGCCGCCAATTCGACTGACTAACCTGGATCTACCATGGCCAAACCGGAAATTGCCGAGCGCGCGGAACAGCTCAGGCGCGATCTCGAATACCACAACTACCTGTACTACGTCAAGGCCGAACCCGAACTTTCCGATCTGGCGTACGACCGTCTTTACCGAGAGCTGGCCGAGCTCGAAACGGCATATCCGGAGTTTGCCACAGACGACTCACCAACGCGCAAGGTCGGCGGTATCGAGTTATCAGAGTTCGAGCAGCACGCCCACAGTGTCCCGATGCTCAGCCTCGACAACACCTATTCGCCAACAGAGCTTCGGGCCTTTCACCAGCGCGTCTGCAAACTGCTCGGCAGCGAGCAGGTCGAATACTTTGTGGAACCGAAAATCGACGGTGTCAGCATATCGTTGCGCTACGAGGACGGTCGTCTGGTCCGCGCCCTGACGCGCGGAGACGGCGTCATCGGCGATGACATCACCGCCAATGCGCGAACGATCCGCAGTGTGCCGGGCCGGTTGCTGGGCAACCAGCCGCCGGCAGTCTGGGAAGCACGCGGCGAAGTGTTCATGGCCAAGGCCGATTTTGAGAAGCTCAATGAGGCGCGCGCCGCGGCCGGCGACAGTATTTTTGCCAATGCCCGAAATTCAACCGCCGGCAGCCTCAAGATGCTCAATTCCGCTGAAGTCGCCAAGCGTCCATTGGACGCCATCTTTTATGCTCGCGGCGATATCGCCGGGATTACTATGGACAGCCAATCCGAATTCATCGAGGCGCTGAACAGTTTTGGGTTCAAGACATCGTCGCTCAACCGTCTTTGTGAGGGCATCGATGCGGTGCTGGACGTCATCGAAGATCTCGGTGCCCGGCGGGACTCGCTGCCGTACGAAATTGACGGCGCCGTAATCAAGGTCAATGACGCGTCTCTGCACGAAGAGCTCGGATTCACCTCGAAAGCGCCGCGCTGGGCAATTGCCTACAAGTACGCCGCCGAGAAAGCGATCACGAAGCTGAAGAGTGTCACGATCCAAGTGGGGCGGACGGGTGCCTTGACGCCAGTTGCCGAGCTCGAACCGACGTTTCTTTCGGGCTCGACGGTCAGCCGCGCGACGCTGCACAACTTCGAAGAAGTCGCCCGCCGGGACATCCGCTCGGGCGACTTCGTCGAGATCGAGAAGGCCGGCGATGTTATCCCTGCAGTGCTCCGGCCGATCACTGATCGGCGCGACGGTACGGAAACGCCAATCGCAACGCCGACAACCTGCCCGAGCTGCAACGGACCGATAACTACAAGCGACCGGGAAGTGGCGATCCGTTGCCTCAACGCCGAGTGCCCTGCACAGGTGCAAAATCAACTGCAGCACTTCGCCAGCCGCGGCGCAATGGACATCGATTCATTGGGCGAGGCAATGATCGAGTTGCTGGTGGACAACCGTTTTGTGCGAACGCCGGCGGATCTGTATGAATTGACTGCGGAACAGCACGAGCAGTTGTCCCGGTTCGAAGGACACGGGAGCCGCTCGATCAAGAAGCTCTTCGACGGCATCGAAAAGAGCAAGGAAAATCCACCATGGCGCCTGTTGTTCGGCCTCGGTGTTCGGCATGTGGGTGCAGCCGGCGCCCGGGCGCTGCTGGCGCATTTCAGTGATATCGACAAGCTGGCGGCAGCCGGCGTGGACGAGTTGATCCTGGTGCCGGACATCGGTCCAATCGTGGCCGAGAGTATCGGACAGTATTTCGGTGACGACATCAATCGACACCAACTCGACCGGCTGCGTGCCGCCGGTCTGACGTTTGCGGAGGAAGTCACCGCTCAGACGGCGGATTCACCGTTCAGCGGCAAGACCTGTGTGATCACCGGGACCTTGAATGAAATGACCCGGGACGCAGCCAAAGAACTGCTGCTCAGTCATGGCGCGAAGGTATCCGGCAGCATCAGCGCCAAAACTGATTTCCTCATCGTCGGCGAGAACGCTGGTTCAAAGCTGGCAAAAGCCGAAGCCGCGGGTGTGACAGTCTTGAGCGAGGGGATGTTTCGGGAGATGATCGGGGCAGTTTAGCGCAAACGCTGCTACTGTCCGGCTACGGCCCGGTGGTACATCACGATGCCGCTGGCGATGGCTTCGGCGATGTCGTGGCGGTAGCGGGGATCGGTAA
>Ga0310342_100002456_pt1 | contig 11897 bp, 15 predicted proteins | sample S15DNA20500_MG_FD_206155 | JGI IMG/M metagenome (GOLD analysis project Ga0310342, IMG submission 206155) | Marine microbial communities from station ALOHA, North Pacific Subtropical Gyre - S1503-DNA-20-500_MG | ecosystem: Environmental > Aquatic > Marine > Oceanic | place: Pacific Ocean: North... | reverse complement strand
TCGAATATAACTTCCATCCTTCCGGCGGATTTCCTTTCTTGTACGTACGATAACTGCTCTCACAACTTGTCCTTTTTTAACTATACCATTGGGGAGCGCTTTCTTTACTGTGACCACAATTAAATCTCCGATGGTTGCATACCGACGTTTACTACCTCCGAGAACTTTGAAACAAAGGACTTCTTTTGCTCCGCTATTATCCGCTACCCTTAATCTGGTTTCCTGCTGAATCACTACACCTCCCCCATATCCAATGACTCCCTTATAATTTCACTCACCTGCCACCGTTTCCTTTTACTTATAGGTTTGGTTGAAATGATCTTCACAATATCACCATTTTTAGGAACAACAGAAGCTGTATGTGCAAGATATTTTTTATAACGCTTTATGAACTTCTTGTACATAGGATGTTTTACTTTTCGGGTAACTTTTACAACCACCGTCTGGTCCATTTGTGTGCTGGTCACTTCCCCGGTTAGTGTTTGTCTTTGCCTGTGTTCTGCCATAGAATTTTATTCAGTCAATTCTTTCCTAATTCCCAGTTCCAATTCTCTCAAAACTGTTTTAACTTGAGCAATTTCTCTCCTAAATACCCTTATTTTTAATGGATTTTCAATTTGCTGCAATGCTTTTTGAAATCGGAGGTTTTGTAATGCATCCATACTATCGTTCAACTTAGTTTCCAGCTCCATTTTAGACATTTCGTTTAATTGAGAAATTTTCATCTTTAAAATATTCGTCTTCCTACAAATTTTGTTTTTATTGAAAGTTTATGACCGGCGTTCCTGCATGCTAATTCAGCTACTTCTTTAGAGATACCCTCCACTTCAAATAAAATACGTCCGCGTTTCACAACTGCTATCCAATATTCAGGTGCACCTTTACCTTTTCCCATTCGAGTTTCCGCTGGTTTTTTAGTGATGGGTTTATCAGGAAATATTCTTATCCACATTTTACCTACTTTTCTAACTTCCTTAGAAATAGTAATACGTGCAGATTCTATCTGACGTGCAGATACCCAACCACTCTCTACAGCTTTCAAACCATAACTGCCAAATGCTACATAATCGCCTTTTTTAGCCATTCCTCTCCGATGTCCTCGGTGATGACGTCTAAATTTTGTTTTTTTCGGTTCTAACATTTTAAAATTCTACTAACTATTACAAACAAATCCACACTTTAATTCCGATAACACCATATTTTGTGTGAGCTTCCGTTAAAGCATAATCTATATCGGCTCTCAGAGTATGCAGGGGAACACTGCCATTCATAAATTTTTCGCTTCTAGCAATTTCTGCTCCACCCAGTCTTCCGGCGACATTGATACGAATTCCTTTTGCACCCATTCTCATCGTCGACTGAAGAACCTTGTTCACAACTCGGCGATACGATATTTTCTTTTTTAGTTGATGAGCAATATTAGAGCCTACAAGAGATGCATTTAATTCAGGCCTTTTTACTTCCGAAATATTGACTTGGATATCTTTAGGAGTCAGCTGATTCAATTCTTTTTTTAAATGATTTACCTCTTCACCGCCCCTACCAATTACAATACCTGGGCGTGCGGTGAAAATCGTCACCGTCACTACCTTAGATGTACGACTGATTTCAACTTTCGAGATCCCTGCATTATTTAACCGAGTTAAAATATATTTACGAATTTGAATATCTTCCATTAAATTTTGACTATAGGAGCCCTTTTCAAACCAGCTTGAACGCCAATTTCTTCTTAAAGATAATCGAAAACCAATTGGGTTTGTTTTTTGTCCCACTATTTTCTCCTAATCTTTTCCATCGGTTATTACAATTGTTAAATGACTGGTTGGTTTTCGAATTCTTGATGCACGTCCCTGCGCCCTTGCTCTGAATCTTCGTTGAGCTGGGCCTCCATTCACGAATGCTTCTTTAATACTAATTTTACCAATGGATATATTCTGATCCTCTTCACCTTGCATCAGATTTGATAATGCAGATCGAAGTGTTTTTTCTATAACATATGCCGCTTTTTCCTTGGAAAAGTGTAAGATATTTAAAGCAGGTTCAACTTTTTGCCCTTTCACTAATTCCAAGGTCTTCCTTACTTTCTTGGAAGATTGCTTTATGTATTTTGTCACTGCGTAAGCGTCCATTATTTCTTCCTATCTCCAGAATGTAGCCTAAACGTACGTGTTGGAGCAAATTCTCCTAATTTATGTCCAACCATATTCTCATGAATAAACACAGGGATAAATCTATTTCCATTATGTACTGCTAATGTATGCCCTACAAAATCCGGAGAAATCATGGATTGCCTTGACCATGTTTTGATCACTTTCTTTTTTCCACCCTCATTCATAACTTTTATTTTTTTCAAAAGCTTCGGATCAATAAAAGGGCCCTTTTTTAAGGATCGTGCCAAGTTATTTTCTCCGTTTCACAATCATTGCATTGGACTGCTTATTTCGTTTTCGTGTTTTATAACCTTTTGTTGGCTTACCCCATGGAGTACAAGGATGTCTCCCCCCGGAAGATTTCCCCTCTCCTCCACCCATAGGATGATCCACAGGATTCATTGCAACTCCACGAGTAGTAGGTCTGCGACCTAACCACCTAGATCTACCGGCCTTTCCTGAAGATACCCGTTCATGAGTTCTGTTACCAACCTGACCCACGGTAGCGTAACAATTTTTTGACACTAATCTGATTTCACCTGAAGGCAGTTTGAGTACTGTTAATTCCCCTTCATGTGCCATAATTTGAGCAACAGAACCCGCACTGCGAACCATTTGCCCGCCCTTTCCAGGAATTAATTCAACATTGTGAACCATCATACCTGCTGGTATTGATTCCAATGGTAATGAATTTCCCAACTTAAGGGGTGCATTTTTCCCGGTTAATATTTGATCTCCTATTCGAAGGCCATAAGGTGCTAAAATGTATCGCTTTTCTCCGTCAGCATATACTATCAATGAAATGTATGCAGAACGATTAGGGTCATATTCAATCGTATCAACTCTTCCCGGAACGTCATACTTATCCCGTTTAAAGTCAATGATACGATATCTTCTACGGTGCCCACCGCCTCGATGTCTGCAGGTAATCCTTCCATGATTATTTCTACCACCAGTTTTCCTGAGAGCAGCGGTTAAACTTTTTTCCGGTTTTGATTCGGTCAAATCTGCAAAATCAGGTCTTGAAGCAAATCGGTTTCCCGGAGTTACGGATTTCAATGTTCGAACTCCCATAATTAACTGCTCACCTCCCCCCCCATTAGGTCAATAATGAATCCCTCTCTCAATGTAACAACAGCCCGTTTCCATGATGACTTTCGTCCTGATGTTCTAATGACTCTTCCGCCGCTACGAACCGTCATCTGTCGAATTTTTCCCTTACGATTCATCGTTGCAACTTTTTCTACTTCCACATCAAATTTATTCTGAATAGCTTTCTTGATTTCAATCTTATTGGCAAATTGACTGACTTGAAATGCATATTTTCTCTGGGTTTCCTGAAGAATACTCATTTTCTCAGTAAATAAGGGTTTAATAATAATATTATGATAATCCATATCAGCTTGCTAATTTTTTGTTCACCAATAATAGACCGGGTTTATCAAAAAGAAGAACCTCGTGGCTTATCAATTCATACGTGCTTGCTGAATCTGCCTTTGTGATATTTACATTTGGGAGATTACGTACCGAGAGTCTTATATTTTTTTCCATATTTTCTGGAAGCACTAATACTTTCTTATCCTGAATATTCAGGGACACTAAAAAATTATGAAATGCAGATGTTTTTGGCTCAGGTTGAGTTAAATCATCAACAATAAATATTTCTCCTTTACCTGCCTTATAGCTTAACACACTTTTTCTTGCAAGTTGCTTCATCTTTTTTGGCATTCGCTTTTTATAGGGATGGGGTTCAGGACCAAAAACCGTTCCGCCGCCTTTCCATAAGGGAGATCGGATCGTCCCTGCACGTGCTACACCTCTCCCCTTTTGCCTCCAAGGTTTTCTCCCTCCTCCTCTGACCATTCCCCTAGACTTAGATGAATGGGTTCCTTGTCTTTGGTTGTGCATTTCCTGAATCACCGCCTGATGAACAACGGCTTCATTTGGTTTTATTTTAAATACTCTGTTATCAACTTTTATAGCTGTTCCATTGGTACCATCCGGTTTTATTGTATTTAAATCCATTATTTAGTCACCGAAATTCTATTATTATTTGCTCCAGGAATAGCACCTTTTAAATATAGTAAATTGTTTTCTTTGTCCACTTTAATCACTTCAAGGTTCTTTACTGTAGATTTTTTTCCTCCATAACGCCCTGCCATTTTCATTCCTTTAAATACCCTAGAAGGGTCTGATGCCTGTCCAATGGATCCAGGATGACGAAGATATTCTGTTTGACCATGAGTTTCCGGTTGTCTATGAAAATTATGACGTTTTATCACACCGGCATATCCCCGCCCCTTTGACGTACCAGAAACATTCACCAAGTCACCTGCATTGAACATAGCTACAGTAAATTCCTGTCCATTTTTATAATTATAGCCTTCCACTTTTTCAAATTCCTGGAGCCATAATTGTGGATAAAGACCCGCTTTTTTAAAATGTCCATTCATGGGTTTTGTGGTACGTTTCTTTTTTCGCTGGGAAAATCCCAATTGAACTGCTTCATACCCATTCTTTTCAGCGGATTTTATCTGAGTAACTCTGCAAGGACCAATCTCTGCAACAGAAACAGGAACTAAATGTCCCTTTTCATTAAAAACCTGGGTCATTCCGATTTTTTTTCCTATCAATCCACGCATAATTACACTTTTATTTCAATATCAACACCAGCGGGCAAATCTAATTTCATCAAGGATTCAACCGTCTTAGGTGTACTGTTTAATATATCAACTAACCGTTTATGAATTTTTGTTTGAAATTGCTCACGAGATTTTTTATCCACATGTGGTGAGCGCAATATTGTATATATAGTTCTCCTAGTTGGCAGGGGTATCGGACCAGAAATCACTGCTCCAGTAGATTTAGCTGTTCTTACAATCTTTTCTGTTGATTTATCCAAAAGAATATGATCATAAGATTTTAAATTAATTCGTATAGTTTGGTTTGCCATTAAGATTTATTCACTTATACTGGTTACAACGCCTGCACCTACTGTATGACCCCCTTCACGAATTGCAAAACGCAACTCCTTATCCATCGCTATCGGTGTGATCATCTCTACATCCATCTCTACATTATCACCGGGCATCACCATCTCCGTACCCGACGGCAATGTACACACTCCCGTTACATCCGTCGTCCTAAAATAAAACTGAGGTCGGTATCCATTGAAAAATGGTGTGTGACGGCCACCCTCCTCCTTCTTCAATACATATACGTTTGCCTTAAAATTTGTGTGGGGTGTGATACTCCCGGGCTTCGCCAGTACCTGACCACGCTTCAACTCCTCCTTATCTACTCCTCGCAACAATAATCCCGCATTGTCACCCGCTCTGCCTTCATCCAATAGTTTCCGAAACATCTCTACGCCCGTGCACACCGTCTTCTTATCCAATCCCAATCCCAGTATCTCTATCTCATCACCTACCCTCACTATACCCCTCTCTATACGACCCGTACCTACCGTCCCCCGTCCTGTTATACTGAATACATCCTCTACAGGCATCAAAAAAGGCTTGTCTATATCCCGAACAGGTTCAGGAATAAAACTGTCACAGGCATCCAACAATTCCTTGACACACCCCGTCGCTGACTCATCAGACGGATTGTTCAATGCATTCAAAGCACTTCCCTTGATGATTGGAGTGTCATCACCAGGAAATTCATACTCGTTCAATAAATCACGTAACTCCAACTCTACCAACTCTATCAACTCAGGATCATCCACCTGATCCGTCTTGTTCATGAATACTACCAAACTGGGAACATTCACCTGACGGGCCAACAATACATGCTCACGGGTCTGAGGCATGGGACCATCGGCTGCACTTACCACTAAAATAGCACCGTCCATCTGGGCGGCTCCTGTAATCATGTTCTTGATATAATCCGCATGACCGGGACAGTCCACGTGGGCATAATGACGATTCTCTGTCTCATACTCAACATGAGCTGTCTGAATCGTAATCCCACGTTCACGTTCCTCCGGTGCATTATCAATAGAATCAAACGTACGTACCTCAGCATAACCTCCGGCTGATTGGGATAGAGTGATCGCTGCTGTTAATGTTGTCTTACCATGATCTACATGACCAATCGTTCCAATATTAACGTGTGGCTTCGTTCTTTCAAATTTTTCCTTCGACATGACTACTCCTTTTACAATTAGGCTTTGATAAGTCCAGCTACTTGTTCAATAATTTCTTCCTGAATACTTGTAGGAACTCGCATAAACTTTGAAAATTCCATATGAAAAACAGCTCTGCCCTGTGTAAGCGACCGAAGTGATGTAGCATATCCAAACATTCGGCTGAGAGGAACATTTGCTGTGATGATCTGAAGGTTTTTTCTTTGGTCCATACTTTCAATTTTTCCCCTGCGGGAATTTACATCACCTACAACATCTCCCAGATATTCATCAGGAGTAGTTATTTCCACTTTCATGATTGGTTCTTTAAGAATGGGTTTTGCTTTCTTACACGCTTCCTTTGCAGCCATTGAACCAGCAATTTTAAAAGCTATCTCTGAAGAGTCAACATTATGGTAGGAGCCAAATATCAATTCCACCCTTACATCCTCTAACGGGAATCCTGCCAAAACACCGTTTTGTATTCCTTCCTGGATTCCCTTATCTACTGCTGGGATAAATTCCCTGGGTATCACACCTCCTACAATCTTATTAATAAAATGGTACCCTTTTCCGGGTTCATTTGGTTCAACATTAATGACAACATGACCGTACTGACCTTTTCCTCCCGATTGTCGAATAAACTTACCTTCTATGTTTGAAACTGCCTTAGTAATACTTTCGATATAAGTTACTTGCGGCTTTCCTATATTTGCTATTACCTTAAATTCCTTTAACATTCTGTCTATGAGAATTTCTAAATGCAATTCCCCCATTCCCGAAATTATTGTTTGTCCGGTATCCTCATTATTATGAACTCGAAAAGTTGGATCCTCTTGTGTCAATTTTACTAATGCATTAGAAAGTGCATCCTGATCTGCTTTACTTACTGGCTCCACTGCAACTTCAATGACGGGTTCAGGAAAATCCATCATTTCAAGGACAATAGGTTGTCTTTCATCACAGAGAGTATGGCCCGTATTTGTCCGTTTCAGTCCAACTGCCGCTACGATCTCGCCTGCTCGGACTACATCCACATCTTCACGTTTATTAGCATGCATCATTAAAATACGACTTATTCGCTCTCTTTTCCCTGTATTTGAGTTGAATACATAAGACCCCTTTTTTAATTCACCGGAATACACACGTAAATAGGTAAGACGTCCTACGTAAGGGTCTGTCATTATCTTAAAAGCTAAAGCACTAAAAGGCTCAGCAATTGTTGGTTTTCGAATCAGGGCAATATCCGAATCCTTATTATCAAATCCTTGAACTTCACCCACATCTTCCGGTGTGGGCAGAAAATCAACTACTGCATCCAACAACCTCTGAACTCCCTTATTTTTAAAAGCAGATCCGCAAAATATTGGAATAAATGTATTATCCAAACACCCTTTTCGAATTGCTGTTTTAAGTTCTTCAACTGAGATTTCTTTATCTGCTAAATATTTTTCCATCAATCTATCATCATACGTGGCAGCTTCTTCTATCAAATGATGTCTCCATTTCTCGGCATCATCTAGCAAATCACTGGGAATATCACTATATTCAAATCTTGCTCCCAAGGTAGATTCATTATATAAAATTGCTTTCATGGATAACAAATCTATAATACCATTAAACATTTCCCCTTCACCAATAGGTAGGGTCAGTGGTAATGGGTTTGCTTTCAAACGATCTTTTATCATATTGATAACAAAAAAATAATCTGCACCCACTCGATCCATTTTATTTGCAAATGCAATTCGGGGGACATTATATTTATCAGCTTGTCTCCACACAGTTTCACTCTGAGGCTCCACACCACCGACTGCACAAAAAATAGCAATGGTACCATCTAAAATTCTCAAAGAACGCTCTACTTCTACGGTAAAATCTACATGGCCGGGAGTATCAATAATATTGATTCGATGGCCATTCCAAATAGCTGTGGTCGCTGCTGAAGTAATGGTAATTCCCCTTTCCCGTTCCTGCACCATCCAATCCATTGTTGCGCCGCCTTCATGAACCTCACCCAACCTATGAGTACGCCCAGTGTAAAACAGAATTCTTTCTGTCAGTGTTGTTTTACCGGCATCAATATGTGCCATAATACCGATATTTCTTACTTTATTAAGTGGAAATTCTTGCATTATCTTCTTCTTCCAAAATGCGCAAACGCTTTATTGGCTTCTGCCATACGATGGGTATCATCTTTTTTCTTGATAGCCCTACCTTCGTTATTTGCAGCAGAGATAAACTCATGAGCCAAACATTCAGACATTGGTTTTCCACTTTGGGATATAGCAGAATTAATGATCCAATGAGACGCTAAAAAGAACCTTCTTCCTTCGGCAACTTCAATTGGAACCTGATAAGTCGCTCCACCTATCCTTCGGGATTTAACTTCCAATACAGGGGTTGTATTTTCCACCGCATTCTTAAATACCTTTATCCCATCAATTTTTGTTCTCTGTTTAATGGTATCCATTGCATCATAAAATATTTTTTCTGCTACACCTTTTTTCCCCTTTAACATAAGAAAATTAATAAACTTTGCCACAGCCAGGTCACTATAAACTGGATCAGGTAAAATTGTCCTTTTTTCAGGTCGTCTTCTTCTCATGACCTTGCTTTTTTCGCTCCATAGCGGGAACGACTTGTTTTTCTGTCAGAAACACCAGCAGTATCAAGAGTCCCTCTAACGATGTGGTATCGTACACCAGGTAAATCTTTTACACGACCACCTTCAATGAGGACAATGGAGTGTTCCTGAAGATTATGACCTTCTCCTGGAATATAAGCCGAAACTTCCATTCCATTGGTCAATCTCACACGGGCAACTTTCCGTAAAGCTGAATTCGGCTTTTTAGGTGTAGTTGTATACACACGTGTACAAACCCCACGTTTCTGCGGATTTCCCTTTAACGCAGGAGTGGAATTTTTCTTTGTAACCCGAGATCTTCCTTTTCGAACTAATTGATTTATTGTCGGCATTTCAATTCAAATAAAGCTATTATATTATGAAATTTATTTCTATATAATCAATAGTTATTAAATTGACAATAGTTATCATATTGCTTCCTCAAAAATTTTATCTTTTGATTCTTCTTCATCTATTTCAGCCGGAGCACGCTCGGATTTATTTTCCACCATAATTTGAAGATTATCGGGAAAACCTGTTCCCGCAGGAATTAATCTTCCTATGGTCACATTTTCCTTTAATCCTCTAAGATAATCTGTTTTACACGAGGAAGCAGCATCGGTCAATACACGAGTGGTTTCCTGAAAAGATGCTGCAGATAGAAAGCTTTCCGTATTTAACGACGCTCGTGTAATTCCCATAAGAAGGTGATCAAATTTTGCAATTTTTGATTTCCTGTATTTAGCAGGTTTTTTTCCGTCTTCTTTTAGCTCACTGTTAATTTCATTAAATTCAGATTTTTCTATTACCATTTCCAGTTCCAAATCAGAATCCCCAGGGTCAGTGACCACAACATGATCAGAAATACGATCATTTTCTTTTTTGAAATCCCACTTATCGATTCTTTCTGATTCCATGAGTCGAGTATCGCCAGGATCAGAAACAACCAGTTTTTTCATCATTTGACGAACAATCACCTCTATATGCTTATCGTTAATACTCACGCCCTGTAGTCGATATACTTCCTGTATTCCATTTACTAGGTATTCTCTCACGGCTTCTGCTCCCTTAATTTTTAAGATATCAACCGGAGATGTGGCACCTTCACACAGAGCAGTTCCTGAAGTAATAAAATCACCATCATGAACAATAACGTGTTTCCCATAGGGAATATTATAGGACCTTGATTCACCATCGCCACTTTCAACAATTATCTTTCGAATTCCTCGTTTTTTTTCTCCTTCCTTTACCGTACCATTTATTTCTGAAACTACAGAAGGATTTTTTGGAATTCGAGCTTCAAATAATTCTGCCACTCTTGGGAGACCTCCAGTAATATCCCTAGTTTTACCAATGTCTTTTTGAATTTTAACCAGAGTTTGTCCACGGTTCACTTTCTGACCATCAGTAATCACCAACGTAGCCTTTACCGGTAAGATGGTTCCTCCTGTCATTATTTCATCATCATCACCTATAATTTCAATATGAGGACTTAAATTTCTGTCCCGTGATTCTATAATCACCATCTGTTTTTTACCGCCCGCAACTGCCTCAACCTGATAGGTATCTCCCTCGATAAAATCCTTTAGTTTAACCACACCGGTCTGGGATGCAAGAATTATATCTGTATAAGGATCCCAGCGAAATAATGTTTTACCACTTTTTATTTTTTCGCCCTCACTAATGAATACATTAGCTCCATATGGAACATTATATTCACTAAGGACCTCATCTTTTTTCTTTTCATTTAATATGTATAGTTTTGAGTGTCGGGACATACACCGCGTCATTGTAGCCCCTGATTCATCTTTTGCATCTGCAGAACTGTAGTTTTCAGAAAATTTGATGATTCCTCCAAATTTTGTCTTTTTTTCAGATTTTTCAATTATCCGTGTAGCTGTACCGCCGATATGAAAAGTGCGGAGTGTTAACTGTGTTCCCGGTTCTCCAATACTTTGCGCCGCTTGGATTCCAACTGCAGTACCGATATTAACCATTTGGTGATCGGATAGATTCCATCCATAACACATGGCACATACCCCACGTTCAGATTCGCAAGATAAAACTGAACGGATCCTGGCACTTTGCATTCCACTTTCATCAACTATATCAATATTTTTTTCATCAATTAATTGTCCTGAGGAAATTAATACTTTACCCCCGATAATAATATCATCCACAAGAACTCTTCCTAAAATACGCTCTGAGAGTTCCTCAATTACCTTTTCTTCCTCTTTTAAAGGATGAATAGTGATTCCGTTGATTGTACCACAATCAAGTTCTCTGATGACAACATCTTGGGAAACATCCACTAATCGTCGTGTCAAATACCCGGCATCTGCTGTTTTTAATGCAGTGTCCGCCAACCCTTTTCGAGCTCCATGAGTAGATATAAAGTATTCCATTACAGATAAACCTTCTTTAAAATTTGAAATGATCGGCGATTCTATGATTTCTCCTTTTTCACCTGTCATAGATTTCTTTGGTTTCGCCATCAGACCTCGCATTCCCGCTAACTGTTTTACCTGATCTTCCGTACCCCTCGCACCTGAACCTGCCATCATAAATACAGGGTTAAATCCATTCTGGTCTTTCTCAAGATCATCCATCATGTATTTTGCCACAAGACCCGTTGCTTCTGTCCAAATATCAATTACCTTGTTGTACCGCTCACCATCAGTCAGGATATGGTCTGTGAATTTTTTCTGGATACTTTCAACATCTTTAAATGCAACCTTTAAAACTTCTTCTTTTTTTCCAGGGATCAAAATATCACTTATGGATACCGAACAGCCACCCCTGGTCGCGGCGTCAAAACCAAGTTTTTTCAATTTATCCAAAAAGATGACTGTTTTTTGATTTCCTGCTTTTAGGTAACATTGATTTACAATCTCCCCTAAATTCTTTTTAGTTATAACGACATCCGAATATTCCATCTCTTCAGGAAGAATTGAATTAAATATAATTCTTCCAACCGTCGTATTTTTATACCATT
>Ga0310342_100002455_pt1 | contig 11897 bp, 9 predicted proteins | sample S15DNA20500_MG_FD_206155 | JGI IMG/M metagenome (GOLD analysis project Ga0310342, IMG submission 206155) | Marine microbial communities from station ALOHA, North Pacific Subtropical Gyre - S1503-DNA-20-500_MG | ecosystem: Environmental > Aquatic > Marine > Oceanic | place: Pacific Ocean: North... | reverse complement strand
ATCCCGGTGCTGGAAACTGTGGACATTATTCCAACTGGCAATCGTCCATTGGCTTTAAGTCCAAGCACAAGGGTGGAGCCCAGACCGTCTTTGCGGATGGATCGGTCCATCTCCTACCTGAGACGATCGACTATATGACTTACCAGCGACTTGGTGATCGTAGAGACGGTCAACCCGTAGGATCAGGGTTCAGCGGCAACTAAGTTGATCCAACAGCGTCAGCGCTGTTAATATCAGTAGTGACTTCAGAACCACCCCGTTGTTTCAACGGGGTGGTTTTTTTTGTTGTCGACTCTTGCCGGCAACCAGAAATCCGTTCTGATTCGTCTCAACTAGTGTTCAAGCAACTCCGCCAATCGTAAACTAACGACCATCGGACCGCCCAACAGGTTCGAACCCGCGCAAGCATCCCTTTAGAAGGAATCGAGCCATGCGTCGCTTTCCCCTGAAAACAACTCAGGTTATTACACTCAGCTTTCTAAGCTGGCTACTCACCCTGCAGTCGGTCTCCGCCCAAGGTCCCCGGCTACTCAAACCGGGAACCCTACCTGCCGACAAACGCATCGCTCCCCTCAAAGACCTCGATGGCTACTTTCCTTTTCAAAACCCTGACACGAAGCAGGCCTGGCAACGGCGCCGTGTCCAACTCCAGCAGCGATTACTTGTCTCCCAGGGCATTTGGCCGATGCCTGGTAAAACACCCTTGAAGACGGTCATCCACAGTCGTCGACGCTTTGACGACTACACACTGGAAAAGGTCTACTTCGAGAGTCTGCCCGGTTTCTACGTGACAGGCAGCCTCTATCGGCCACTCAAGAAGACCGGTCCGCGACCAGCCGTTCTTTGCCCCCACGGGCATTGGAGCAACGGCAGATTCCACGACGCGGGAGCCAGTAGTGTCGCAAAACAAATCGAAGAGGGAGCGGAGCAATTCAAGCAAGGAGGCCGCAGTGCCTTGCAAGCTCGCTGCGTTCACTTGGCTCGTCTCGGCTGTGTCGTCTTTCATTACGATATGATCGGGTACGCCGACAGCGTTCAAATCTCTTTTGAACTGGCTCACCGATTTGCCAAGCAGCGCCCAGAAATGAATCGTCCCCAGCGCTGGGGTCTATTTAGCCCACAGGCCGAGTCTCATCTTCAATCTGTCATGGGACTACAAACCATCAATTCTATCCGGGCCATCGATTTCCTGGAAACTCTTCCGGATGTCGACAAAAACCGTATCGCTGTTACTGGAGCCAGCGGTGGTGGAACACAGACCTTTATGCTGGCAGCGGTTGACCCTCGGCTAGCCGTAGCATTCCCCGCCGTGATGGTCTCGACTGCCATGCAAGGTGGCTGCACATGTGAAAATGCCTGCTGCCTGCGAGTGGGAACTGGCAATGTGGAAATTGCCGCCCTCTTTGCACCTAAACCGCTTGGTCTGACAGCTGCTAAGGACTGGACTCAGGAAATGATCACCAAGGGATTTCCTGAACTACAAGCCCACTACAAGATGCTCGGAGCTGCAGACAAGGTGATGCTCCTGTCACGAATTGAATTTGGACACAACTACAACCAGGTCAGCAGACGGGCTATGTACCAGTGGTTCAACAAGCATTTGCAGTTGGGATTTAAGGAAGTTCCCCCCGAACGTGATTTCACCTTACTTAGCAGTGCCGATCTGACCGTCTGGGATCAAGCGCACCCTAAACCAACCGCCGAGGCAAATTTTGAAAGGAATTTGCTGCAGAACTGGCACCGGGACACGCAACAACAGCTCAACAAGCTAATCCCCACCGACGAGGCCTCCTTAAACCAATACCGGCAGGTGGTTGGCAGTGGTATTGATACGGTTGTGGGCCAAGGACTACCCGCGGCCTCTGGTGTTGAATACGACCAGTTGCACAAAGAAGAGAAAGAAGAACACCTGGAAATGGCTGGCTGGCTCAATACTGAACAAAATGGCGGGAAATTACCGGTCGCATTTCTCTATCCAAAGCGATGGAACGGGCACATTGTGCTCTGGCTCTCTGAGCAGGGTAAAGCCGGTCTCTTCCAGGCCAACGGAGAGCCCAGCTCCAGCGTTCAGCAATTGCTTGATCAAGAGCTCTGTGTCGTCGGCATCGATTTGCTCAGTCAGGGTGAATTCCTGAAGGATGGAAAACCGCTCGAAAAAACGCGCCGAGTGAAAAATCCTCGTGAGGCAGCAGCCTATTCATTCGGTTATAACTCCACCCTCTTTGCCCGCCGCGTTCACGATGTTTTGTCCCTCGTCACATTCGTTCAAAACCACGACTATACGCCAAAGTCTGTAAGCCTGATCGCACTCGATCAAACCGGATCCCTGGCGATCGCGGCACGTGCACAAGCTCGAGACGCGATTGATTATTTGGCCGTCGATACACATCAGTTTCGTTTTGCCCAGGTCACCGATTTGCACAGTCCCTTCTTCCTCCCCGGAGGCGCTCGCTACCATGACCTTCCGGGCATGCTCGCGGTTGCCAGCCCCGAATCAACATGGCTGACCGGTGAAAATGTGCAATCCGTGAAAGTCGCCGCGGCAGCCTACCAGGCAATCGAGGCAAAACAGCATCTCGCGATTAACAAGATCCCTGCGAAGCAACGCCCAGAAGCTGCCATTCGCTGGATTATCCAACAAACCACGAGTCCTTAAAGTCGACAGGGTTTCACCCACAGTAAGAATCATCGACGAACATTATGACCGTCGCCTGAAACGTACGTCATGGACGATCGGAACAGGCCCCTGGGCTGCGGGAGCTGCAAACTGGTGCCAATCTTCAACGAGGGTCTGCAGCTGTTCCGTCAAATCAAAGCTAAACGCAAAAAAGGATTCCATGTCGACGCGAATACGCCCCACGGAACTATCGCGAGTAAGCACCAATTGAACTTGTGGAGAAATTGCCATTTTCTTCTGCCCTCCATGTGATCACGGTTGGATCGCATTCCCCTGGCTACCCATCGCACCCGTACTGCTCAAAGCCAATGATTGAGCAGTGGTGATGAGACGCAGTGAAACTCAACTTTGTTCGCCAAAAAACTGAGTGGGCTACCAACTTTCAGCCGAAGTCTCGACCTGCAGGCAAGTTAAATCAACAGGTGTTTTCTTCCCCAGAGAGGAGCCCAAGAGCTTTTGGGCCGCCAGGTGATAGCATCCTGGAAACGCTCTCTAGCGAGTTGATTTCAGACGGCAAGGTCACTCTCATACGACTGATCTTGCCTAATCCGGTCCTTTCTCCTATGCTCTCAGCCCGATGCTCAATCATTCGCTTGGTATCATCCGAACGAACGTTGAAATTGTCGCGACAAACAGAACTATCTTGGGAGTCGCACCGTACCGACACGATCAAACAAAAGTAGCACCGGATTATTCTGGTGATACAAATCATAGGACTCACGTCCTAACGGTTTGATGAATAGTCAAGAACTGATCCGTACAGCTGTTACAAGCCATTAGCTACGAGTGAACGCTACAAGGAGGCCGTGAACCGTTTCGATCGAATTGGTGTCGTTAATTAGTCGATAAGCTAACTGCTTTCGTGAATCTGTTCGCAAAGGTCATTTTTCACGATCATGGATAGTACTTTCTCGACAAGGATTAAGGCGCCAGGTCGAAAGCAATGAGGTAAACTAGAGCCAGCGAGGCTTTAGTCAAGCAGCAGCCAAGGCAACTTACCGATCAACCATCGGGGGAGATAATCACCTATGCGAATTCAAGGACCAGTCAACGTACACGGTGCTCAACCCATTAACGGGCCGCATCAAGTCGACGGAGCCAAGCCTGCCGAACAAACCAACGCGACATCCCAGGCTGATCAACTCGATATCTCTCAGGAAGCTGAACTTGCCAGCAAGGTCGCCGAACTGACCGGACAAGTTCAAGACATTCCTGACGTACGGGCAGATCGAATTGCCAGCATTCGCGAGGCAATCGAGCAAGGCAATTACGAAACGGAAGATAAGCTCGATATTGCACTCGACCGTTTTCTTGATGAAACGGGTGGCTAAACTAAACGAGCTACTTGCTTCCACCGCCTCTCTAACGACCTGAGGCGATTCTCTCTGTCAGAGCCCGGCAACCTGCGCGGGGATGGAAAACCGGTGATGGCTTGCAATCATCATCAGGATCTCTAAAATCGTTATTGAGACAGACCATGAACTGATATCTACCAGTATTTGTGGATCGTCTTCTTGATGATGCTCCGCATGTCTCAATAAGACATCCGCCCTCCTCAACCCCTGGAGAGTATCGATGGCCAAAGATTATTCACTTGGTACCGTCCAGGTTGCCCTCTCAGCGGTCGAACGTTTTGAAGAATATCTACAGAGCCGCGGCATGCGAAACACCGACCAGCGACGTAGCCTGGTTCAACACGTGTTTAGTCAACATGACCACTTCGATGCCGACAGCCTGATCGAACAGTTACCCAAGAGAGGTGAGACAGGCTACGTCAGTCGTCCAACTGTCTACCGAACGCTCAATGAGTTCGTGGATGCTGGTTTACTGCGAAAATTTGAGCTTGGTGGTCGAGCCGTTTTCGAGCATGACTATGGCTACCCGGAACATGATCACCTGTACTGCACAAAGTGTCAGCAGTTGATCGAGTTCCAGAGCGATGAGTTGCTCGAGCTAAGAAGTATGGTGGCTCGGGATCACCAGTTCCGAGTAACAGGACATCGTTTGATCATCAGCGGGCTTTGCCGCGAGTGCAAGCGGCCCAAGCAACGGACTAAACGCAAACAGGACCTGATCTAAGCGGCGTCTGCACAGGCGCTTCCGGGCCAGCTGGTTTCAAACGTTGACCTCAGCGACCGTCTCCTGCTGAGGATACTGTTGGCGTATGGGATTTACCACCTCATCGAGAAACTGCTGAACCTGCTGCGGAGCTCTCCCCACGAACTGGGAAGCTTCCATCAGGCCTGCCAGATCGACCCCAGCAAAGAGCTCATCGTCAGCCAGTCGCTGCAAGAGATCATTGGGACGACCTTCTTGTTTTACCACCGCAGCTGCTTCCTGGCTGTGTTGCCGAATTCGTTCGTGTAATTGCTGCCGGTCTCCACCTGCTGCAACTGCTTCCATCAGGATATTCTCAGTAGCCATGAAGGGCAGTTCATTTTTCAGGTTCATCTCCATGACCGCGGGGTAGGGGACCAGGCCAGCGGCGATGTTCTGATAGAGAACCAGCACCGCATCAACCGCCAGAAATGATTGGGGCAACACAAGTCGACGATTCGCACTGTCATCGAGTGTACGTTCCATCCACTGCGTCGCCAGCGTCTGCCCGCCACTAGATTGCAGGCTCATTACAAAACGAGCTAAAGAACAGATTCGTTCACTGCGCATCGGATTGCGTTTGTAGGCCATCGCCGAAGAACCCACCTGATCCTTTTCAAACGGCTCTTCCAGTTCCTTGCGGCTGGCCAGGATCCGGATGTCAGTGGCCGCTTTATGAGCACTCTGCGAAATCCCTGAAAGCGTGTCGAGAAGCTGGGCGTCAATTTTTCGCGAATAGGTCTGACCGGTTACCGCATAGGTGTCAGCAAAGCCCATTTTCTCAGCGACCAGTTGCTCCAATTGCCTGACCTTTTCATGATCGCCGCCAAAGAGCGTCAAGAAGCTGGCCTGCGTCCCCGTCGTTCCCTTACAGCTGCGCGCTTTCAGAGAACGAAGCCGGTGCTGGAGCTCTTCCAAGTCCAGCACCAGGTCGTAAATCCACAGACAGGCTCGCTTGCCCGTGGTCGTCGGTTGGGCTGGCTGTAAATGTGTAAATCCCAGGCAGGCCTGGTCCTTGTATTTGTCAGCAAACTCAGCCAGTCGACCAATGACACTGACCAGCCGAGACTCGATCAGCCCGAGCGCTTCTCGCAACAAAATCAAATCCGTGTTGTCCGTGACAAAACAACTGGTAGCACCAAGGTGGATGATCGGACGGGCAGTGGGACAGGCGTCTGCGTAAGCGTGAACATGGGCCATTACGTCATGGCGCAATTTTCGTTCGTATTGTCCAGCGACGTCAAAGTCGATCTGGTCAACCTGGCTCCTCAGTTCAGCAAGCTGGGTATCTGAAATATCGAGTCCTAAGGCCTGCTGGCTTTCTGCCAGCGCCACCCACATTTGTCGCCAAGTGCTAAATTTGCGCTGGGCACTCCACAACTGTGCCATTTCGTCCGAAGCATAGCGGGCAGTCAACGGGTTTTCATAACGATCTTCAGACACTGGGCAAACTCCTCAAGGTTTGCAGACGACCGAACTTTAACGTTGCACACGTCCAGTGGCGTTTCCAGCAACCAATGCTGCCACTTCCTGTTCGGTCACAAAATTAAAATCACCTTTGATCGAATGCTTCAAACAACTGGCCGCCACGGCAAATTGAATTGCCTGCTCAGGATCCGACCACTGCGGACTATTCAGCGCATGAAGCAGGCCTGCTGCAAATGAATCCCCGGCACCCACACGATCCACAATATGGTGTATCTGATACGGCCGGTAGTCTCCCTGGCCATCAGTCGGGGCCAGCCAACTGCGATTGGCAGCTGCATCATACAAGAGGCCACTCCATTTATTATGGTCTGCAGAGAGGCTTTCTCGCAAGGTGATAGCGACCTGGGAAACGTTCGGAAATCGTTCCACAACGGCCCTAGCCACCGCCTCGTAGGAGCCTGCCTCTAACTGTCCTTGCTCAACATCCGTATCCGCGGCATGGATATCGAGAACTTCACCGGCATCTTCTTCATTGCCAATCACCACGTCTACCCACGGCAACACCTCATTCATACACTGTCGAGCCAATTCTCGACCTGTCGCCTGGTCGCCCCATTTCCATAATTTCTTGCGAAAATTGAGGTCACAAGAGACCTTAATACCCTGCGCCTGCGCCTGTTTAACCAGTTCCAGGTTAGATCGACAGGCCGCTTCGCTGATCGCTGGCGTGATGCCCGTGACGTGCAACCAGTGAACTCCTTCTAATACCTGATCCCAGTTATATTCGTCTGGACCGGCCAAGCTCACCGCACTCTGCTCCCGATCGTAGAGGACCGTGGAACCGCGCTGATTCGATCCAACTTCAACGAAGTAGATCCCCAAGCGGCCCGTTTTCCGCCACAAGATGTGATCCACATCAACCCCCAAGCCTCGCAAGCTAGTCGCCAGCGACTGGGAGAGAGGATGATCGGGCAAAGCGGTTACATACCGTACCGGCTGCCCAAAGAGGGCCAGCGAAGCAGACACGTTCGCTTCCCCGCCACCCCAGGTCACTTCCACGCTACCCGGAACTGCTTGCGGCCACCGCAATCGGTGGGGTGCCGCAATACGCGCCATGACTTCCCCAAACGCCAAGAACATATCGCCACTTCCTCTCCTGTTACCCGTTACAGAACAACTGATTCCGAATGTCCAGTCAGTCCAAGCATTTCACGCAATCTTACATGTTCGTTAAATCATCGCCCCCATGTCCACCCAACAATGAATCCAGGGCATGTGTTAATTCCATGCTGGCATCCTCCGACTGTGAGTAAATACGACAGATCCGGTAACTCACCGGCAGGCTGCCAAACAACTCGTTTGCCTGCAGCGGTCGCACCTGGTTAAGTGACGAATCAAACAAGAAATTCTGTCCAGCGGCAGGCCCGCGCGTATGGGGACGATAGACCCCCCGAGCAATGTCGACTCGCAATTCAACGTCCGACCACTGCGGTCCTAGATGTTGACGAAGTTTTGTTTCTACCAACTGCGAATCACTAAAGATACTGCTGGACTCTGAATCCATTTCATTAAAGACAAGGTTGCGCTGGCAAACCATTTTCCAGCGAATTTTCCGGGACAACAACTGCTGCCACTGTGCTCCCAGTCGTTTCAATTCAGGATCTTCACTGAGCGGCCAGCGTGAGACATCAACCAGCAACGATGTTTCCGTGAATCGCAAGTACTCGTCCAGGTTCTCCAGGGGATTGCCGGGAAAGAAATGCGATTTACTGGCACGGAACAGATCGACCAGGGTCAGGTCAATAGCCCGCACGGTACGGTGAAAATAAACGCTGCGAAACAACTCCATACGGGCCGCCATAAAACGCATCAGTGCATTCACACCTCGATCGTGGATCGTCAAACCCGATTCGGTGAAAAAACTGTATCGTAACAGTCGGTCCAGGTCATACGGTCGAAAACTGTATCCGGACATATAGGAATCACGCAAGACAAAATCCATGTTATCAATCGTATAAATACCGCTTAGCAGCGTGCGCAGCAGCCAGAGCCAACGGGGCTGACCCTCGTCACTATCCCCCGAGGGCCGCCGGATGAGCCAGGAAATCTGCAGCGGATCAATCTTCTCTTCCGCTAACAGGCAACTGTTCGGATTGCGACGAACTCCCTCGAGCAGTGGTGCCAGGGGACCCTCGATAATCGCTGCCCCCAACAACTCATGGGTAAGACCATATTCCTGCAAGTAGTATTCGTCAAAAAAGTGTCCAAAGGGTCCATGTCCCACGTCATGCAATAATCCTGCTAGCCGCAGCAAGGATTCCACGTACCCGCGACTGGGGACATCCGGACAAACTGCTTGTAAGCTCTCGTACAAGGCCGTAACAGCCTGGCTTGCCAAGTGCATGACACCCAGGACATGCTGAAAACGGGTATGCTCAGCCGTCGGAAAAACCCACCAGGCTGTCTGCAACTGGTGAATTCCCCGTAATCGCTGGATCCAGGGGTGATCGATCAGAGTTTGCTCAAAAACCTCTTCGGAGTCACTTCCAGCAGTGAATGCAATGTAGCCGTGGACAGGATCTTGGCTAAGATTCTCTAAGTGGTATTGGTGCATGCCACGGATTATGAGGCCCGTCCGAGTTTTCGTCCAGCAGTTGTCTGGCTGTCGCGACCATCCACAGCTGCTCAAAACAAGACCTGTGGCTGATTTGCCGGGTAAATAAGAGTCCCTACAACCGATACACGAGAAAATCCTTATCCAACTTTGCCAGTTTCCGGCTTTTCGGTTACTATCAGAAGCAGCCAGTGAGGAAGAGGATGTCGCGAACAAAGGATTCGGACGGTTTAACCCAACCTCACCAGTTGAAACTTGTTTCATTCTGGCTAGATGCCGATATGATTGGAACCAGCCTTTATTTTTCGACTTAAATCGTCGTTTAGACACTGCTTCAGACCTCAAACGACTGATCTGACCAAGGAGACTTCCCGTGGCGCGGCATGCTTTCTTTCCAACGTTGCTTCTAGCCCTTACTTTGCAGTTCCTAGCCGTGCCAGTCCAAGCGGCTAAATCTGGCGAAACACTGCTGCCTGCCACCACCAAGGGCTTCCTGTCGATTCCCGACTTGGACGATTTTCGTGCCGCTTTTGATCGAACTCAACTGGGACAGCTGGTACAAGATCCGGTCATGAAGCCGTTTGTCGAAGACTTACAGCGTCAACTCAAGAGCAAGTTAAACAAGACGAGTGTGCGATTGGGTATTCGCTGGGAAGATTTGGCCGACACCTACGGTGGAGAGATCTGTTTTGCCATCATCCAGCCTCGTGATGTCCGCCAGCCACATGCCATTGCCATGCTTGTTGACGTTACGGATCACCAGGAACAAGCTCAGCAACTGTTACAAAAAATATCAAAGAACCTGATCGCCAAGGGAGCAACCCGCAGTACGGTGCAGATCGAAGGATTGGAGACTGTCCGTTTTGCAGTACCCGATAAAGACGATGCTACGATCATCCATCACGCCTATTACCGCATCCACGATAATCACCTGGTTGCTACGGATCACCGCCAAGTGCAGCAGCAGGTCTACGAACAACTCCAGGAGACTGGCAAGGACAATCTGGCGCAGGTGCCAGCTTTCGCCAAGAGCATGAAACAATGCCAACAAGCTGCCGGCGACAGTCAACCTCACCTGCGATGGTACGTCGACCCCTTTGGTTACGCCCAGGTTCTTCGTGATGCCGCGCGGGGTCGTAAGAACCACAAGAATATCCTTGGCCTGCTGGCCAACCAGGGATTTGATGCTGTCCACGGTTTAGGTGGCTGGGTCACCTTTGCTTTAGGTGAACATGATATTACCCACCACACCTGGGTTCACGCACCAGCTGATCGTGCTGGCGTGAAAGCCCAACTGGCTCAAGAACAAAAGCAATCAGCAGCCGGGGAAAAACTGGATGCCCGCATCGCCGCTAAATCGACTGACAAGTACACACTCGCTAGCCGCATGTTACGATTTCCCAACACGGCACAAACAGGTAACAACCAGTCATGGGTTCCCAATGATGTTTCGTCTTACCTAACATTGAACTGGAAAATCAAAGAAGCGTTTGAATACTCCAAGACTCTCGTTAACGAGATGTTGGATGCAGAGCCAGGCGAAGATCTCTTTGAAGAAATCCTGGCCGGCATTGCCCACGATGTAAACGGACCTCAAGTCGATTTTCGCGAAGATCTAATCAAATATTTCGGGCAGCAAATCTACTTCATTGGTGACCATACGTTGCCGGTAAAACCCGATAGTGAACGCTGGCTTTTTGCACTTGATATCAACGATGCGAAAGCGGTCAAGGAAGCGATTGAGAAGTTAATGGAAGCGGAACCCAATAAGAAAGTGACTCGCTTCAAAGATCAGGTCATCTGGGAAATCATGAACGCGGAAGAGGAAGTCGATATAGAGCTTGATATAAGTGGAGCCGGTTTTGGGCCCTTTGGAGAAGAAGAGGAAGAGGAAACCGGCAACAACCCTGCGAAATTGCTGGCCAAATGGGCCATCTGTGTCAACAGCAACGGCAAACTAATGGTTGCTTCAAGTGCCAAGTACATTGTTCATATTCTCAAGAGCACACCGGCCAACAGTTTGCAGAAGAGCGTGGACCTGCAGCAGGTCAACGTATCGCTGGAAAAAATGGGGGCGACGAATACTTGCCTGCGACTCTTCACACGTACCGACAAGGCTTATCACACCTCCTACGAACTGCTGCGGCAAGGCAAGATGCCCGAATCCAAATCACTCTTTGGCATGATGCTCAATCGCCTGCTCAGCCCCACAGATGACGAAACCGTCCGCGAGCAGCAGATCGATGGCAGTCAGATGCCAGCTTTCGAACTGGTCGCCAAGTACCTGGGACCATCCGGCGGATTCGTGACTACTGAAGAAGACGGCTGGTTCATGTCTGGCTGCCTGCTGCAGAAAAAAACCGCTCCCTAGTCAGCCAGGACCTTCAACGTCCGACTTTGGCCCAAAACGGGTGCTGGCGATCACAACGTGTGCGGACGTCCTCGAGCAACACATCCAGGGAGGCTTCTACTTCCCGTCCCACTTCCTGTCCGTTGATGGTGACGTAAATCCGCTGCTGAAAATCGACCATTTCCGGTGACAGCCAGACGGTCACCTTAGACGTGCTGCTGCGAATCCGTATACGATTATTCTCGTGGATAACACCTTCGGTTTCTGCCGGTCGGGCCCTTGCCACAGGCCACTCTAAAGGAATCACGACTGACCGCTGGGGAAAACCATCCAGTTCAGCCCACCAAAAATAATTATCCCAGGGCCTCATGCTCACCGACTTGAATTCTTTCAGGAAGAAATCTCGCTCATGCAGTCGAATCCACTCGAACAGGCGGTGAATCTCATCCTGGAAATGCTCATGCCCACGACCCCGGTACTCCACGATCATCGTATCAAATCCCTGCCGAGTGAGATAACGATTGAAGTCACGGGCATTGTCGGCCATGCTGTTGCCATCCATTTCACCGAGCACAAAATAAAATGGCACCTGCCGGCCATTCTCCCAGTAGCGAGAAACATACTTGTCGGCACGGGCCACGATCGGAATAACTCCTGCCCAGAGATCGGGATGGGCCAGGCCAATATCCCAGGCAGCGTCTCCGCCCATCGAATGCCCAGTGAGAAAAATG
>Ga0310342_100002454_pt1 | contig 11899 bp, 15 predicted proteins | sample S15DNA20500_MG_FD_206155 | JGI IMG/M metagenome (GOLD analysis project Ga0310342, IMG submission 206155) | Marine microbial communities from station ALOHA, North Pacific Subtropical Gyre - S1503-DNA-20-500_MG | ecosystem: Environmental > Aquatic > Marine > Oceanic | place: Pacific Ocean: North... | reverse complement strand
GAGGGGTACGGGCCTCCTGCTGCTGCCGTGTTCGATCTGATCGAACAGTTGTCGGATTTCGGTGTGGCTTCCGTGAACAGGATGTCTTGGCGGGAGAAGTTGACGTTCCTTGGGCACCTTGAGCGACAGCGCCCATCCGTAGATGTGGGTTACATCGTGCATCAAGGTGGGGGAGACATGCGGACGGTCAAGTTCCAGAACCTTACGTCGGAGATAGTTGAGCGTGAGGCGGTACATTACCTAAGTTTGATGGACAACTCAATCAACGCCGACGCGTGGGCGTACCGGCAGATGCTGGAACAGCAGCAGGTTGTGAACGTAGTAACGGGCGCGAAGTCGGCTATGCGACGGCGTACCCCTCCGCTGCAACCGGACGATATTGATTATCACAAGGCCCTGGATGAGATGGAAGAGGTAGTGGGAGATGCGTCCGCAAGTGCTCAGACCATCGAAGAGATCATCGAAGATGTGGCAGAGTTGGGTATTCGGACGGGTACACCACGCGTCATGGCCCCGTCTGCGGCACATCCGTTGGCTGCTGCGGGGCCACGTGGGGATCTGGCCCGACAGCAGTACCGGGTGGCACGCTTCTACGAAGCGTACCGACGGTCGCTGTCGGCAGACGGGTATTCGGCTGCGTTGTGGATGAACCATGAGTCGTTTGAACTGGGAACAACACTTGCCAGCGGGCAGCACAAGGCATTCGCCAACTTTATTCTGACTAACCCAATGGCGTTACGCACCACGCAGAGGACGATACGGCAGGTGGGGGAATCAGCGAACAAGAACATCAAAGATGTCGTCGGGGCTGGGAAGACCGCGTTTGAGGACTACGGGGTGCTGGATGTAAACCAGTTCTTACGGAAGTACGAGGCGGAGATAGACGATCTGATCCTCAAGTCGGGGAACAGTCGGGCCGATGTGTATGCGGAACCGTTGGAGAAGTTGATGGAGGACAAGGCGCGTCGCGCCGCTGATCTGGACGGTCCCGGCGGGGCGATGGAGCATCTGAAACTGGCACGCGACGAGTTGACGCGTCTGACTATTGCGAGGAAGGAAGCGGGTGCGCGCCTGAAGGCGATCAAGAAGGGACAGTATAAGAAAGTCAAGAAGTGGGGTGCCCTGTTCCAGCGGGTGTTGGCGGACAAGCCTGAGGGTATGGGCGACATCGCGTATCTGGAACAACTCAGTAAAGAACCAATCCTGTTTGGAGAACTAAACCACCCCGATGTCAACTTGGCACTCAAGATTGCACGCGGGGGGGAGCCCACGGGGAAGGGCGTGGCCGCAATGAACGACCTCATCGCAGCGACGAAGGTGCGCATAGACGCTGCGGAAGCAGCGAACGTGATCCTGCACAGGTTGGGGACGATAGATGAGGCCGGTCGGGCCATTCCGTTGGATCAACTTCCCGATGAGATACGCAACGTGAAGATCGCTGTAGGCGCACTCATGGAAAGTGATGCTGAGGCCATCAAGATGGCAATGAAAAATCTGGACGAGGGGGCAGAAGCGGTTACGTGGTTGAGGCAGGTGGGGGAGTTGGGTGATGACGCGATGTGGTTCCCGTTGAAGAAGGGGATCGCTCAGGAGAAATACGCGGAGGTTGCGTTCGATGTGGGGTTCAAACCGTTTGGCATCAACTCTCAGGGACCGGCGGAGATAGTTGATGCGATGGTGGCGGTGGACAAGTACCGTGGTGAGGGCGGGATGCGCAAGGTCTTCGATATGTATGATCGCGTACACAATCTGTTGAAGGGCTACATGATTATGAAGCCCGGTTTCCACATGCGTAACTTCTTTTCTGCGGTCTTTATGAACGCTTTAGACGGGGTGAAGTTCAGCAGTTACCGTGATTTCCAGCGCGCGTATTGGAACTACCAGTATGAGCGTGCGGTGGAGTTGGGGATGACGCAACGTGCGGCGAAGATGAAGAAGGCGCTGAAGGCGCATTTGATTTTCGGTAAGAGCAGCGCGGATGACCTCGCTCTTGTGCGTCTGATGGACAAGGAGGGGATGCTGGGGGGCGCTCAGGGTCAGATTGGTATGGAGTTCAGGGGAACGGAGGGAATGGGGGCTACGGGCAACAAGATCCAGCGTGCGTTGCAAGGGATGAACCCGTTCAATAGTCGCAACGCACCGTTGCGTATTTCACGTGGCGCTGGTGTGGGGACGGAAACGTATGTGCGTGGGGTGATGACGTTCGATTCGTTGAAGCGTGGCGATCTGCTGTCGGAAGCGTTTGAACGGGTGATGAAGTTCCACTTCGACTATTCGGATCTGTCTGCCTTTGAGCGCAACGTCGTGAAGAGAGTACTCCCGTTCTACGTGTGGACACGGAAGAATATGCCGTTGATGATCGAACAGATGGGGATGCGTCCGGGGATATTCAACCGGTACAACATCATCAAGGGAAATCTGGAAAGGGACACGGAAGAGCCGCGCATTGTGGCCCCGTGGATGATCCGTCAGGGCGGCATTCGGTTGCCTTGGAAGTACAAGGGCGAGTACATGTACATCCTGCCCGACCTGCCGCTCAAGACTCCGTTGGAGATGCTTGATCCGATGCTGAGTTTGGACCCCAGCATGAGGCCGGAGGATCGTGCACGAAAAGGGATAAGTTCCATCTTCACGCAGGTGACCCCGCTCATCAAGGCACCGTATGAGTGGATAAACAAACGAAACGTGTGGAAGGGTTACGCATTCGACGGACGGTGGCAGCAGGTGCCTACCGTGTACCGTGCGGTCCCGTTGCTAATGCCCGCATTGGAGGCGTTCAAGTTCGCTGAGAAGAACGATCAGGGGATCTGGTTGATGCGCGATTACAACCTGCACACGATGGCGTCGCTGCTGCCGGTGTTTTCTGACATGCGCCGACTGTTCCCATCGGAAGAGAAGTATCAACAGCGTACGTTGTCTACGTGGATGTCGTTCGCGTTCGGTATCGGTTTGCGCACCAATACGAAGGCAGAGCAGGAGGCCGCGTGGCGGGCTGCTAACGCGCAATACCGTAAGGAACAGGAAGAAGCACGTAAGCGCGCTAAGGCTGGCCTGAGTCCTCCGTAGGGACGGACTAGCCTTAGGGTATGGATTACATCAGTCGTGAGCAATGGGGGGCTATCGACTCAGGGAAGCGCCTGAAGGACTTCTGGCGTCCGGTGCAGGGGATTGTCATTCATCACACCACGGGGCCGTCATACGCCCCGTGGGACCGTGTGAGAGGACATGACAGGTATCACGTGGAGACAAAGGGCTGGGATTCCATCGCATACAACTGGCTGGTGTCCGGGGAATACGGTCAGATATTTGAGGGCAGGGGCTGGAAACGTGGTGCGGCTACGCGCGGGTGGAACTCCAAGACTATTTCTGTTGCGCTGTTGGGCGACTCCGACCAGCGGTTCACGGTTCGCGGCAAGGAAACAATGCTTGTCGTCGTCGGGGCGATACGGGAGAAATACGGCAACCACCTGTGGGTCCGGTGCCATAATGATTTCTCTTCAACCTCATGCCCCGGCGAAAAACTAAGCGCATGGGTGGAAGAGGGAATGCCCATGGAGGTAGGCCCATCGACCAATGTGGCTATCGACTGGGCCGGGATCTCCCGCTACATCATCGAAGGGGGACAGGAAGCCTTACCTATTAGACGGCGCTCCAAGGGCAAGTGGGTAGCACTTGCCCAACAGCGCCTGAACGACCGGACAAGGGCCGGTTTGAAAGTGGACGGTATCTACGGGCGGAAGTCAATCGCCGCGTGTAAAGAGTTCCAATCTAACTATGCAATCAAAGTCAATGGGATCATTGACGCACACACATGGAAGGTGTTGTGGACAGTATGAAGGATCTAATCGAACGGGCAGCATGGACTTTCGCTCAGAGTTTCCTTGCGATATTCGCCATAGATAATCTGGGTACCTTGCGAATAGCGGCAATCGCCGGTTTGGCCGCAGCCCTGTCAGTCGTCAAGACTTACGCAAAGGATAAGATCACGTAATGGATGAGGGGGCCATGCAGCAAGCGTTCGATGATTGGGCGAACGAGTACGGCTACATGGCTACGGAAATCTACGCAGAAATCAAAGGAACGTCACACCTACTGGATGTGGCAGATTCCAACCACGCAAAGTGGCATGAGGATCAGTTGGGGGTGCTGATCGTCTTGCCCTATGCGCACGCAATGGCCTTCGCCGTTGAACAGGCTATGAGCGACTTTGAAAATAGTCCGCTTCACACCCACGTGTTCTCCACAATAAGCCAACTTATTATGAACTCAGTTGGCGCAATGGAAGACACGGAAGACTAAAGATTTCGCGCTAAATACTCAGATACTAGCGAGTGACTACGAAGTTGGTTCTCAAGTTTACGGAGAATCTTATCGCGCTTTCGCGCGACAGTTGTCTTGGGGATTCCAACTAATCTTTCCACTTGGCGCAAACTCATACGCTCAAATAGGAGCATATTGAGTAACCAAGTTTCGGATTGGGTTAGGGTTTCAAGGGTGTCCAAGACGATCTCTTGGAGCGCAGATCGTTCTTCCTTAGAAATACGCGGTTCGCTGTGCGGGCTAGCCTGTTGGAGTGCTTGTATAAGGGTGTCGGGTGCAGCCCGTGTTTCCGTTTGAGATAACTCTCGTACCAATCGGCTGGCCCGAAGGGGATCAAACGGGAACTCTTTCTTGCCCATGCTCAACAGCATAGGTCAGGGGAGGGTGCAGAAAGTCCTCTGCGATTACACGCGTGCTATCAGGTGCGTACTTGGATGGTTCGCCCTTCTCCCACGCCTCGTCGTGGTCGATCCAGCCTAAGATTTCTACGGCACGAAACTCTGGGGCCACCGGTCTGACCACAAAGAGAACTAAACTCTTTCCTAACTGCTTGCGCCGCACCGCTGCACTAGTGCTGGTTCGTACGCGCCTAACTTCGATGTTGGTTCCCACATCAGGCTTGCCCTTGTGGTCCTTGTGCTGATCGGCTTTCCACACGTGACCTGACCAGTACTGGTTGACCAACTTGGCTACCGCTAGTTCTCCCACGCAAGCGGCGGCTTGCGCGGTGCGGTCATCTTCCATGCGTTTCTTGTCGTAGTGCGGGGCGTCACTCTTGCCCCAGTTTTCGATATACCTACGAGCGCCTACATGCAACGCCCATTCGTACTCCCATGACTCAAGTTCAATGAGAATCATTCTTTGGTCGCTTTCACTTGGACGACTTGCCTGTCGTTGACGATGATACCCGCCCGCTGGCACCCGTCTAAGCATGTCTTGATGTAGTTGTCCAAGTCCCCCCGTAATCCTGTCTCCCAATGGGGTAGAGGCGTCACCGTAACTAAAGTAGCGTCTATACAAAACGTCACCTCCACCGTGACAGGACCGTCAAACGTGGGCGCATCCTCACCCACAGCCGCGATGTAAGTTTTCTCCGCAAGAACGGTCGCTTCGGGCGTGTAAACCTTGCCCTTGCGTGACATTCTTGGTCGGCCCTTAGGGTGGGGCCGTCCTCCCACCACAAATGTAAACTCATCGGCTTGCCCGTCGCTCTGCGTCTTGGATGAGTCTTTGGATTTGCCTGTCACAATCAACCCTTCCCATGAACTTAGGACCGTCATCCCACCATTGGCCCAAGCGGGAGTCTAGGTCTTTCGTCCATGAGAGTACATCAGTACGGTTGTAACCGGACTCAAACATGGATCGGGCGAACCTGTTCAGGAACCCGTGACGGCCACGGCCAGCGCCGTGGCCCTTGTAGTACGGAACGGGGCCGTTGTTGAACATCTCCATTGGCAGTCCACGCAGGCGTGAACCGTCCACGGTCATCAACGGTTCCTTGCTGTAGTCCCTACGTGCGGGGAGATCCGGCACAACCGGTAGTGGCTCTACGTACAAAGACGCTGCCTTGGTCAGCGCCTCTGTAGGCGTTTTCATATTGGACGCTTGGGCAAGAAACTCGCCAAACTCCATGCCAGCGTCTACGTCTAGGATTTCCTGTCGCTCCGCAGGACGATTGCCGCCGTAGGGCAGACGCATGTAGTTACCGGGAGGTCCATTTAGCGAATCCTGTTTGGGGTACACGGCGTCGTATTCGATGTCGGCCAACTGCAACGCGACTTTCATGGCTCTACGCATAGTGGATGCTCGGACCCATTCAGAGTTGAAGATCCACACGTGGCATCCCTTGCTGCGTGACCGTTCGATCCATGCGTGGATGCCCAATGCCCGGAACATGGTTTCAGCGTTACGCGCAAGAACCAGAGAGTCGTCGCCCTCGTCTATGTCGATGGCTCCCCATTTGCACATCCACAGGTCTGGGTCCATGTTCGCATACGAGCGGACGCCTTCGACGTTTTCTGTGAACGCACTCACTCCGCCGTGTTGGTTGTGCGGGTCGTAGTGCATGGGGTAAATGCCGATCATCTCTTCGCCTGACAGGTGACGACTAATCAGTTCGTCATCAACCTCAGACCAGCGACAACCACCTTCGTCTGTGCCATAGGCGAGTGGGAAACCTTGGAACAACAAGCGGAACACTTCACGGGTTGGCGGGAGTCTACTCATCTAAACTCATCTGCTCCCACGTGACACCCGGCTCCAAGAGCCGTCCACTTGCGTGGATGGTGAGATTCGCTTCCGCTTTCTCACCGTCCCCGGACTTGTTCTTCCACATGCCCACGCTGATTTCGTCTTCGTAGTGCCTGCGTACTTCTTCGTCCAACGAGGTGTCGTCCCACCTGCGCCATGTCTCAATCAGGAAATGACTTTCGCTAGTGGACGCGTACCGGCCTGCTTCTATGCCACCGGCACGACCACGGTTACCGGAACCACGCCCGGACTGGTGGAGTATGACGCCTATGACACGCCAGTCGGATACCAACTGCTTGAACGATTCGATCTTGGCTTGGACGCTGGCCGCATCGCCAGCACCCCCGCCTCGTATCAACTCCAAGTAGTCGTAGACCAGCACCTCTGGACGTTGCCCATCCCATAGTTCCACGGCTGCTATGCGCATGGCCTTGTCGATGTCATCGACGGTCATGCCCGTGGACTCAAAGTGCAGGTTCCGTTCGTCGCGCATGATTTGTTCTAGTCGTTCCCATGCGGTTGGGTCTTCGCGGATGAGCCTGCCGATCCAATCCTTCTGGTCGATCTCTAAGCGGATAGCCGAATAGCGACCCCAGAACATCGTTTCGGTTTCGTCAGGGCTCACCCATAGTGTGCGGTGGTTGCGGTTGCGGGCCACCATGTTCAACCCAAGCAAGGTCTTACCCGTGTGGGATCGACCGATGATGGTGACAAGTTGCCCACCACGGGCACCACCTAACGTGGCCTCATCGAAAGCGCGTAGCCCGAACGACCACTCGTTCCCCGAACGCAGGTCATGGTGCATACGACGCACCTGTTCCTTCTTCGGAGTAAACAACCTTTGCAGGTCTGCGGCAGAAATCCCCTCTACTTCTGTTGGAGGCTCAGATGGAGGGGCCGGAGCGGAGGGGGATTCCGCTCCGGCCACCAGCGATAACGCTGCCTCCAAACTCAGTTCCTCAGGCACTCGCCTGAGTAGTGAGCCAGCCCTGTGGGTCCACAGGGTCGGGGCGTTCGCCCCAGTTGAACGGGCTGTTCTTCACCAAACCGGCGAAGTACCCGCTCTTGTTTGCGAGGGGATGGTTCCCCTCGCCTTCAGCCAAGAAAGGCGTACCGTCTGCCGCGACGCTTGTACCCTTCTTCACCTTGAAGTCACCCAACCCACACTTGCCTGTCTTAGTGGTCGGGATCTCTTTCCCTTGTAGCACCTCTGCCCAGTAATCGGCAGGGAATGTACGTGTACCATCTTGGAACAGTTTGCGGATGGCTTGGTTGTCTAGGAACATGCTCTCCCTAGACGCATACGAAACACCCGATGTCTGTTCGGTCTGCCACATCCTATGGATGAGGGCATATTGTTCGTCGTCAACGTACTTCGACTCGCCTTGTGCTTTTGCGGGGGCTGTCTCTGTAGCGCCGGGGAATGCTTCTTTGACAGCCGCAACCACAGCGTCCTGACCGGGGGCCACCGCAACCTCCATCCCTTCGACAAGGGATAGTTTCAGGTCGGGCAACTCTTTCGCAAGAGCGCGTGCGTTTTCAATAGCCATCGTGACGGCTACGCCGTCGGGGTTGTTGCCAATCTCAGCCGCAGCGAGTTCAACCGCTGCTTTGAGAATGACCTGTGCTTCTATGCTGGCCCGTTCAGTCGGGCCAAGTGGCGTGTACGCCATACTAAGTGCCTCCTATCGTTGCACCTTTGCACCGTGCGAAATGTTCGCACCATTTTTCGGAACACCACCAACCGTTGTCCCCCAACGGGTATGCACCCGTTTGTGATTCCAACAGTCGGCAGAGCGCCGAAACCTTTTCACGCAGCCAATCGAAATGCTGTTGCCCACGCTCAAGATTCATACGGCCCACACCATCGGGGTGCATCACCGCGTATGAAAAGTTCGGGATGCCCATTGCGTAGCAATACGCAATGGACTGGACATCCCAACGCTCGTACTGCCACCGGTCACGGGTGTAGTCCCTGCTAGGAAACTTCCAATCCCACAACCGGTCCTCTTCGATCAGGTCAATGGTGCCCGTAAGCCGAACCACACGTTCGTTGTCTTCAAGTAGTGGCACATCAAACGTGTGTTCAACCAGTACGGGCGTGACCGATGGAAAGATTTCGTCATGCCAGTTAGTGACCTTGCTCAGTCCCGCTTTCGCCGCGCTGTCTGCGTTGTAGTTGTTCCACACCTGGATGGTGGGCACAACCTCTTCCCAGTAGTAGCCAAACGCATCGTGCATGTCCTCCAACGACATGGGCACTTCAGACAACCCATCCGATACGTCACGTACAGAGTTCAACGCATCCTCAACAACGGAGTGGCACACGGTCCCCAACGTGGAGGCATCCTTGATGACCTCCGGTTCCTCGCTGAAAATATCCCTGCGCCAACGCTCCAAACACATGTCTGATGTCTTGATGGACGACTGTCGAACCCACGTGTGGATCCAACGCCCGTCGGCACCCCGGCAGAGCGGGTAGTTCATGGTTCCCCCTTCCCGCACCTAGTACCCACTCAGTCCTGAAAGGACTGAGTGGTACTTAGTACGTACTGAGTCTAGTCGCGGTCAGCCCGTCGTCGCGGGCGGTTCTTGTTACGTTTACGTGTTTCTTGTATCGAACGCTTGACTTTCTTTGCGTCCTCGTTACGGGCACGTAACACTTCTTCACGTGTCAAGGTGTGGTCAGGGCCTCCGCTGGGTTTGATACCGGTCATGCTGCGTCTGCCTCCAAGTCTCGTATGCGCTTCTTCAACTCACGTATCTCCTTCAACATGGTCTGCCGTTCAAACATCTCAGCAGTATTCTCTGTTGGGGTGACCGCTTGCAGATGTTTAGGGTTGATGCAAGCACGGTTACTGCATTTGTGGTGGATGACCAGTCCTTTAGGGATTGGGCCAACCCACGTTTCGTAAGCCAGACGATGCGCTCCGTTGTAATATAACTTTCCAGCGTGTGCTGCTTCCCCATAACCCTTTCTCAAGGTGGCTTGCCACACCCAACAGCCCCGACGGTTCTTCTTTATGCGCTTGTTCAGGTAGTAATCCGCTGACACGTTGCGCTCCAATATGTAGAAGTTTGGATCACCGTGTCTACGCCACCGTTCGTAATGCTCGGGGCAATAACCCCGCGCACAATCATTCATTTTCACGCAACCCGTTGCCGAACAGAGAACGGTGCCTCGTTTGGGTGCGCCCCGATGCACACCGCATGTGCAATCTGGCGCACACTTTCCCCTGCGACTGGCCGTATGTTTCCCGCACGTACAACCCTCTTTGCACGGACCCGGTTTCACATTTTTCATGGCGAAGTCACCTGCACTCCCACTGGAATGGCTTCAGAACTCCGAATAGACGAATCGCACACCACTAACTTCCCATCACGGAACTCTGTCTTCAGCCATATCTTCGCATTGAATCGAATAGTTCCGTAAGGGGTTTCAATCTCAATGCTCGCACCCTCAGGTGTTATCGTCATCAGCGCCTCCTTGGATCATGCGCAAGATTGGCCGCTCCGACCACGGTGACAGCCGAGGCCACAGTTTGTCGATCATCTCCCACACGCCTTCAAGCGTAATCGACCGTCGCGTGGCGATGTCTTCACCAACATGCCTGGGCCACACGTATGCGGTGTGATTCTTGAAGTTCGGGTACTTGATGTCCTCAAACACCAGCGTCATGTATGCCATCAGCAAAGCGCGGGGCATACTCATGCGCCATTCGTAATCGGTGCCGCCGTCTTCGGTGGCGTCACCTGTCCAGAACCGTCCGTGCCACATCAGCCCGTCGGTCTTGCCAGTCTTCACGTACACGCCATCCGTGTCCTCCTTGACATGGGTAACCAACCGGTCCTTCATGTCTAGTAATGACTGTTGATCGCGCGCACGCACTAGCAAGTATTCTTCCCCGTCTGGGGACTTATCCACAATGGAGTAGAACCCATCCTCTGTGACCATCCACATGATTGCCTTTCTGGGTAAAGTGCGAGGGGTGACGCCGAACCTCCAAGCGCGTCGCCACCCCCCACACGAATGGAACCTAAACCGTGGGGAACGCTTCGGCGTGCGGGCCGACGTTCTTCCACACAAGCACCTGCCTGTAAGTGCCTGAACGGTACAGGTTGAATGCCTTGATGAAGTACGCAGCACACATGCGAGCGTCCCTCGTCCATGACGTTGTGCGCTTCAGGCGATCCTTCGTCGCCTGCTGACGCAACAACCACGCCGCGTTGCCGTCCGTCTGTGACGGGTTGATGATCTCACGGACGAACTCGTCCGCTATGGCAGCATCCCCGAAGTAACGGCACACGTAGTAGGCGGCAGCCACACCACTCAAGATCATCGGCGCAGCGACCTGCGTCCGAATCCCCTGAGCAGCAGCGAGTTCCACCTCATGCTGGTTAGCGAGGATGAAGTCAAGCAAACGCTGGTGCGTTATGGATACGCCAACACGTGAGTTGATGTTCATGTCCCCGGTCTTTTCGTAGACCATCACCTTCTTCGCAATGGAAGGCAGATTGCGGATGGACCGGAACGTGCGAGGATTCTCAGGATCATCTGACATGATCCGCAAGATGTCACTCACCGTCCGCTTCCGACCGGTATCCACCGCCATAAGCGTCGCTTGTGCGTCTACGCCGTGGGCAACGGTGAACTGCTGAACGGTTTCGCTTTCGATAACCGCACGCATCCGATGCTGCCCATCTGTCATGCGCCCCCGGTCATCCACGATGACGGGTACGCCAATGTTGTGCCAGTCACCATCCAGCATCGCAACCGCATACTTGATGACCAACGAATCGTTGATCTTGCGGTTAGGTGCTGCCTGTTCCAGCATATCGCGGGCCTCATGTGGCCCAATAAACTCCGTCGTGATGACGGGCGGGGCGCTACTCCCGGTAAGCGCGGTATCACTCATTGTTACCTCCAATGGTATGGGTGACGAGAATGGTGTGCGTTGGTAACGCAGACGCACCCCTGCGTGGCGGTCAAGGGGGAGGGAGGTTATAACCCCCGACCGCCTGACCACCTACTGAAGACGTTAGAACGGCTCTTCCCCTACAAGCACCAGACTCATCAGGTACTCTTCGGCTGCGTCCGCAATAGGAGTCTTCCCGTCCAGAGCCTTGACTAGCGCCCTGTCCCTAGCCGCCTGTGTGTCTTGGAAGTTAGCGTTGACGCGGTGCTGTTCAGCGCCTTGGAACGCGTTGTATGCGCCCCACATCGTCTTGCTCTCTTCCTTGCGCCACCGGTTGATGACCGCACCCCGCTTGTTATCAGCGGTAGTGATGGTACGGGCATGGGCCTCCGGGTCAGTCGGACGGGGAAGCA
>Ga0310342_100002453_pt1 | contig 11905 bp, 6 predicted proteins | sample S15DNA20500_MG_FD_206155 | JGI IMG/M metagenome (GOLD analysis project Ga0310342, IMG submission 206155) | Marine microbial communities from station ALOHA, North Pacific Subtropical Gyre - S1503-DNA-20-500_MG | ecosystem: Environmental > Aquatic > Marine > Oceanic | place: Pacific Ocean: North... | reverse complement strand
CGATCGCATATGGGTTCGTGGAGTTCTGCGCAGCAGTTTCCTGCGGTACCAACGACGAGACGAGTACGAGCAGAGCGGCTACGGATACGGTTGGGTTGCGAACAGACATGGGCACCTCGATGCGTTTTGAGTGGACCTACCTCCGATAATCGGTACCGTACACCTCTCCGGTTCACCGAGCAAGGAGTCGGACAGAACGGGGACACAGCGACCCTCAAGACATCGCTTGTCTTGCGTTGGTGTTGGTATTGCGTTGCCTTGTCTTGGTGCTGCCTTGGCTTGGTGTAGGTGTTTAGTAGGGGTTGGGCTAAGAGGTGAGATGTTGGTGGTGTAAGTGAAGAATAAGGGTACAAGTACAGTCCAAATAAGCGTAAAAAAGGCTGGTTAAGGATGACGGATCATGCTTGTTGGCTGAAGCTGAATTGTTTGCCAACAAATAAAAGACGTGAACGGGAAAGTTGAATTCGTAGATGATGACCCGCGACCAGCCCTCAGACGTCAAGCCCCTCGCCCGCAGGTGGGACGCCGCGCACCCGCGGGAGCCGTAACCCTCGTCTCCGTTGAACCGCCCGGCCCTCCGCTCCGTGGGTGGCGTTATCTGTATCTCTACGGTTCTCCTCTTATCTCCCTCCTCCCCCGGTTAGACCCCATCCATTTGACGGCGCTAGTGCTTCGGCGACGGCGGGTGGAAACAACTCCACCACGTCCCCCTCGAGCCGTAACGTCACAGCGGCGTGGCCATCGTGGTCCGTTGCCCCGCGGTTGACCACGACGTAGGGCACACCACGTTCCGCGGCCGCCAGCGGAAAACCTGCCGCCGGGGAGACCGACAGCGTCGAGCCCAACGCCACAACGAGATCCGTTTCCTGGACTGCTGCCGCGGCCCGCTCCACTTCGTCCGGATCGAGGTTCTGGCCGAAGCTGATCGTGGCGGGCTTCAGATAGCCGCCACAGCCGCACACCGGCGGTGTTTGAGTTTCCAAGAAGCGCTTCACGTGAGGATCAGGATCGGTGCGAGCATGGCAGCTCATGCACTCGATAGCCGTGTTCGTGCCATGCAGCTCGACAAGCCTTCCGGCGGAGGTCCCGCCGCGGGTATGTAGCCCGTCGATGTTCTGCGTGACGACCATCGCGAGTTTGCCCGCCCGCTCGAGATCCGCAACCGACGTATGCACGGCATTCGGCTCCGCGTCCCGGAACGAGGGCCAGGCCTTGCACTTCTGGTCCCAGTGCTCGATGCGCGCGACCTCCGAGTTCATGAAATCATCGAAGTAGACGGGCTGGCGCTCCCTCCAGACACCCTTTGGGCCGCGGAAATCACGGATGCCGCTGCCCGTCGAGATGCCTGCTCCGGTAAACACCAGTACACGGTCGGCGTCTCCTAGTAGCTGAACGAGATCCATTGCTCACCGATCCTACCGTCTAGCCGCTCAGTGTGGTGCCGCGCACCCGCGTGACTCACCCCCGTCCCCGTTGAACCGTCCGCCGCGGCGCGGTAGGCTAGACACGTTGTGATCCGGCACACCCCATATCTCATCACGGTCACCATTCTCATTACAGTGGGCAGTGTGTCGATCTCCGCGCAGCCGGAGACGGTTGCCGAGCTACGGGCGAAGGCCGAGCAAGGAGATGCCGAGGCGCAGTACGAGTTTGGATGTATGAACGACATTGGCTGCCTCGACGAAACCGTCCTAAACAATGGCCTAGACCTAGAAATAGACGCTTTGGGCGATGCTGAAGCGGCGCGCTGGTATCGGCTCGCGGCTGAACAGGGCCAGGCGGCGGCACAGAGCAGACTTGGTGATTTCTACCAATTCGGGTACGGCGTCCCGCGGGACTATGCCGAGGCGGTGCGGTGGCATCGAGCGGCGGCTGAGCAGGGAGGTGCCGTGGCTCAGTTCAACCTCGGCGTCAGGTACGCCCGCGGCCACGGTGTCCCGCAGAACGATGTCGAAACGGTGCGGTGGTATCGACTGGCGGCCGAGCAGGGATACGCCGTGGCGCAGTACAACCTCGGGCTCATGTACGCCATCGGCCGCGGTGTCCCGCAGGACGATGGCGAAGCGGTGCGTTGGTATAGGTTGGCGGCCGAGCAGGGGCATGCCGATGCACAGTGCGACCTAGGGCTGATGTACGAAGTCGGCGTCGGCGTTTCGCAGGACTACGTGGCGGCGCACGTGTGGTTGACTCTATCGACCTCACAAAGAAACAGTGCGGATAGCAATTTGATCGTCCATGCTCGAGACCGGGTTGCGGGCAAGATGAATCCAGACCAAATTGCCGAAGCTCAACGCCTCGCCCGCAGGTGGGACGCCACGCACCCGCGTGAGCCCTAATCTCTGTCCCCGTTGAACCGCCAGTCGCTTCTGAGACGGTCAATCTTTCGGGTCGCGGAAACAGTGGCGGCGCGACCATAACACTGGTACGGACGGACGCACGCGGGACGATTCATCGTATTCTCTACGGACGAGGTCAACACGGAGGGGAAACCATGAGACGAACGTGGATGCTGCTGACGGTGGTGGCGATGGCGGTCTCGTGCGGCGGAGCGTCGACGCCCGCTGACCCGCCGATGCCCGAAGCGATGCCCTCGGCTGAGAGCGTGCCTAGTGCCGGCACGATCGACCGGTTGGATCCGGCTTTCGATGCGCTGGTCCCCCAAGACGCCGTCATCGAGCACCTGGCTGACGGATTTGGATTCACTGAGGGTCCCGTCTGGGTCGAGGAGGGCGGGCCGTTCCTTCTCTTCAGCGACATTCCGGGCAACGCCATCATTAAGTGGACGCCCGGTGGCGAGGTGAGCGACTTCCTCCGACCGGTCTTCGAAGGCGCGCACGAAGAGGGACGCCTGTCCGGATCGAACGGCATCACGGTTGGCCCGAGCGGCGACATCGTCTTCACGGAGCATTTCAACGGTCGGATCTCCCGGGTAGGTGACGACGGCACGAGAAGCATCGTCGTCGATACCTACGAGGGTGGCCGGTTCAACAGTCCCAACGACCTCACCTACAAATCCGACGGGTCGCTGTATTTCACCGATCCGCCGTACGGCTTGCCGAGTCCCGAAGATCGGGAACAGCACGTCAACGGAGTCTACCGCCTCGATGCCGACGGCACCGTGACGCTGCTTGCCGATCTACTGGGACCTAACGGCATCGCGTTTTCCCCCGACGAGGCACGGCTGTATGTGGCCGACAGTATGGCCAATCTGTGGATGGCGTACGACGTGGCGGCCGACGGCACTCTCGGTGAGGGAGAGGTCCTTCTGGACGCGAGTGGTTCGGACGAACCCGGTGCGTCAGACGGGCTAAAAGTGGACGACGACGGCAACCTCTGGGCCACCGGCCCCGGCGGCGTATGGGTAATCACCCCCGATGGACGGCATCTCGGCACCATCAAGCCCACCGAAGTGCCGGCCAATGTCGCGTGGGGTGACGACGGTCGCACGCTCTACATGACGGCGCGCACCGGACTGTATCGCATCCGCGTGAGCGCGTCCGGATCTATTCCCTAGCGGCTCGGTCGCGAAACTCTACCGTGAGCCTGCGCTCGCCGCTACCCGCGCTCCCCCCCGTCCTCGTTGAACCGCCCGCAATCCATACCCGGTCGCGCGAGGACGTGAGCGGATTCTAGATCGCCGAAGCGCAACGCCTCGCCTCTCAGGGGACGGGCGTCCGTCTCGTCGCGAAGGTTTCGAACGCACTCATCGTCTCGGCCGGCGCCGAGCTGAGGTGTGACGGACTTGGAGCTGGACGAGGGTGCGACGAAGAAAGTTTCGTGGGTTCGGCGGCTCTCGGGTGTATAAAGGTGCTATCCGGGCCACACAGAATGGAAATCCCGGTTTGAAGCTGGCCACGTCGCCGAACGCGACGCGACATACCCCATGATGCGGTCGATGACAGCTCGCGACGCGCAGAGCATGGAGGACCTGGGCATGACGACTCACAGATGGCTAATTACGACGATGATCCTGACCTGTGGTGTGTTCGGCGTGGGGCTGGTGCAGCTCGCATCTCAGTCGACGCCACGCGGCACCCCAACCAACGCTGTGGTGGACCGGTTCCAGCGTACGTATGAAGTGCTCGGCGACAACGAGGTGGCCACAAGCGGAGTGGCCCGAGGAGAGACACTCTATTTCTACAAATGTTGGATGTGCCACCAAGAGTTCGCCAGCCAGGGGGACCCAACCGGACTCGTCGGACCACCGCTCAAAGACTTGTTCCAGCGGTCAATCACGAACGACGCGGTCGCCGCGAAGATCAACAATGGTGGCCCGCGGATGCCGGCGTTTCGTCACACGTTGACCGATGCGGACGTGGCCGACCTGGTCTCCTATCTGCGGAGCCCGAAATGCTGTTACGAGCTCGACGAGCCGCCGAAGAGCCCGCATTACAAGGCGGAGACTACGCCGTGGCCTGTGTCGGATGCACTCAGGGGCGGCGCACGCGGCATCGTCCGCTTGGCGAACGGTTATCCGCTCGAAGGGATCAAGGTGCAGCTGATTGCACCTAACGCGGTGAGGACCACCGTCTTCACGGGAGGCGATGGTCGGTATGAATTCCCGGCGCTGCAGACTGGGGCGTACACGCTGCGGATTGCGACACCTTTGCCGTATCAGGCCTACGTGCGTGAGGACGTTCCGATCGCCGGGACGACGACCCTGGATGAGATTGTCCTCGAGCCGATTCCGAGCGCCAGGGACATCCCACAGACCGGCCACGCGCTTCCAGCCACACCTGAGGTGATGTCCCAACTGAGCGGAGCGGAGTTGCTCTGGAATCTACCCGGCACGGCCGAGGAGAAGTCCGTGTTCGCGAAGGGGTGCGGTATCGGCTGTCACAGCTACCAGCACATCTTTCGAAACCGCTACGACGAACGCAGCTGGGGGTTGATTGTCGAACGGATGAAGACGGGTGCGCAGGGGGGACCCGGCCGAGTTATCGATCCAGCAACCGAACGCGGCAGGGGCACGAAGGCCGAGATCGAGGTGATCACCAAGTGGCTGGCAAAGGTCCGCGGTCCCGATTCGCGGGACATGCCCATGCGGATGTGGCCCTCGCGGCCAAGCGGCGCGGCCACGCGGGTGGTCATTACAGAATATGAAGTGAACCGGCGGTTTCTGAACCTACACGATGTCTGTGGGGATGCGAACGGGAATATCTGGTACTCGAGTCATCATGCGCCCTATGTCGGGCAGCTTGACCCGCGAACCGGCATCATCAAGGAATACAAGCTTCCCCCGGTTGACGGTCGTCCCACCATTGACACCCACACGTGCCATGTCGATGACGAGCGTGGGTTTGTCTGGTTCGGGCAAGGGCCACCGCAGAAGCCGGATCCCAAAGTGTTCTTCCGGCTGACGATGGCCACCGGGGAAATCTGGCGACTACCCGGAACTCAGGCGACGCTGAATCCGGCCTTGGCGCCAGACGGGTTCTTGTGGCAGGGCCAGCCAGACGAAGAGGGGAATCAGGAGATCGTCCGGATCAATCCCGAAACAGGTGAGATAGTGAAGGCCTATCCGCGCACGACCCCGAGTTCGTACCATCACCAAGTTTCTGCCGATGGGCGGTTTGTCGCCGGAGGGTCTGGGTCCGGAAGCACCGCATGGATGCTCGACGTGTCAAGTGGGAAGGTGTACGAAACGATCACACACGATCAGCAACACCGCGCGGCGCGCGGCGCGTTCGATTCCGCCGGCAATGCTTGGTTTGGTGGTCGCTCCGGTCCGTTGGTGCAACTCGTGAACGAGATTGACCAAGGGAAAGGAATCCATACGCGACTCTTCTGGCCGCCGACGCCCCAGTTCCCGTACACCGATTTCTACACCGCGACACCGGACAAGAATGGCGAGGTGTGGGGTGGGGTGATGCATGGGCGCGGATTCGTACGCTTCAATCCGAAGACGGAAAGATGGGTGGTCTATGAGAATCCGGAGCCAAGCGCGCTCAACCGCTTCCAGTGGATCGACAACTCGACAACGCCGCCCACTATCTGGTACCCGGACTTTCTGACGCAGATGTTCGTGCGAATCCAACCGTTGGAGTGATGCAATTCAGTCGTGGTGGTGGCAGATGATCCGTCTGAGCCGGTTTGCGGAGTTGAAGCGACGGGTTCCCGTTCCCTGACGCTACGTAGACTTTCCGCTGTCCGGTTTCGTTGGAGTAGTGCGCGATCCAACGGCCGTCTGGTGAGATCGCTGATGCCGCTTCGATGAACTGCGTCCAGAGGATCCCGGCGGACGTCCGCTCACCGTACAACAACTAGGAACGTCTGTGCGGAGTGCCTCGAACACCTAAGCCGTGAGCAAGCGGAAGAGGATGGTGACTTCTCGCACTAGAACGTTAGGAAAACATGCTTGGCTGGGCCTCGCCCTCAGCAGCATGTTTTTCTATCCATTGATAGCGTCTCTCACCGACGGTCCCTACTTCATGCACTGGAGATGGGCCCACACGGCCGAATTTCTCACCGCTTGGCTCGGGATCGCCGCGGTCCTCGGCTTCTTGGTCTGGATTTCCATCGAGAGGCTGAGCTCGCGCCTCGGACTGCTCGGCCTGATGATGGTCGGGCTCTTGCCCTTCTCATCCATGGGGATCCATCTGGCCCGCCAGTTGGATTTGCGTGATGCGCTGGTCGAATCGTCGCGCCGTGGGCTCGTGGTGGGCCTGGCTCTGCCGCTTACCCTGGGAGCACTGGCCCTAGTGCTGCATCCGCGCCTCGGTCAGTGGCGCGGGCGGGTTCGGTCGCTTGTGGTAGTCGTCGTCATCATCGTGTCTCCTGTGTCCGTCCTGTCGCTCATCGCCGTGGTGAAGGCTGGATTCCAGAGCGCGCATTCGGCCGTGCAACCGCGTCCCCTCAGCGAGGTATCTTCACTCCCCGAGAATCCACCACTGGGCAGCATTCACCTGCTCGTCTTCGACGAGATGGATTATGGCTATCTCTACAAGGAGGGCAAGGTCCGAGAGTCCTATTCGAACTTTCGAGAGTTCTCGTCGGTGGCCGACAACTTCCACCAGGCTAGGGCACCGGCCGGTACCACCTTGGCGTCGATTCCTGGACTCCTCCTCGGCCGTGCGGAAATGGAGATCGAGGTCCAAGGAAATGACATCTACGTCATGTCGGACGAGGGCGCGACCCGGATCGAGAGCGACTCACCCGAGAATCTATTCTCGATGGCCAGGCAACGGGGTCTCCACACGCGGGTCTACGGCTGGTACCATCCCTACTGTCGCACGTTTCGCTCCGTGCTGGATGACTGCGACGTGGCGAGTATTTACAATCAATCCAGTATCGGCACAGATTTTTCGTTCCTTAGCCCTATCTTCACCACGCTTGTCCTGTGGCCGAACAACAAGCCCTTCGGTTTCCTGAAGAGTCCCGTCTATGCGCCGTTCCACCATGCGCACGTGGAGCGGGTGCTGCGGCTGGCGGTCGCGGCGCTCGATCAAGAGGGGCGGTCTTTCGAGTTCCTGCATTTCGGAGTTCCTCATCTCCCCTTCATCTACGATTCCAGTGGATACAATCCGGCGGCCAGTCAGTACTTGGAGAACGACGAAAACTACGAGAACCAGCTCTCATATGTCGACCGGTTGTTCGGAGAGTATGTGAGGGCCCTGAAACGGGCGGGCCGATTCGAGAACGCAACGGTGATCGCGACCTCAGATCACGCCTACCGTAAGATGCGAGAGGAGAACGCGTGGCCCCGGGTGCCACTGCTGGTGAAGCGGGTGGCCCAGACGCAACGGAGGGACTTCAGCCGACCGATAGCCTCCGAGGCACTCCTTCGGTGTCTCGTGGTCGGAGATCGCGACTGCCCTGCATCGGCCCCTGTCGATCCTTGACCCGCGAGGCAACACAGTTCTGCCTCGCAGTGGAGAGAGGGAATGCTATGCGTAGGGTAACCTCGTCATGTGCCTCGTCTGGTTGTTCGTGAAAGACAGAACATTTGAACAGGAAACGTGCCAGGCGATAGGCAACATTAGATGCCCCCGTCAGATCGCTGACGCTAACACCTTGCCCGTGAGTGCGACGCCACGAACCCGCCCGGCTCAGCCCCGTTCCGATTGAAACACCCGCGACCTTTTCTAGATGATCATCTAAACTCATGACAGGAATCGTCGGCTAATATCGCTCCTCAAGAGCTCAAAGTAACGGAGTATTCGACTGTTAATTAGAGGGTTTTCTGTTCGAGTTCGACTTTGAGGAGCTAGCCAGATTGCTTGTTGTCCCGACAGTCAAGATATTATTCGTCGTGTCGACCGTGCCTATCTTTTCTGTAATCTTCCCAATCGTATTTGCACTGACGTTCGGATCAGCTGGTTCTGCTTTCGCTCAGACTCCAGTGACGGAAGTTGAAGGCGGTCTAGAGGTTCTTCCCTTTTCCGACATTAGCGGTCAGCCCGGCGATCAATGGATCGGAACAGGTATCGCAGACACGCTTGTTGCCGAATTAGTGCCTCTGTCGACTGTAGGATCATGGCGAGTGCGAGGAGCATACCAACGGGTTGGTGACCAGATTCGAATTACCGCAGATTTGGTACGGTCGGACAGCGGGACGGTAATGACATCGGTCAAGGTAGATGGTGTATTTGCTGAACTGTTCGACTTACAAAACAGACTTTCTGCGCTCCTACTGGCCGCAATGAACAACTTCGGCGTCCGTGGTGATATTCCGAATAACGAGACTACGGGAGTTGCTCCGGGACAGCCAGTGTCTACAACCCAGACTGCGGTTTCGGTGGGTTCTTCCGCCGATTCTGACCCGCCGAGCGTCGTCGTTACTCTACCGCGGCCAGTCGTTTCAGAGAGTGTCGACCAGGATAGAACACTGCTAGCGTCCCGCGAGCTCTATACCGTTGAGCCAAGTCGAACGGCGCAGCGGCCCCGCCTAGATGGCGCTCTCGATGAAGTGGAGTGGCAGAGCGCAGCGGTCATTGACGATTTTGTTCAGCAGGAACCGGCGGAGGGTGAGCCAGCGACCGAACACACGGTCGTGCGTCTCATGTATGACGCAGAAGCCCTGTACGTCGGGGTGGAGGCTTACGATTCGATCCCGACTGGCGCCATCGCGACCGAGATGCGCCGTGATTCCCGTCAACTGCTTGACGAAGACAACTTCCAGATCATTCTTGATACGTTCAACGACTCGCGCTCAGGTTACATGTTCGTCACAAGCCCGCTTGGCGCGAAGCTTGAGCAGCAGATTGCCGAAGAGGGTGAAGGTGGATACGGCAGTGTCAACTCCAGCAACTCAAATATCAATGTCGACTGGGACGGTGTCTGGGACGTTTCGACACAACGTACCGATCGGGGCTGGGTCGCAGAGATCGCGATTCCGATGGTGACGATGCGGTTTCCTGAAACCGATCGCCAAGTGTGGGGCCTCAATTTTATGCGGAACATTCGGCGCAAGAACGAGCAGGTCTTTTGGGCCCCGATTCCGAAAGGATACGATCTGACTCGTGTCAGTCTGGCTGGTACGATGACTGGGCTTGCTGGCGTGGACCGCGGGATGGACCTGCGTATCACTCCGTATGTTCTGGCCGCAGGACGGCAGGACCGAAAAGCGTCGATGTCGTTCGACGGATCGGGGGTCAACGATATCGGCCTAGACGTGAAATACGGCGTGGCTCCTGGTCTTAACCTTGACGTTACACTGAATACCGACTTCGCTCAGGTCGAGGTGGACGAGCAACAGGTCAACTTGACGCGATTTCCGCTGTTCTTTCCTGAGAAGCGAGATTTCTTTCTCGAAAACGCCGGCATGTTCAGCGTCAAATCTCAGCAGGCCTTTGGCCGAGTGGCTGACCTGTTTTTCACGCGGCGGATCGGACTGGTGGGAGGCCAACCGGTGCCGATCATTGGTGGCACACGACTAACTGGAAAGGTGCAACGAAATAACATCGCCGCGATGAACATCCAGACCCAAGCTGTCGGGGACCGGCCGGGTGCGAACTTTTCTGTCGTCCGCTACAGCCGCGACATTTTCGCGCGTTCGAAGATCGGCGGGATCATCATTAACAAGGAAGCAATCGGTGGGGCACACTTCAACCGGACGGCAGCGGTCGATATGTCACTGACGCCGCACCCATTCTTGTCAATCACCGGGTTTGTCGCCAAAACCGAATCGCCGCAGGTTACACGTGACGACATGATGGGGCACGTGATGGTTATGTGGTTAAGTCCTGCGGCCCGCATCTACAGCGAATTCACTGACATTCAGGATCACTTCAATGCGGAGGTCGGCTTTGTGCCACGGATCGGTATCCGCCGATCAAAATTACACGGGCAGTGGAATCCACGCCCCGGTCGATGGGGTATCCGGTCGATGGACCCGATGATGAACATTGAGTACACGACCGACCAGGCGAACCGGCTGTTAAGCCGACGTATTCACCATATGATCGGAGTTCAGTTCGAAGACGGCTCTAACTTCACTGTGATCGCAAATAAGGAGTTCGAACAACTTGACGTGCCTTTCCAGATTGCCGAGAACGTGACGATTCCGACGGGCGCCTATCGATTCTGGAACCCTAGGGTGAGCTACCGGAGTGATCCCTCACGCCGCGTCTCGATAAACGCGCGATACTCCCCGCAGGGATTCTTCGGTGGCCGTCGGGTTGACTGGGGCGGTGGCATCAACTGGCGCGCCACCAGTCGGATTGCGGCACTAGCTAGCTTTCGCCGTAGCGATGTTACGCTGCCAGGAGGTGCGTTCGTTGCCGACCTTGCCTCGGCTACTTTCGACCTGGCTCTGTCACCAGAGGTCACGCTGCGTTCGTTGATCCAGTACAACTCAGTAACTAGCTCGATTAGCACAAGTATTCGATTCAATTGGATTTATCGGCCGGGCAGCGACATCTATATTGCCTACGACGAACTACGGACCGACGACTTCTCGTTCCTCGATCCAACGCTTCGCCATGTGGGTCGGATGCCTTGGATCCAGAATCGACAGCTGGCCATCAAAATGACTTATCTACTGTCTCGATAGCCGGAGTTAATTCTGAGGAAAGTGGCGTCCCAATGCATGCCAAGTTGGAACTGCATCATTGAATGGCTCCAGCAAGCACAGGAACTGCGACGGTCGGGTCTGTGGGCCTAGGCAGAGGTCAGAAAAGCTGAGTAGAACGATATCCCTTGACGATCCCAGCACGGATTCCAACCAGCTCGTTACCCGAATCACAGGCGACGCCTCAGCCAGCTAATAAGGGCTTGTATGGAGATGACGCACGCCCAGATCGCCGAAACCGAACCCTGCGCCGTGCGTCACTTGTTCGCCCTGCGACCGTGGTGCGGGAGAGCGGACACGATGCGATCGAGGCAGAATAGCTTCTTGACAGTTCTTGCGGACGACTCCAACGTGCTTGGCATGGTGATCGGGGGGCTCTAGAATCGCCTATCGTCCCATGGTTTCGAATCATCTTCTGAATCGGTCAGGGTTGGTTCCGGGGTCGTTTCAGGCGGACTCGTAGCCACCGGCCGGCGAACACGGTTGCCCGTGGGGGCCATCGCAGGGAGGACTAGACATGGCGACAAGAGGTAACCATCCCGACAACGACCCGAAGATCGAGAAAGAGCGGGGTTTGAACAGGCGAGATTTCGTCAAGACGGGAGTTGCCGCCGGGCTGGGTTCTGGCGCTCTTTTGGGGTCAGACGAGGTGCAAGCGCAGGTCTCGGAGACGGGAGCCAAACAGACTGCCTGGGATTATGAAGCCGATATCGTAATTGCGGGAGGTGGGTGTGCGGGCTTGACCGCTGCCATTCGCGCGAGGGACCTGGGAGCTAGCGTACTGGTGATCGATCAGAACTTCGACCTCGGCGGCCGGATGTTGCATAGCGCGGGCCGGCTGTCGCTCGGTGGAGGCGACCCGGTACAGCAAAGAGACATGAAGGGCGAGAGCGA
>Ga0310342_100002452_pt1 | contig 11905 bp, 7 predicted proteins | sample S15DNA20500_MG_FD_206155 | JGI IMG/M metagenome (GOLD analysis project Ga0310342, IMG submission 206155) | Marine microbial communities from station ALOHA, North Pacific Subtropical Gyre - S1503-DNA-20-500_MG | ecosystem: Environmental > Aquatic > Marine > Oceanic | place: Pacific Ocean: North... | reverse complement strand
GGTCCTAAAAACCGACGGTAATCTCAGAATCATCCCTTAGCAGGATTAGTATTGATGACAAACGAATCGACTCCCGCCAACCAATCAGAACAACCGGCTGAAACCCCCGTTACCACGCCGGCGGTTCTTCGCGAGTCGCGCTGCTACAATTTACCAACCAGGCCGATCGCCTGGCTGCCAGCGAAAGTGATGAAACAGGTGTCGATCCAACCCGCCGGTTGGTCGCGTCCTTGCAGGACGTGATCAGCGAATTAGAAACAGTGAATTAAAAGGAGAAAACTCAAGATGAAAAATGAATCGCTAGTCACAAGAATTACAGCCCAGGTCCTCTACATCGTATTCACAGTTTTGCTCATCCCCACCACGAAGTGCCGGCAAGTGAAATCTCAGCTATACTAAACAGCTCTGATTCACAGTCCCGGAAATTCCCCACCCATGCCTCACTCACCCGTGACCCCGCTGGTAACACTCCACGATCCCCGCGGACGGATCGTTTTCGCCGAACCGCTCCTCTACCATTCGCCGGCCGAGGTGATTTACAGCCGACCCTGGGACTGGGTTGAAACCGACGAGGAACGGGAAGCAATCCGTGGCGCATTTCAACAGGTTGTCTTTGACCAGGAGTCGGTCTCCATCACCGCTCGACTGAAACTTGGCGGTGACTACCACACCTATAAATGTCGCGCCGTCCCCGTCGACACCAACGATGTCGTGGTGATGATTACCTCGGTACCAGTCCTGGACGACCGCGATGATCTTTTGACGGACCGCGAAATTGAATGCCTGCGGCTGCTAGTGTCAGGCAAACGGACGGCCGACATTAGCCAGGCCATGGGAATCAAGGAGACCACCGTCAATACCTACAAGCAGCGTTTGAAAGAGAAGCTGGGCGTCGATTCGCTGGCAGGCCTGATTGCCTGGGGCTGCAAGCATCTCTGCTAAAACAGACCGCCGATAGTGCGCTTTTGCCGGGAGAATATCGTCAACTGGCTGGACTAGGTTTGCCAGTGCCTCCCCCGGCCCGCTACAATCAATCAATCAGACCCGTGCCCCTTGCAGGAGTATGCTCCATGAATCGTCTCCATCGCCGCCAGTTCATCCAATCGACGCTCGCCACCGGCGCAGCCGCTACTCTCCCCGTCCGCTCCCTCTGGGCCAACAATGCCAACGAGGAAATTGGCGTCGGGTTTATTAGCTGTGGTGGACGGGCCACCGGCCTGATGAGAACGTTCAGCCGGATTCCCGGTGTCAACATTACCGGCCTCTGTGATCCGGATAAGGATCGGCTCGGCGGCGCCAGCAAACGATTCCCCAGGGCCAAGACATTTACCAACCTGCGAGAACTGCTGGCAGACAAATCGATCGACGCGGTCGTCATCGCCACCTGCAACCACTGGCATTGCCTGGCTGCCATCTGGGCCATGGAAGCGGGGAAAGATGTCTACGTTGAAAAACCGCTCTCCCATTCCCAGTGGGAAGGCCGCCAGGCAGTTGCCGCGGCGCGCAAGTATGGCCGCATCTGCCAACTCGGAACCCAGCAGCGTTCCGATCCAATGCAGGCCCAGATCAAGAAATTCCTGCACGAAGAAAAAGCCCTCGGAGAAATCCTCTCCGCCCGCGTCAATCGGTTTGGCGTTCGAGGCGCCATCGGAAAACGACCCGACCCGATGACACCCCCCAAGAACGTCGACTACGACCTCTGGCTGGGACCAGCGCAGTCGAAACCCCTTTACCGCAACAACCTGCATTACGACTGGCACTGGGACTTTAACACCGGCTCCGGTGAAATGGGTAACTGGGGAGTACACGTCCTGGACGACTGCCGTAACAACGTTTTCCTCGACCAGGTGAGCCTCCCCAAGCGAATTCTCGGCGGTGGCGGACGGGTGGTTTATAACGACGCCGGGGAAACCCCCAACGTTCATTTCTGCTACTTTGACACGGGCGGCATCCCGGTGGTGATCGCCCTTTCAAACATCACGGCCGGTAGCGGCTCCAAGAAAACCTCGCCCCACCCGGGCCCTGGCAGTGGCTACATGGCCTTCTGCGAAGGTGGCCGTTTTGAAGGACAACGTGGTCGGGCCGTGGCATACGACAAGGATGGTAAAACGATCAAGAAGTTCAATGGCAACAGTGGCAACGGTCTGCACCAAATGAACTTCATTGAGGCGGTCCGTCGCCAGGATGCCTCGATCCTCAATTCCGAGGTCCAAGTCGGCCACGATACCACCGGCTGGTGTAACCTGGCCAACGTCACTTTCCAGACCGGCAAGGCCTTCACCTACGACGATGCCAAGCAGGTCGAAAAGGGGAGCCAGCTGTGGACCAGCGTCCTGGGCGACATGGACAAGCTGCTCAAGGCCCACGGCTTGGACCTGGAAAGCACCGATATCAAGTTGAGTCCGCTGCTGACCATCGATCCCAAGACCGAACAGTTCACCGGCAGTGGTGCCGAGTCAGCCAACCAGCTGCTCAAGCGCGAGTACCGCAAGGGCTACGAGGTCCCCGAATTCCCGGCCAGTAGTAAGTCGTAAGCCTTTACCGAAATCCCTGTTAGCGGAAACCAAAGCATGTCCGCCTGCCATCAACATCCCGCGAATATTTCACGCCGTGAGGTGATGCGGGTCGGACTCGGTGGACTCTCCGCCCTCTCCCTCTCTGAGTTGATCAGCCAGCGCAGCCAGGCGGCACCATCAGGCAACCAGGATACGGCTGTCATCCTCGTCTGGCTCCCGGGTGGCCATAGTCACCTGGAAACCTATGACCCCAAGCCGCAGGCAACGTCCGATTTCCGTGGCCCCTACGCCCCCATCGAGACCGTTGTGCCGGGCATGGAAATCTCGGAACTGCTCCCACACCACTCCCGCGTGGCCGACCGCTTCAATCTGTTACGAAGCGTCGTCCATACCGGCTTCTGTCATCAACAGGGAACCCATCAGTTGCTGACCGGTTTCCCCGAACGGGTGCTCCGCCGCAAGCCACTCTACCCGGACCTGTTTTCAATCACCAACCGGATTCGCTATCGTTCGGATCGCCAAATCCCCAACTATGTTGGCGTCGGACCGGTTAATTTTCTCGGCCCCTCCTACCTGGGCAATGCCTACGACGTCTTTTCGGTTACCAACGATCCCAATCTCGATAACTTCTCGGTCAACAACCTGAATCAGGCAGATGCGCAAACCACCGCCAGCATCTCGCGTCGTATCAACCTTCGCAAGCAACTGGATCACTTGAAACAGCGGGCCGATTACCTCGGCCAAATGGACGCCCTCGACACGTTCGAACAGCAGGCGTTCAGCGTCTTGACCGGGTCGGCCGCCACCGAGGCCTTCAACATCAAAGCCGAAACGGATAAGACACGTGAACGGTATGGACGCAATCGCTGGGGACAGCAACTGCTGCTGGCCCGCCGCCTGGTCGAATCCGGAGTGGACCTGGTGACCGCGCAATTCTCCGGCGCTCTCTGCGGTGGCGTCGGCAACTGGGATGATCATGCCGTCAATGCAAACTGTTTTGAAGCGATCAAGTACCGCCTCCAGTTCCTGGACAAGGCGGTGGCCGCCCTGATTGAAGATATTTATGATCGCGGACTGGACCGCCGGGTGCTGGTGGTCGTCACCGGGGAATTCGGCCGCACACCACGCATCAGCTACAAGGCAAGTACCGGCAAGAGAATCGGCAGTGCCCCGGCCGGTACCGTGCAGCCAGGCCGTGACCACTGGCCCCGTGCTACCTCGATTCTCTTTTCCGGTGGCGGTATGCAGACCGGGCAAGTGATCGGCCGAACGGACATGAACGGCGAAGATCCGGTCGAACGAATCGTCGGCCGTGGCGACTTCCTGGCCACCATCTACCAGCACCTGGGGATCGACTTTAGCCACACGGACTTCAAGGATTATTCCGGACGCCCCGTGCCGATCATGCTCAGCGAGGGTCGGCCGATCCCGGAACTCCGGCCCTAAGCCGCCAACGCTGTAAGGAATTCAAACCGTGTCGCTCACTCACCACAAGCTGCTGCTGGCCCTGCTGATGCTGGCTGCCGGCGCCGCCGCACCGCTGCGGGCACAAGATGATGAGAAAGCCATTCTTAACACCTATCGCAGCGCCGCCAGCAAGCCAGGCGATGCCACCGCTGGCCAGAGAATATTCGCCTCCAAGGAGGCCGACTGCACCAAGTGCCACGCCGTCGCCGGCAAGAAACCACTGGCCGGACCCGACCTGGCCGTGATCGGCGACAAGTACACCCGGGACCAGCTGATCCGATCGATCCTGGAACCGAGTGCCGGCATCCACCCCGATTATGCCTCGCAAGTGATCATCACTAGCGATGGCAAGACTCATACGGGCGTCCTGCAAACCAGCACCGACCAGCAGCTGCAACTGCTCGACGCCGAAGGCAAACTGCTCCGCATTCCAGTGGCTGATATCGAAGAGCAAAAGCGGAGCAAGACTTCGCTGATGCCGACCGGGTTGCATAAGAAAATCCAGGCCCGGCAGTTTGCCGACCTGATCGAGTACCTGGGGACCCTCAAGCAAAAAGAGGGTATCGCCTATCCTGGCATGCCGGCAGAAATCGCCGCGGTTGCCAGGCCAGCCTCGGTTGTACCGCTGCATAACGAGCAGCTGCGTTTCGACCATCCGGTTTGGATCATTGCCAAGCCGGGAACCACCAACACCTACCTGGTCGTCGAACAACAGACCCGCAAGATCTACCAGCTGACTAAGGGCAAAGAGGGGGATCGCAAGGAACTGTTTGCCGACCTCAGTCACGAGGCGATCACCGGCCAGTTTGAAGGTGTCCTCTGCCTGGCTTTCCATCCCGACTTCCTCAACAACCGCAAGTACTACTTGAATTACCATGTCCAGGAAGAGGGCATTTTTTCGCCCGTGATCGTAGAGCGACGGGCCACGCCCGATCTGAGCAAGGACGTGGGGGGCGCTTCCAGGCGGCTGCTAAAAATTCCCCAACCGACCGTTTTACACTGGGGAGGAATGCTTGCCTTTGGACCCGATGGTTACCTCTACATCGGTTGTGGCGACGGCGGGCCGCAGGAAGATCCGCTCGGCAACGGCCAGAACCTGGGGATCTTTCTGGGCAAGATTCTCCGCATCGATGTCGATCGCCAAAGCCGGGGCAAGCCATACGCCATTCCCAAGACAAACCCTTTCAGCAAGCAGGCCGGACCGAAGGTGAAGCCGGAAATTTGGGCTTACGGGTTCCGCATGCCCTGGCGATTCAGCTGGGATACCAAGACCAAGGAGATGTACGTTGGCGATATTGGCCAAAACCTCTTTGAAGAGGTCAACATGCCACGGCTGGGCGAGAACCATGGCTGGAACGTGTACGAAGGCTTTGCTCCCTTTTCCAAACAGTATCAGCGCAGCGGGGAAAAATTCACGCCGCCCGTCGTCTCCTATCGCCGCAAGACGGGTGTCTCGGTCACCGGTGGCTACGTCTACCGGGGCAGCCGCAGTCCGTCCTACGTAGGGGCCTATATCTTCAGCGATTTTGAGTCGAAGACGATTTGGGCCATGACTCAGCAAAACCGCCAGCTGACCAAGATCCGCAAGATCGGCATGGTTCCTGAAAAGCCCGCCTCCTTTGGCATCGCTGCCGATGGGGAACTGTTCATCGTCGGCTACCAGGGGACGATCTACCGGCTAGTGCTGGACGAGTCGGTTTTCGAGTAGGCGTCTCAATCTTCGGCTGCCGGCATTTCAAAATGACTGGGGCGGTCATCCCGATCAATCAGCAGGGCCCCCTGCTCCTGGGCAGCCGACCGCCGGGTCAGCAGGAACCGATCCGACTGCAACAAGGCCACCCCATGCCAGGGCGTCAGCCAGAGGTCGTCGGCATCTCCCAATAAAATACCGATCTTATCCGAGTGGGGAGCGTGGGGATGGATGGAAAGTCTCAGGGCGTGTGGAAAGAACTCTGCCACTACCCTGCTCCAACTGTTACTGCGGCGAATCACCTCAAAGGCCAGGCCCTTGCTCTGCTTGCGAGCCTGCGTACGGCTTAACTCCGGTTGCCGGGCGACCAGGTCTTCAAACATGAAGCGGTGGATGCCGTTAAACAACTGCTGGTGATGATCGTGCGCGCCGGTCCGCTCTTGCAACGCTTCCAGCGATTCAGCGTACTGCTCCATCAACCATGCTCGCATGGCGTCAAAGTCCAGATCGGGACACACGTCATCCAGGTCAAACATCTGCAATGATTTTAAGCCCAGCCGATCGATCATCTCGACCAGCGCCTGGCGGTAGGCAGTCACATCCTGATCCTCAACCCCAACCACATCAGAAAACACGCGGCCGTCTGAACAGATCACCAGTTGGGCACCGGGCTGATAAATCTCGGCCACCGCATCGCAGCGTTCCTGCAGAAATCGGAGTGCCAGTTCTTCCCCCAGGTCGGGAAGCGGACCGGTCACTTTCTCCAGGTTGGCCGACTTGGCGGGAAAGGCTGGCAGCACCAGGGGAATCGGCTCTCCGGCAGCCATCGCTTGTTTCACTTTCGGCAAATGCAGCGCCAGGCACTGGGGGCAGGGATCCGATTCACAGGCACCCGCACCCGGTTGCAAACGGCGAAAACGAAACAACTCCCGCAAGATATTCTCGGCCTGGGAATAATGGGCCGAATCATGGGGCGGATGGAGATAACCTTGCACCAGTTGATTGACCCGCGCACTCAGCTGATCAGGTCGTGGGAATCCGAGCAACTGGGCAAGCTGACCCTTGAGCCAGTTCTGCCGACCGGGCAACAGTGTTTTCTGACCGATCGTGATCAGGTCGGCGGTCAGGGCCAAACTGTTTTCCATGAATTGCGGGTCGTCGCTCTGGTCCTGCAGGAACAGAAAAACCAGCCCCAGGTGAGCGAAGTAAAGCAACTGCACCAGCGACTCCGTTTTGTCATCCGCCGGACAGTTCTGCGCTCCGAGTACCAACAGCGTATAGACGCCCTGCACTTCTTCTCGAATTCGGTTCGTCGCGGGCCCCAGCACACCCAGGCGATTTTCTGGATCGAGCATCGCTGGCAACAGCTGCTGCAGGATAGGCCGATGGGGCTCTAGCGTGGCAAGCAGTTTTCGGATTAGGAACTGAAATCGATCTGTGACAGTCCCCACCGGGGAATCGGCTACGTAGCTTTGCAAATCCTGGGCAATGCGCTCATACAGGCCCATGATGAACGCCTTCTTGTGGGGAAAGCGTCTGTAGAGCTCATCGAGTGAGCAGCCAGCACCCTCGGCAATGTGGCTGAGTTCCGTGCTCGAGTAACCATCTTCTCGAAACAGCTCTAAGGCTGTGTTCAACAGTTTACGGGCAACAAAATCGGGCTGCATGATTGGCTACTTCTAATCTTTGACAGGGCTCGGGGGGTAAACCCCAGTCTAAAAGAATCACTTGCTCAATTCAATCTTGGCATCTCGGCACTCGTACCAGGGCCGTAGCGATTTCATGCCAGAATTTACCAGTCAGAAAGCTCCTCGCAGTGGCAAAGTTTATTAGAATAAAACCATGCAGCGGATGATCCAGAATTCGATCTTGAGGCGGCCCTTCCAGGGGCGACTACTCGTATTGCTCTGCTGGCTGGCCCTCTCGGGTAATGGCCCGCTGCTGGCCGATGAGAACGCCGAGGGAATCCGCTTCTTCGAATCTCGTATTCGGCCGGTCCTGGTGGAACGCTGTTTCAAGTGTCACAGTCAACAGGCCAACCCGCCCAAGGGAAAATTACGACTCGACTTCCCCACAGGGTGGCTTAGCGGCGGAGAATCGGGTCCCGCGCTGAGCGCGGGAAAACCGTCTGAGAGTCTTATTATTTCTGCCCTCAAGTACGAAGACTACAAGATGCCTCCCGGCGGCAAACTGCCGGCAGCGATCGTCAGGGATTTTGCCAGCTGGATTAAAATGGGCGCTCCGACGCCAGCGGCTTATGGTGTTGAAATATCGACCACTGCGAAAAAAAACGCGATTGACTGGCAAAAGGAATCCGAATTCTGGTCTTTTAAACCGCTCACCAGGTACCCGCTACCGGAGGTTGATTCGCAACTACCAGAGCACAACGAGATCGATAACTTCGTCTTCCAGCGACTGGCCGACCAGCAGTTGGTGCCGGCCGCGCAAGCCGACCGCCGTACCCTGATTCGCCGACTCTCCTTTAACCTGGTCGGCCTGCCACCCACGCCCGACCAGATCAAGAATTTTGTGGCCGACAAAGACCCGCAGGCTTACGCCAAACTGGTAAACCGTTTGCTCGAATCACCTCATTACGGCGAGCGCTGGGGACGTCACTGGCTGGACGTGGTGCGCTATGCCAACTCGAACGGGGCGGATGAAAACAAACCCTATCCACTGACCTACCATTACCGCAATTACGTCATCGATGCCTTTAACCAGGACCGCCCCTTTAACCAATTTATCCAGGAACAAATCGCTGGTGACCTGCTCCCGGCAGACGATAACGCATCGATCACGAACCGGCGGATCACGGCCACCACCTTCCTCGCCATGGGAATCAAGATCTCCGCTGAGCAGGATGCGGAAAAAAAACGTTCGGACATCATCGATGAACAAATCGACACCATCAGTCGATCCATGCTCGGCATGACCGTTGCTTGTGCCCGATGTCATGACCACAAGTTTGACCCTATCCCGACCACCGACTACTACGCCCTGGCCGGCGTTCTGCAGAGCACCCAGTTGAGTGACCGAACGCTTGTTTCACCGCAAAAAGCAGCGCTCCAATCCCAACTGCAAACACTCAAAGCCGAGCTCGAACGGACCCGCCAGCGCGCGGATGCAAGAATCGCCCAACTGGCCCGGCAAAACGTGGCCAGCTATTTAAGCAGCAGTCTCGAAGTCCTTAAGTGGCAACGTCACGCCGTACCCGCAGACCTGCAACTGGCGCTGGCCGATGACGTCAAGACTCCTTACACACCAACCGCCACCACCGCCAGCCTGGACCAGATCTCAGCGCTGCACCTGGTGCGCGAGGCAGAATCTTTTGATCGGGGAACTGCCGGCCGAGTTCAGGGTGGATACGGGGAAGGAATCGGTATCGTCTCGGACAAGGGAGCTGCACTGACCTGGGTAGAATACGACCTCGACGTTCCGGAAGCAGGTAACTACCAGGTTGAATTTCGTTATGCGGCCAAGGACTCGCGGCCTGGTAAACTCTCGATCAATGGCAAGGTTGTCAATGACAAGAGCATGGCTCAGACCACCGGCAACTGGTTTCCTGATACGCAAAAGTGGTTTGTCGAAGGCCGCTTCTCCTTGCAGGCCGGCAAAAACGTACTGCGGTTCGAAGTGGCCCCCACGATGTCACACCTCGACAAGATCATCGTCGCCCCCGTAGCGCCATTTTTCGTGCCGGCCAACGAAGCCGAGGGGTTGGCACGCGGCAACGTAAAGCCCTTTACCTCGGGCGACGTGACCTATATCTCCGACCCGCCGATCGGCGCAAAAACCTATTTTTGCGAATACGACCTGGACGTAAAACAAGCAGGTCCCTACCAGCTGCTGCTCAGGTATGCTGCCTTGGAGTCGAGACCGATGGTTTTGACAGTCGACGGCCAGGTGGTCTCTGAAAAAGCGGTGGCCCAGGTGACCGGAGGCTGGGATGCCGCCCATCAGCGCTGGCACAAGGAGATCCAACTGCAGTTGGCAGCGGGCACGCATACGATCCGCTTTCACCGCCAGGGGGCTGTTTCCCACATTGACCAATGGCGTTTAATGCCGACCGCTACGGGCGATGACAAGTTGCCCACGCCAGAACAGATCTCCCGCGACAGGAAACTCGACGTCGGCGCGCTTTACCAGTGGTCACGATTCCTGGGACGGACCTCGAACACCAGGCAAGCCTTTCAGTTGTGGCAAGAACTCAGCAAAACCGAAGAACCGCTGGCCGATTTTCTCAACCAGTGGCTTTCCGAAAACAAGCCGCCCGCCTGGTTGCAGCAGCGCGTCCTGACACCACGGCCCGAGAGCATCGATCAACTGGCCCAGCGGTACCAGCAGGTGCTCACCGAAGCCCTCCGGCAGCCACCGGCCGAGGACTTGCAAACGCTGCACGAATTTCTGACTGGCAAGAACGGGCCCTACGCGCCCTACCGGCATCCACTTGCGCACTATGACACCGCGCAGCAGCAAGCGGTCCAGCAGCAGGTCGCCAGGGTCGAAAAACTCAACGCCCAGGTACAGGCGATTGCCACAGTCAAGGTGATGGCTGTCAGCGACAGTTCGGTCAAGGAGCACCCGATCTTCATCCGTGGCAGCCATCTGCAAAAAGGACCGATCGTGCCGCGACGCTTCCTGACGATTGTCGAAGGGCATGACCAGCAAAAATATCCCCAGGATCAAAGCGGCCGCCTGCAACTGGCAAATTCGATCGCCTCACCGCGTAACCCGCTGACGGCCCGCGTGATTGCCAACCGCGTTTGGCGCTGGCATTTTGGCCGGGCCCTGGTCAAGTCGACCGAGAACTTTGGCCATTCCGGCAAAGAGCCGAGCCATCCCCAGCTACTGGATCACCTGGCGCTAAAACTGATCGAATTTGACTGGTCGATTAAACAATTGAACCGATACATCCTCGCTTCCCACGCTTACCAAATGGCAAGCCGTTATGATCAGACCAGCGCGAAGACCGATCCTGAAAACCGCTGGTACTGGCGTTACCAGCCCCAGCGTCTGGAAGCCGAAGTCATTCGGGATACCCTGTTGTTTACGGCAGGCCGCTTGGATCTGTCGCTCGGTGGAGCTCCCACGGCAGCGGTCCGGACCCAGGACCCGTCGCCCAAGAATCTCCAGGAAAACCGGCAACTCTACGAGTCCAGTCGGCGGCGTTCGGTCTACCTGCCGATTGTCCGCACCAATGTTTACAAGTTGTTTACGCTCTTTGATTTTCCCAACCCGGCTGCTCCCGCCGGCAACCGCAGCACCACCACGATTCCGACCCAGGCCTTGTTCCTGATGAACAATCCCTGGATGCAGGGAATCGCCCAGGAAATTGCTCAGCAGGCAACCAGTAAGTACCCTAATGAGACAGCACGTTTGAAATATCTTTTTGAATCATTACTGGGGCGCCCACCGACTGCTACGGAAATTACCGAGGCCAGGGAGTTGATCAAGGCGGTACGAGCTGAAGTCAACCTGGAGAAACAGCCGCTGGCCGACTGGGAAACACTTTGTCACACGCTGCTGCTGACCAGCGAGTTTATTTACCTTCATTAACCATGGCTTGAGGCGACCGCGTAGCATGAAAGAACCTCGTTCAGAACATCCGCCTGGTCTACTGCAACCTAGCAGGCGGGATTTGCTGCAATCCTGGTGTGTTGGGTTTGGAGGCGTGGCCCTGGCAGACCTGTTGCATGGCCAGGGACTTGCTGCTCCGCCACCTGCTGCACATCCACTGGCCGCCAGGCAGCCTCATTTCAAACCTCGTGCCAAGCGGATTATTTTTCTCTTCATGCACGGTGGCCCCTCGCACATCGACCTGTTTGACCCCAAGCCAGAACTGCAAAAGAACGACGGTAAGAAACCACCGTTCCAGCGAACCCGTGTCCAGTTTGCTTCCCGCGGCAACCTGCTGGCTTCTCCCTGGAAGTTTCGTAAGACCGGCAAGAACGGCATCCCGATGAGCGAACTCTGGCAACACCTGCCGGAAGTCTCTGACGAACTATGCATGATCCACAGCTTGTGTGATCAAAACGTGGCCCATGGCGGAGCCTGCATGAAACTGTCGACCGGCAGTGATTCGCTGTTGCGACCGAGCATGGGCAGCTGGGTCAGTTACGGCCTGGGGACCGAGAACAACAACCTGCCCAGTTTCATCACCATCTGTCCGACCAGTTTGCACGGTGGTGTCGACAACTTTGGCACCGCCTTTCTTCCCTCGATTCACCAGGGG
>Ga0310342_100002450_pt1 | contig 11909 bp, 8 predicted proteins | sample S15DNA20500_MG_FD_206155 | JGI IMG/M metagenome (GOLD analysis project Ga0310342, IMG submission 206155) | Marine microbial communities from station ALOHA, North Pacific Subtropical Gyre - S1503-DNA-20-500_MG | ecosystem: Environmental > Aquatic > Marine > Oceanic | place: Pacific Ocean: North... | reverse complement strand
CAGTCCTCCCGTAACGAGTCCTCCCAGGTGGGCCGCATTATCGAGGTTGATCGGAAGAAAGAAGGGTAGCACGATGGCGAGGCCAAGATTAAACAAAACTATTTTGGCAATCGACGAGAGCAGCGGTCCGAAGACTTCCATGTGGCAGTCAGGGCTGCGCCAGAGGAAGGCAGCCAGGCCGCCGAAGGCGCCGCAGACAGCTCCCGAGGCGCCGGCACTTAAAACGGACTCATTCCAGTAGAGGCTGCAGAGACTGGCGACAAGCCCGGAGCCCAGATAGAGGATGAGAAATCCCGCGTTACCGGTCAATCGTTCTAGCAGGTTGCCCACTTGCCAGAGGATGTACATATTCAGAGCGATATGAATTAAGCCGATATGCAAGAACATGCATGTGAAGAGTCGCCAGCTTTGGCCGTCGAGTGTCAGCCAGCCAGCGTTGGCCCCCCAGGCGATCAACTCTTCACCGCTGGGGGACATAACATTAATGCCGCTGAACGCCATTGCTAGAAAGACCAGCACGTTGGCTACCAGCAGTAACCGGGTAATAAAGACGCGGGGTGTGGCTCGGAAGAGTGCTTCGCGGAACTTAAGGACTTCGCGGTATCGACTCATCGCCTCCGGATCGACGGTCATTTCATCGTAAGCCTGCTGATATTCTGCCAGTTCCTCGGGTAGCTGGCCGTTTTCGTCTGCCACCATGTCAAACGCGTGGCGCACCTGTTCTTCACTGTACTGCTGGAAGAAAGTATCGCGTTCTTCGGGACTTTGGGAATTGATCATGATTCCTGCGGTTCGGTGACGGGTCGCCTTGCAATCAGAAGGAAGGTGTTTCTGCGAGGCTACAGTCTATCGCAAAGAGCGCCGCAGGTCACGTTTCAGAACGTGAACCTGGCGAGCTCTACCGTCGTAAGCGTTACTCATCGACGCGTATGACCGTGTACTGGTGGTGCGGCTTGCCACCCTTAAAAACCTTCCACGGCGGGCGCTCGGAAAAATCCGCGTGCAACCGGTTGGCCCGTGTTGCGTCGATCGGAGCAGAATGAATATCCAAGAGGTAGCGAATCCGTAGCGGCGCTCCCTTTTGCAACATGATGGGGGCATTGAAGCAGAGCGAGGCCCCCATCCAGCCATCCTCGCGTACGTGCCAGTGGGTCGGTTGGCCAGGGTTGTTAGGATGGTCGATGTAACTAATTCCCTCGATGAGAGGCTTGCCGCTAGTGGAGACGGGGCCACTGTAATCCATCCAGCGAGCCGGTTTGCCGAAAATGGCCGGTTCACCCACTTGGCCTTCGCTGTTAGTAAGCGTTCCACCACCAAAATGGACCGAGAGGCTTTTGGCGACACGGACGGCCAGCATGCCAAAGTTGGTCTTTTGTAATTCGAGCGTTTCCGCGGTCGGCGTGAAGGTGGCCTGCATCTCCAGTTGGTATTGGCCTTCCGAGTCGGGCTGCAGGGAAGCCACCAGCACCTGCTTGAGTAGCGGTTGGGGGTCGTGTCCGTCGTACCAACCGACCTCGCTCGCCATCACTGCTTCCTCCTCACCGTCCTGGTAGACCAACCAGCGGTGTTGCCGAATTTGCGTGTCGCCACCGTTGGCCCAAAAGTCGATTCCCAGGACCTTGTTGTGGGCAAACCAGACGCTCTGATGATGGTCATGGTTCGGCGCGCCCGGGTGGCCCATTCTCGTGAGCGATTGACCGGAGGGTCCGTTGAGCGGGTAGAAAAAGGGCCGCGGATATTCCTTTCCATAATGCCAGCGCAGCACCTCCCGGTCGCCAATCTGAAAGACGGCTTGGTCTTCTGGTTCGGGTATGATCTGGCAGCGGGGAATGCTGTAGTCGGCAGCCATGGGATCTCTCCAAGGTGGACATTCGTACGACCTAGTTTTACCCGGTGGCAGTGGCCGCGTCAGCTACTGTGTCAAATCTTCCGGCCAGAGATCGCCAGCCGCCCTGTTAGAGAGTACAATTCACGCTTTGCATGATGTAATACTCTCCCCGTAGCGCCCCCTTTTCTATACGAGGCTCTAGAGAATGCGAACGTTTAAAGAACGACTGGCGGCCAATGAAGTGATACGCCTATTTGCGCTTGGTCGGCTAGTACAACCGTTGATAATTGAAATGTTTGGTCTGGCCGGAGGGTACCATGGTGTCTGGATCGACCAGGAACATGTGACACATTCTACCCCGGACCTTGCTGCCGTCGCCCTGGCAGCACGGGCCAATGAGTTAGATAGCTTTGTCCGCATGGCGCCGACCGGTTATGCCCAGGTGACGCAATGCCTGGAAGCGGGCATGGGTGGCGTGATGGCGGCCCAGATTCACACCGCGGAGCAGGCAGCCGAGTTTCTATCCTGGACCAAGTTCTCGCCGCAGGGGACGCGTGGACTCAATGGTGGCGGACGGGACGCCAATTATTCCCATCTTCCCCCTGTCGAGTTCATCGAAAAATCGAACCGGGAATCTTTCGTTGCCATTCAGGTGGAGACGCTCGGCTCGGTCGACGAAGCCGAGGAGATCGCTGCGCTCGACGGGGTCGACTTGTTGTTTGTCGGTCCGGCGGATCTATCACTCGCTTTAGGTGTCGTGGGGCAGTTTCACCACGAAAAGTTGTGGGACGCCATCAGCAAAGTCGCCCAGGCGTGTGAAAAACATGGGAAGCACTGGGGAGCCGTGGTTCCGGATCCGGAGTTTGCTGACAAGGCCGTGGAGATGGGTTGCCGGATGCCGACGATGGGCAACGACGTCATCACGATCCGCCGCGGCATTGATACCATCAAGAGCGCCTTTGCCAGCCAGTTCGAGTAAAGGTCAGAATGTTAGCGGTGTTGGGCCTTCTTCAAGCGTCGCGCCAGAGGTGGCAGCAGCAAGGTTGCCAACAGCAGACCCACTAACACGACGCAGATTGGTTGCGTGAACATCGGTAGCAGGTCACCACCGGTTGAGACGAGTCCAGCACGCAACTTGTCCTCGATGAGAGGGCCCAGGATCATCCCCAGGATCAGGGGCGCCGGCGGCACGCCGCGGGATTCGAGGAAATAACCGAGCAATCCGAAGGCAAACATCACGTAGACGTCAAAGATGTTGTTATAGAGGGCGTAAGAGCCGACGACCGAGAAGACGACGACAGCCACCAGGACGATCCGTCGTGGCAGTCGCATCACCAGGCCAAAGGAGCGAATGCCCAGGTAACCGGCCGGTAGCAGCAGCAATTGTGTGATGAGGGCAATTCGAAAAATAACGGGACCCTCTCCTGTTACCGGGTCGAACAGACTGCTGCCGATCTGGATGCCGAAAATCGTCAGGGCGCCCAACACAATGGCTGTCACCGCGTCACCGGGAATACCGAAGACAAGTGCCGGGATCCAGGCACCTGCCACGGCAGCATTGTTAGCACTGGTGGGGGCAATTACGCCTTCCTCGGAGCCCTGGCCGAACTGTTCGGGGTGGCGTGAGGTCTTTTGGCTAATTCCGTAGGCACCCCAGGCAGCGATGTCTGCTCCGGCGCCCGGAAGGGCTCCGATCACGGTTCCCGCAGCGGCAGACTGGGCCACGGTCCGTTTGTGCTTCCAGATGGCGCGTAGCGCAGGCCGCAGGACTTTTTTCCTCTCGGGTCCGCCGGCGGATTGGCCCAGCGCATCGGGTCTCTGTACGTTGCGGAGAACCTCCGAGAGGCCAAAGAGGCCGATCATAGCTGGGATAAAGCGCAGTCCAGCGAGCATGTTTTCGTCGCCAAACGTGTAACGTGGCTGGTAACTGATGACGTCGCCGCCAACGGTTGAAAAGAGAATTCCCAGCACCGCTGCCAGGGCTCCTTTCAAAGCGCTCCCCTGGCAAACCATGATTCCCAGGACCAGGCCGCAGACGGAGAGCCAAAAGTATTCGAAGAAACTGAATTTTAACGCGAACTGCGCCAGTTGGGGCGCCACCAGCATCAACACAGCGACGCCAAAGAGCCCGCCGAGGCAGGAGCAGAGGAGGTTAATGGTCAGCGCATAGCGGCCCTCTCCGCGTTTGGCAAACTCGTGGCCGTCGAGGGTGGCGGCCGCCGAGGCAGGTGTCCCCGGGATCCGCAGGTAGGTCGCCGGGATGTCGCCGGCAAAGATGGCAGTGAAACTGACGCCAATGACCATGGCGATGCCTGCTTCGGGGGACATGTAATAGCTGATGGGAACGATCAGGGCGACCGCCATCGTGGCGGTCAGTCCGGGCGTTGAACCGACGAAGACGCCAAAAACCATGGCGGCGAGCCAGGGGATGAGCACATTCCAGTCATAGAGATTTGCAATTTCCACGGCGGGTCCGCTCCCCGAGAGTTAGAACAGAAAACCGCCCGGCAAGACCAGGCCCCAGTGATTCGTTGGCAGTGGCACATTGAATCCGTATCCGAACAGTAGCTGAATCAGGCCTAGCAGGCTTACTGCAACCGCAGCCGATAACCACCACCGTGAACCGAGAAATCGCAACAACCCAGTCACCAGCATCAGCGTTGCGACGCTAAAACCGATCCAGCTGACGGCGGGGATGTATAGCCCGACGGCGATCAACACGATCAGGGCGTTGAGGGGCCGTCGGGAGTGCCGATCTTCGTCGACTGACGGTCCGGTTGCAGCCTGTTGGCTTTGCCTGTGGCGAATTAACTCCCAGATGCCGCCGATCACTAGCGCCAGTCCTAGCCACTGTGGGAAAGCCCTTGGACCCGGGTCCCCTTCAGACGTAAAGCTGGCTTGAGGGATGTCGCGGGCAAACCACAGAAAGAAAAGTCCGAGTCCGATCCAGAACAGGCTCAGCGAAACGTCTCCGGTGGAGCGCAGGCGGGTTTGGTTCATGACTTACTTTTGATGAAACTGGCGACGACCGGCCCCCACTGGGCATCCTGATCCTTAAGGAAGGCTTCGAATTCTTCGGTGTGGCGGATGGTGATGCCGAACCCTTCCTTGTTCATGTACTCGCGATAGTGCGGGGATTCGACGATTCTTTGACAGGCCGCCGAGAGTTTTGCCACGATGTGAGCGGGCGTTTTGTTCGGAAGCGCTAGGCCTCGCCAACCGACAGCCGTCCAGTCGACACCGCTTTCCTTGACAGTTGGGATGTCTGGGAACTTCTCTAGTCTTTGCTCGGACATGACAGCCAGTACACGGAGTTGGCCGGCGGCGATTTGTTGGGCTGCTTCCGGAACGCTGCAGCAGACGGCATCGAGGTGACCGCCGAGCAATTCGGTCAAGGAGGAGGCGGCTCCCTGGGTAGGTACCCACTTGGTTGATTCCTTGCTCAGTCCAGCTGCTTGCAGCATACCAACGCGGGCCAGGTCCCACGTTCCTCCGGCGGCGGTCCCGGACATTTTCAACTGGCCCGGTTGTTCGCGAATGTGATCCAGGAACTTGGCCAATCTTGTCCAGGGTGCATCTTGCCGGACAATGATGGCGGCGGCATCGGCGTTCATTTGCAGTAATGGTATGTAATTCTGGTAGGTGAGTTTTGTTAACCCCATCTGGTGCATCGTGTTGAGTTCGGCCGTGATGGTGGTGATGGTATATCCGTCAGCCTTGGCATGGGCGCCACTACTGTGTCCGAGGACTCCGCTGCCGCCCGTCTTGTTGACGACGACGAACGGTTTGCCCAGTTCCCTGCGGAGGGCGTCGGCAAAGTAGCGGGAGATGCGATCGGTCCCACCGCCGACACCCCAGGGACAGACGATAGTGACAGTACGCCGGGGATAGTCCGAGCGGTTTGACGAGGATGTTGCAGCGTCACTGTTGGTGGAATTGCCAGGTGACTGCGGTGCCGGTTGACAACCGGACACGAGCAGGCTGAGAATCAGCAGCGGGTGCAAAAGCGAGCGCATCGTCGACTCCTTATGGTCGGCGGGACCGTTGGGAAGGGCTGCGAACAATCCCCTTAGGATAATGGAGCGGGCGCCCTGGCAACAGCGGAGACATTCTTTTGTGTGCGCCCCTGTTAGGCTTCGAGGGCCAGGTGAAAAAGAGTACTGGGCAGCCCTGGCGGTTTCGTGCTAACTTAGAAGCTGAAATTTTGGGGATGTGGCGGAATTGGCAGACGCGCTGGATTTAGGATCCAGTTCCTAACGGAGTGGAGGTTCAAATCCTCTCATCCCCACTTGGCCACGACAGTTCACTGACGCAATCTCGCTGGAAATAAGAATTTCGCATGAAATGGGTTGCCACCAGCATCATCCTCGTCACTCTTGCAGTGCCGGTTAGCGCCGAAGAGCGTTACCAATCCTTTGATCGGGATCCAAGGTGGCAGTCGCATCAGAGCCGCCTGCGGTTACTCGGACCGCGACCAGTCAAGCAGGACTTTGGTTTTAGCAAAACGCAGCATGCCGGAGGGCGATCGGCTGGAGAACTGGGAGGCTATATTCAACCCGCTGCCGAACCAGCCTACTATGCAAAACAAGTGCCGAAAAAAACCTTTGCAGATAAGCTGACGGCTTCAGGTGTTGTCAACTGTACCGGCCGGCAATTCCATGTCGTGCTCGGCTTCTTTAACAACAAGACACTTAACGAATGGCGCACACCGAATACCATTTCCCTGCGTTTGTACGGGCGCGGTGATGTTTTCTACGGGTATCTCGAGTATGCCACCTCACGCTGGCGCGCCGGCGGTGACAACCCCCGCCCGTTCCCATTTTTGACTGATCCGGAGACCGGCCGGCGAAAGCCAAAGGGGTTTGCCCGCAATCGGTCGCACCGTTGGACCATCAGCTACGATCCGTTCGCCAATGGCGGCCAGGGCGTGATCCGTGCCAGCATCGGAGGGGCTACGGCGGTCTGCAACCTTGATCCCGGACACAAGCAGGACGGGGCAACCTTTAACCGTTTTGGGGTCATGGCCGTCATGAAACACTGGGACGAGGGGGGTGAAGTCTGGTTGGACGATCTTTCCGTCGGTGGCGCGGTGGAATCGTTTGACCGTGATCCCAACTGGGACGGTTTTCAGAATCGGCAGCAATACCGCTCCAACAGCGTGCGGCCACGCTTCGATTTCGGCTACAGCAAGACGCGATACGCGGGAGGCGCTGCTCAAGGCGAGCTCGGTGGAGCCGTTTTTCGTGGGGATTGCCGCTTTCCTGACAAGATGGCCTATTATGGCGATCAAGTCGGCGACTTGTCGCTCATGAAGCCGATCCGTGCGAGCGGTAAAATTAGGCTGCGACGAGGAGTCTCCGATAGCACGACGCTGTTGGGGTTCTTCCATTCCAAACGCAGCATGCAGGTGAACCCCTCCCAAGCATCGGGTATACCGAACGAGTTTCTAGGCGTTGCCATCGAGGGGCCTAGTCGCCACGGCTTCTTTCTTTATCCGCAGTACCGCTTTGCCGAGAACTTGCAGAAGGTTGATCGAGGGAGCGAGCGTCCCGTAATTATGCCCGACGGTCGTTCGCATGACTGGTCGTTACGGTACGAGCCCGGGAAAGGTGCTTCGGGTGGCCGAATTACGGTCAGCCTTGGTAAACAACAGACCGTCCTTCCCATGGATGCGAAACATCGCTCTCAAACAACTCGCTTTGATCGTTTTGGCATCATTACCACCTGGGTCGACGGAAATGGCCAGCAGATTTATTTTGACGATCTTAGCTATACGTCCGAACAGGAATAGGCTGACCAGGTCAACGCATCGCCCGGTACAAGAAGGGGCGACGAAAGATGCCCCCTAAGTGATGCTCACAGTGGCAGCGGAGGGCAATCGTGTTGACACCCGCCTTAAGCTTGCCCGTTAGCTCCACGTCCCATTCAAACCGATAATCGTTGCGCCACCACAACTTGCCCTGCTCCCGATGGGCCACCTGCTCTCCGTTGACGTAGAGCCAGCACTCATTAAACAGTCCAGGGAAACGGATATGGGGCGCCCCCTCAGCCTGCGGGGCCGTCAACTTAAGATCGGTCCGATACCAGAAATGGCCCGTGTAACTTTGCCGATCGGGATGCCGAATTCCTTGGGCCTGGGCATACTGATCGGTACGCAGCAGTTCCCACTTAGCTGGGTAATCTTTGCGGCTATCCGGTGTTAGCGTGGGCTGAACCGAACTCCAATAAGATAAGTCGATCGCCCCGGTCGCCAATTCAACGCGAGGCTGCTTCGCTTCTCCCGTTCGGTGAAAGGCCCACTCAAGCGGCGTCTTGAGGATCAGCTTGCCCAGTGGCCCGTCGCTGTAGGGGATCAGTTCGCGGTACTGCTTGACCTCGCCGGGCCACCAGGGGTACCCGCGCTCGAGTCGCGTGGTGGTAAAAATGCCACCCAGGGCCGCCATCTCTTCACGCGCCTTCAAGCCCTGCTCTCCCGCTTTGACGGCAGCACGGTAGTCGGCGTTTGTGGCCGCAGCGGTGATCATGCCGATATAGTTGTCGAGGATATTAAAACTAGTCCTGGTGAAGTTCATCCGTTTCACGAACAACTGTTCGTTGCGCGTCAGAGCTCGCCCTTGAACTTCAAGGCTGGCAATCCGCTGTTCGGCGTCCTGCAGGTGTTTGCGGAGGCGGGCAATGAGTTCTGGGGTATAGATCACCGGTGCCACGAAGTATTCGTGCTCGGTACAAATGGTTTTGGCCCAGGCGTCGTAGATGGCCGACCAGTACTTCTGCATTGGCTCTGCCGCCGGACCGTAAAAGCGCGGATAAAAATCGGTCAGTAAGGCATCAAGGTCTGCATCCGGATTCCAGAGCAGTTGGGCCCGCAGATGCAAGTTTAGAAACGTGGTGGCAAAGGCACCGCGGCTCTCGGTATTCACTCCCAGAATGCCCGCTCGTCGGTAGTGTTTGACGTCCTGGGCAAATGCCTGGTGAGACGGGTTGGGGATGTCCCTCCAGACCAGCATTCCCTGGTCGTAGTCGTAAATGCAAAGTCGTCCCTGCATGATCTTGGCCCATTGGACCATCATCTGCCGATATTCCTGCCGAGGCGGCGATTGGGGGTCATCCATACCGTGAATGGGATCGATGTCGATCGGTGCGAGTTCGCAAAAGAGGGATCGTTCTGCGGTCAGCTTTCTGGCCGGCGGGATCGTCATGTTAGCGTAGGCGAGAAAGCCAATCTTACCGCTGCTCTGGGGATACTTGTTTTGCAGGATACGAGCTACGTTGTTGTAGAGTTCCAGCATCGGGTCGGTGACGGACCAGCGCATAAAATACTTGTCCCACTGCAGTTTCATCAGTTTCTGATCGGCCGGGTAATCAGAATCGTAGGAACCGTCCTCCATGCCTAGCGAGAACATTCCACCGTCTCGGTAGGCCGCTTCGACCTGGCCTGCCACGTGCGCGGCCGTCTCGGGAGCGGTAATCGGGAAATGAAATGTCCCCTTCCCGAGGCCCCTGGTATGTTTGCCGAGGGCATGTCCCGTGGGGGGCATGGCACTACGATCGGTCAGCATGTTGCGACGTCGAAACTCTGCCGAGCCCGTATTGTCACCCAGCCAGGAAAGCCAATAGGTGCGGATCTCAAACGGCGAGGAGTAGACGTAATCAAGCTTGTCGACCGACAGGTCCCTGTTTTCTGGAATGCATTCCCCGAACTCGGTTGGGAGGTACCAGCGGCATCCCCAGCGGCGCAGCAGTTCGGCGGACGCAAAGTAGTGTGCCAGGTCGTTGTTGCCGGCCAGGTAGAGGCGATTGTGCTGGCGCCTGAGGCCGATGCCATCAATCCGCAGCCGAGGTGACTTTTTGAGACTGGCACGGATGTCGGCTGCCAGCTGTGGGTTTTCGCGCAGGGCGAGTTGACCAACAACGAGTGTCGGCTGCTTGCCGGCAAGGGCCGCCTTGATCGCCGCTTCGGTGTCGGCCACGGGCGGGATGGCCCCACACATGAGACCGACGTACTTCGCCAGGTCCTGGGCAGCTGCGGACTCATGGGGACCCGCGCCGGGAGAGACAACGATAATGGCCGTCGTTCTGCCATTGGTGGAAATAGCCAAGGGCTGCCCGAGGACGATGGCAGGTAAACTGCCTAGTGAAGTTAGCACCAGCAGCAGAAGGCCTGCGATTTGTCGGAACATGGATGCCTCATCCGGGGAAACGGGCCTGAATCGCCGACCAAAGGTTGTCGCGATCAGGCGATCAAATCTTTGATCACGTTACCATAGACGTCGGTCAAGCGGAAATCGCGACCACTGTAACGGAAGGTTAAGCGTTTGTGGTCCATCCCCAGCAGGTGAAGGATGGTGGCGTGCAGGTCGTGTACATCCATCCGCTTTTCGACCGCGTGGACGCCCAGCTCGTCGGTCGCTCCGTGGATGTATCCTCCCTTGCTCCCGCCGCCGGCCAGCCAGACGCTAAATCCGGTGTTGTGGTGATTTCGGCCAGTTTTCCCTTGCGCCGTTGGGGTGCGTCCGAATTCCCCACCCCAGACAATCAGTGTCTCGTCAAGTAATCCACGCTGTTTAAGATCCTTGATCAGGGCGGCAATGGGCTGATCGCTTTTGCCCGCGTCGCGCTTGTGGTCCATGATGTTCCCGTGAGCATCCCAGGGTTGGCCGCTACCATAATAAAGCTGCACCATCCGAACACCCCGTTCGACAAGTCGACGAGCGATCAGGCAACCGTCGGCAAACTCCCCCTTGCCGTAGTTTGTGCGCGTTGCCGCGGTCTCACGGCTGATGTCAAACGCGTCCTGGGCTTCGAATTGCATGCGGAAAGCAATTTCGAGCGATTGAATGCGGGCGTCGAGGCTGGAGTCGTTATGGCGTTGCTCCAAGTGCTTGCGATTGGCAGCCTGCAGCAAAGCCAGGAACCGTTTTTGTGCGGTTGGGGTCAGGTGATTGTTCTTCAGATGGCCGATAACTTTTGCCGGGTCGATCTTGGCGTTGTTGATATGGGTTCCCTGGAAGATGCCGGGCAGGAAGCTGTTTCCCCAGAGGGCAGGTCCCACGACCGGTTTGCCAGGGCAAAGAACGACGTAACCGGGCAAATTCTGGTTTTCCGTTCCCAGGCCGTAGGTGATCCAGGAACCGATGCTGGGCCGAACCGGTTGCTGGGCACCGCTGTTCATCATCAAGAGGCCCGGCTCGTGATTGGGTGTCGTCGTATGCATGGAGCGAACGACGCACAACTCGTCGGCCACGGTCCCCAGGTGGGGGTATATTTCGCTCATCGGGACGCCGCTCTTGCCGTGCTGATTAAATTTGAAGGGTGAGGGCATATACTTGCCCCCCTTCCCTGGTTTCCCCTCCTGGGTTTTTAGCTCCGGCTTCGGATCGAACGTATCAACGTGCGACGGGCCGCCATTCATAAATAGGTAGATGACGTGCTTGGCGCGGGGTGCGAAATGAGGTTGCCTCGTGGCCAGCGGATTGTTTTCGGTAGCGCTGAGTGGTTGTTCCTGTTGAAGCAGGCTCGAGAGGCCGAGCATACCAAAGCCCGCACCACTAGTACGTAACATCTCTCGACGTGAGATCATGCCGGCCAGGGGGTTAGGGATATTGGACTTCATCGGGGTGGGCTCTTGGGTAAGCGGGTGATACCTTCGATTGTAGGATATATCGGCAGTTAAGTCACCGCGTATTGAGGTCAGTCGACATACATGAATTCATTGGCCGCCAGCAAGGCCAGCACGTACTGCTGCCAGGGCGTCAGTTTGGATTTCTCTTCGCCGGAAGATTCCAGGAAGGACTTGCCCAGAGCGATGTCTGCCGGAGTTGCCTGACGTTGATAAAGCAACTCGAATGCATAGGCCAGTCGTAAGTCTAAATCCTCACTCGCTTCTTTTTCGATGCGGGCGGCGAGGGCCTTGGCCCGTTGGGCCATGAAGTCACTATTAAGAACGAACAGTTGCTGCAGAGGAACCGTTGTGACGGCGCGGGTCGCACTGGTAATGTTCGGGTCTGGAAAGTCGAACAGTCGGAGTAATTCATCGAGGCGGTGACGACTGACAAAGCCGTAAATGGTGCGCCGTTTGTTC